>JGI12635J15846_10003838_pt1 | contig 13039 bp, 11 predicted proteins | sample BlaSpr_A8_OM2_M2_FD_15846 | JGI IMG/M metagenome (IMG submission 15846) | reverse complement strand
TTTGTGGCTTGCTTTTCCGTCCTCTTTCGCTCGAGGAAGTGGTTGCACGTCGACAGAAGGAACGCACCTTGAACAAGGAAGCCGCGGAGAAAGAGGACGAAGGCGCCGTCACGGTGAATTAAAGTCACGCTTTTCCCCCTGTCGCGTGTGGGGCAAATGTGCGCGATTGTGGGGCGGTCTATTCGCTGCGATAAAGGGCAAAACGAAGGACCATAGATTCCAACTCGGCAGCCCCCTTCTCGTTCGTTACTTCTGCTTGCTCAGGCAGTCCAGATTACAGCACTGCCAAGAGCCTCGATAAAAACGGCCGGAGGATTATTGGCAAAAGGAACAGAACAATCTCATCCAGCGTATCGCCGCGGCTTAGGATTGCGCCCTGAAGGGAGATCGCGATGGCCCTATCTTGAGGGCTCGTCGCGGGAAGTACCCGCCGGGCCGCCTGATCTCCGGTAAGCACTCAGGCCAGCCAGCCTCGGGCGAGGAAGAATCCACCCGTGACATTGGCTCGTACTCTTAGCGTATGAGATTAGGCTATTCCATCGGTATAACGGTGTTGTCTCTTGCGTTCTGTGGTTTGGTGTCCACCCAGACGCTGCCCGTGACGCTCCATTGGCAGCCTTGGTCGAATGCGGTCTTCACGCAGGCACGAGCGGAACATAAGTTCGTTCTGCTCGATTTAGAAGCAGTATGGTGTCACTGGTGTCACGTCATGGACGATGTCACTTACCGCGATCCTACCGTCATCCGGCTGCTCAATCAGCGCTACATCCTCGTCAAGGTCGATCAGGATTCGCGACCCGACATCTCTAACCGCTACCAGGACTACGGCTGGCCTGCAACCGTCGTTTTCTCAGATCACGGATCGGAGATCGTCAAGCGCCAGGGATACATCCCGCCACGGACCATGTCCTCCATGCTGCAGGCCATCATCGACGACCCATCGCCAGGCCCCAGTATTGAAAGAGAGGCAGCATTTCATCCCGCAGCAAACTCGGCGATAAAGCCAGCTCTACTTACTCGCATCCAGGCAGAGTACGAGAAGCAATACGATAAGGCTGTTGCCGGCTGGAGCTTCGGACACAAATATCTCGATAGCGATTCCGTCGAGTACGCAATGCGTCTTGCCGCACGAAATAACGCCGAGTATGCAAAGCGCGCAGCCGATACGCTGCGCAATGCGACTGCACTGCTCGATCCGGTATGGGGTGGCATGTATCAGTATTCCGTAGGTGGACACTGGTCCGAGCCGCATTTCGAGAAACTTATCTGGATCCAGACTGTAGCGCTGCGCCAATACTCGCTGGCCTACGCGCAGACCCAAAACCGCGAAGACCTGAGCGCCGCCCAATCTGTGCATCGATACGTTACCGACTTCCTAACCGCGCCATCGGCGGGCGTCTTCTACGTCTCGCAGGATGCCGACCTTCATGATGGGCAGGAGAACGAATCGTACTTCAAGCTCTCTGACCGGGGCCGTCGAGCACAAGGCATCCCGCGTGTGGATAAACACATCTACGCGCGGGAGAACGGCTGGATGATCGCCGCACTCTGCGACTACTACGCAGCAAGCGGTGATGCGTCCGCATTGGCTCAGGCACGTCGCGCTGCAAGCTGGATCGTTGGCCACCGCGCTGTGTCCGGTGGCGGCTTCCGGCACGACGATGTTGATCCTGCGGGCCCCTATTTAGGCGATACGCTCGCCATGGGCCAGGGACTTCTGGCACTCTACAACGTTACCGGCAACCGCGAATACTTGAGGGCGGCCACGGCCGCAGGCCGGTTTATTGCTTCGAACTTTGCCCCAGTTTCGCCCGGCACAGGATTCGTTACCTCGCAAACGCCAACGGATTCCTCTTACCGTCCGCACCCCGACCGTGACGAAAACATCGCGCTTGTGCGTTTCGACTCCATGCTTGCTCTTGTCACCGGCGACGAAGGCTTTCATACAATCGCCGTTGAAGCCATGCGCTATCTCGCGGCCGACTCAGTCGCACTTCGTCCGCTATCCGCCGGCACACTGCTCGCCAATGAAGACATCACTGAGGCTCCGATCCACGTCACCGTGATTGGGTCTCCATCGAGCCCTGATTTCAGGGCACTTCATTCCGCCGCGTTGCGCTGCATTACTTCGCACGAGTTGATTGAGATACGCGACCCTTCTGATACTTCTCCTGTTCCTACAACTGTCACGTATCCTCGACTCAACCGCCCGGCACTCTTTCTCTGCACTGAAAGCGTCTGTTCATCGCCTGTTTTTTACGGCGATGATGTCCGCGGAAAGATCCAGCGCGCGCAGCTTCAATCCCAGCGCTAAGAGCGAGAGTCTGCTGACAAGGTCAGGTCTGTATTTCGCTGCCCACGGCAAGCTAATGATGCAGTCTAAGATCAGCTCTATCGCTTGGATGTGAACTCGCAATAACGAGCGACAAAAAAGCCGCCTCCGAAGAGACGGCCATTCTGGTAACTCCCCCCTACGATTGGGCAAGAAACTTGCGACGTGCCATACCTGCTAGACCGAGGATGCCTGTTCCGAGCAGGATAAGGCTGGAGGGCTCAGGTGTAGCTGAGGTGGGCGTACTTAGGTCCGTGATGACGAGACTTGCCGTTGCACCCGGGTTCTGCATAAAACCGTTGCCCATGATTTCGGTGCCAGCGGTCAAAGTGAACGATCCAGCCAGGAACGTAGGCGCATCAGTTGGTCCTGTGTACAAAATTGGCCCAAGGAACTGGTCCTGTTGGTTTCCGAAGATGTCCAGATCAAACTGATTATGCTGAGAGCCCAGTGGAAATTCCAGGGTTGTGGTGCCGCTCGTCCCAGTGAACGAACTACTGATCGAGCTATCCGGTATGGTTACCTCGAAAGAGTCGGAAGTGATGTTTGATGGTGTAGGGGAAGACGGAACAGTGAAGGTCACCGGAACAACTCCAGTACCCGAGATGGCAAACTGATAAGTATCGGCGTGAGCGATCAGAGTGGTGGCGGCGAGAACCAAGGCGGCTGGTAAAAAGAAACGCAAGCGCATGGCAGGTTCCTTGGGAATGGAGTTAGAGGAGCCTACCCAACGTAGTGATGCGGTGTGTGCAAAATCAAGGTAAGACTTCGGAAGAACTTTGCCTCACGGTGATAATCTTCTCTTTCCACAACATCTTCGCCGATCTGGAAGAACTCGCCAACACATTGCGCGATTGCCAACTTCGCGAACGCAGTAGGCGCGGCCTGACAACATTCGTCAGGGCTTAAGCGTTATGCTGAATCACTCCACAAGGCGGAAGGTGTACGCCTTGCCTGTCGAGCCGGAGGCAGAAGAATTGGTAAGCCCAGGCGCCAGAAACGCATATTCTCCGCGGGGAAGATTAGCCGCCAGTCTGATCTTGTAGATGTGCTTCGCGATCCTCGTCTGCACAAAGCTGACTGCGTCCCGCGACGATCCGCCTGAACTATGAAACACTCCACCCGTTATGGTGCGGAACTCTCGCGCATCGCTCTTTTCGTGCAGATGCACCAGCTGAAAGTCCGTGGCCTCGACGCCGTCGGGTGTCTTAATGAGGAAGTCAAGCGGCGTATTCATTTGCGTCGCACTAGCTCCTCCATTGATACGGCCGTTCACGTCCCCCTTGATAATGCCATCTGTCGCGATGCTCTTCAGAACGCCACCAGTCTTCCAGTTGACCTGTTCGGCTGCGACCGGAATCCACGTATTTCTCGCTCTCCGGTAGACGCCGATGTCGAAATCTTCATAGGAGTCTGCGGCAACTGCCGGGGGTGTCGGCGGCGCCACAGCGCTGCCTTTCGCAGCCATGGCGGCCAGCACCCTGTCGGAGATGCCTTCTCCTTTGAGCGCGATGAATGAATCCGGCGTCACATCGTAGTGCCCGACTTGGCTTTGGATCATGGAAACAATAACGTCGTCGCCCAATCTCGCTCTCGCCATCTTTTCGATTGAGGCATTGGACAAAGTTTCCTGGGCGAACAACGCGGCGCTCAGGGCAAGACACAAGCAGACGATGAGAGAACAACTCTTCACTGGGAACTCCCTCTGCTGATCTGTTCACGGGGACGAACTTCCATATATGCAATTCTCCAACCAATCGAGAACGTGTCATCGAAAGCCATGGATTCGGACTGTTAGGGTCCTTTTCATGCCGGATTGTGCGTGCACCGCCGTTTACATGTGGTGTCCCGGCGTGAGACAGCGTATACACTCGACAGTCAGAGACTTCATCTTGGCGTTCGATGTTTCTCACGCCACGAAAGCAATCGATGAAAAGCGCCGGCAGCCCCCAGGGAGCGTTTAAGGGGGTGCAGGAGTACCAGAAAACGCCAGCGGCGGCAGGGCGGGGCAGCCAGCGCGAGGATCGGGCCAACTACGAGTGGGCTGCACCAAGAATGTGGCATTTTGGGAGGCTGAATCCTACCTGTTGCGGTGCGCCAATCGATCCACAACTAGGCTGGCCATCAGCTGTCGACCTTCGCGGTAGGATCTTGCTTATGGCGCGCGTCCTGATGAACTTCGACTACTACAAAGCGCTGTGGTGGGTTCACTTCATCGAGGCTCATTGCAAAACGCCCATAGGCACAAAGACGCGGTACTATCACTTCGCCACGCTGGACGGCCTGCGTGCGTTTGCACAGCGATGCACGCCTGAGAACATGGCAGAGTTTGAGCCTAGCGTCCGCACCTGGGGCGGGGGCAGCAATTATGTCAATCTCACACCCGAGCAGTACGCCAAGCTGAAGTGAGTGTGCTGCGTCGAGCCATCTCATTTGTCGATGTCATCTTGCCACGTACCTTTGTCGGGAACCTGACTTCGACTAGGCGGCCCGCGATCATCGCCTGCGTGCCTTCAACCGCGTGATCCCGAAATGTGCCTACGGACTGAGGAGGTCTCCGAGATAGAAACTCGTCCCATACCCAATCCCGGCGCGGGCGAAGTTCTAATTCGTGTCAGGCTTCACGCTCAACCGCTCCGAGTTGTTCACCCGACAGGACTATTCACCCGACGATCGGTTTCGACGCGTGCTAGGTATCGAAGCGGTCGGCCTGGTTGAGGAGGCCGACGTCGGAGAATTTCAGAGTGGCCACCCGTAGAAAGCTTAGGACCCCGGCCCAGCTGCCAAAGAACCGCTACCTGCGCTGTGGCAGACTCGTCAAAAGAGCATCCCCGGCCTTACCATACGGCGATGCTCACTCTTTTCAAACTCGCTCTTTCAGCCGCCTTGGCAGCCGCAATCGGGGTCAGCTCCCACGCCCAATCCCCGGAGCCCGCAACCGCCGATGCTATACGCCCATCCCAGGGCGTCACTGTGGTTAACGGCTACTCGCAGCGCTGGTGGAAAGAAGCAGTCGTCTACCAGATCTACCCGCGCTCTTTCCAGGACTCAAACGGCGACGGCATCGGTGACCTGAACGGCATCACCAGCCGGCTCGATTACCTCAAGAATCTCGGCGTCGACGTGATTTGGCTCAGCCCGCACTTCGACTCACCCAATGCCGACAATGGCTACGACATCCGCGACTACCGCAAAGTCATGACCGAGTTCGGCACCATGGCCGATTTCGACCGGATGTTGGCCGGGATCAAGAAGCGGCACATGCGCCTCATCATCGATCTGGTCGTCAACCACACCAGCGACGAGCACAAATGGTTTGAGGAATCGCGAAAATCACGCACCAACCCCTATCGCGATTACTACATCTGGCGCGACGGCAAGCCCAATCCAAACGCCCCAAACGGCTTTGACCCGCCCAACAACTACACCTCTTTCTTCAGCGGTTCGGCGTGGCAGTGGGATGAAACAACCCGGCANTTCTACCTGCATCTCTTCGCCGTCAAGCAGCCCGANCTCAACTGGGAGAATCCCAAAGTCCGTCAGGAGGTCTACAGCCTCATGCGTTTCTGGCTTGACAAGGGCGTCGACGGTTTCCGCATGGACGTCATCCCACTCATCAGCAAGCCCACCGGACTACCTGACCTGACACCTGGCCAGGATGCAGTCAAGCTCTGGGCCAACGGGCCACGGCGCGACGAGTTCCTGCAGGAGATGAATCGCGAAGTTCTCTCCAAATACGACGATATGAGCGTCGGCGAAGCCATCGGTATCGACCTCGCCGGCACCCACAACCTCGTCGGCGAAGATCGCCACGAACTCAGCCAGATCTTCAACTTCGATGCCACCCGCATCGGCTCCATGGGCGGCTACAACTATCGCCCGCTCCATCTGCCTGAACTCAAAGCAATCTACACCGCCCATGCCACCATTCTCGGCAAGCAGGACTGGGATACATCTTTCCTCGGCAACCACGACATGTCCCGCGTCGTCTCCCGCTGGGGCGATACCTCCACTCCCGAACTGCGAGCCATGTCCGCCAAGCTCCTGCAAACCATGGTCCTCACCCTGCGCGGTACCGCTTACCTCTACCAGGGCGATGAATTAGGCATGACCAACTATCCCTGGACCAAGGTCAACGAGTTCAATGACATCGAGGTACAGAACCGCTTCAAGACCGAAGTAGCCCAGGGTAAGCTCACCGAGCAGCAGTTAATCGCCGGAGCAGCAGCCTACGGCCGCGACAACGCCCGTACACCAATGCAGTGGGACACCACCAAAAACGCAGGCTTCAGCACCAGCCACCATACCTGGGAGCCCGTCAATTCCAACTACCTGCAAATCAACGCCGCCGATCAAGTCAAAGATCCAGACTCCGTCTACCACTACAACCAGAAGGTGATCGCCCTGCGCCGCAGCGATCCAGCCTTCATCTACGGCGACTACCAGGATCTCGACCCCACGCACGAACAAGTCTTCCTTTACACCCGAAGCCTCGGTGCATCAAGCTATCTGGTAATCCTCAACTTCTCCAGCCAGCCAATCGACTACGCCCTGCCGCAGGGGATCCAAGCCAAAGTTCTCAAGCTCGGCAACTACAGAGATTCCAGCGACCCCGCCGGCGCCACCACCCTCCACCTCCGTCCAAGGGAGGCAAGAATCTACAAGAATTGACAGCAGAAAGCAGAAGCAACGGACTCATCTTGTGGCCCCATTGCTCCGGTTCTGGGTAGTGTCTGAAATGCGTGTTGGTTCGAAAACTCGCGTCACTGACTCACATTTCAGACACTGGTGGCTTCGGAGGCGTGCTTGGTGGAAGGGAATCAGTCAATAGTGGCGAAAGCTTATCAGCGACAACCCCTGTTGAAAAAGGCCTACCGCTTTTCAGTAATCACCTTAGCGATTCCCTCAAGAACAAGGCTATGAATAGAGATTCTGTTACCGCGGTTTCCTTCCTCAAAGACGATCTTCCGTAACGAGTCATGCATTGGTTTGGGCAATCGTATCGACAACCCGATGGTTTCGGAAGCAAGTTCGTCGACCTCGGCCGTCCTACCTTGAGACGGCGACAGAGCGGTCGATCGGCCCTTCTTATTGGCTTTCGTAGCAGTCATAAGATTCTCTTTCCGGGCTTTCCTCGCCGCCAATCGGGACGGGGACCGCATAGCCACAAACAAATTATAACACCGATATGTTAGGCATTGACAATTTTGTAATTGTATAATGTGATGGTATCACAGTATGACGAGGAACGGCATCGGACTGTCACCCGCTTTGCCTGCCGTGGCCGTCTCTTCGCAGCACTAATGCACTAGCAGACTTCGAGACTCAGAAAAGCGCCTCGAAAAACCGATAATGCGCCCTCTGGGTCCGAACGGCTCTCCCCCAGAGGGGCCAAGCACTAGAAATCAACCGGAGGAACCCACAATGGCCGCACGTAATCTTGGCAAGCATTGGGTCTCGATCCCAACCGAGTACCTAAACAGAAATATCAGCCAGTCGGCTCAGGAAGCGTTCGATGCGGTGAGCGCCAGTTCCAGCCCCTGCCACAACGTCTCATGGCTGGACCTCTATGCAATCTTCCGGAACTCGCGGCAACTGATGAAGGATGCCGACGGACTAGGCCCTTCCGGTGATCGAAAGGTCCAAGTCTTGATTGACATAATGCGCGAGGATCATATACATCTTCGCCGGTTGCTATTTCTTGTCGCAATCGAGAAGCTATTCAACCTCGGTTCGCAGAATGCCATGGCAGTTCTATGGACCTATGGGGAACAGCTTGAATGCGTCGAACAGATATCAGAACGGCTCACCGAGACCGAGGAGGAGATTACGCAACTCCAAGCGCCCTGGAAGGGAGCAAGCTCAACTCATGATCAATCCCGTCAAACTCAAACCAGAGCCCACTTCCGACCCATTCCAACGCCACTACACCCCGCAGGAGTTGGCGGTCATGTGGGGGTTTCGACCCAAACACCATCCGCCGCATGTTCATCGATGAGCCCGGCGTGCTCAAGGAAGGCAAGCAAACCCGCCGAGATGGAAAACGGCCCTATGTTAGCCTCCGCATCCCCGCTTCAGTAGCCAAAAGAGTCTATGCCCGAAAAACAAGGTAGCCCTCCGCCGCCGCCAAACGCGCGGGTTGCAGCGAGACTGTCGGGAAAGAGCCGATAAGACCGATAAGACTCAAGCCGAAGAATTGGTAAGCCTACTGAACACCACGGGGGCGGCCGCGCAGGGCTCGGGGTACAACCATCGACCCCTAAGTTACTGGCGCATGATTCATTACGGCCCCGCTTATGCACAGCTCTCCACTTGCACCTTCGTTTACGACGAGGACGACCTGATAGAGTGGGGTCCCAAATCGGAGGCGGGACCCCGCAGCCACGAATCGCTGCTGAGCGTCGCCAAAAGGGCCGAAACGAGGAGAAATGCAAGAGCCTGCAAAAGTCGTTCCCTTTGAAAAATTCTTTTATTCTCGCAATGAAGCGGCGAGTTCGCTTGCAGTATCCGTCCGATCGATTGACTATCTGATCAGCNATGGCAAGCTTCGAACCCGTCGTAAAGGGCGTCGCGTTCTCATCCCCAGCGAGGACGTCAAGCGCCTCGCTGCGGAGATCATGCGTTCAGATATGCCTACCAAGCCCTGAAGTGGAGCTCAGCCCATATAGGTGGAACGGCTTGGGCCACGATAACCGGTCTGACTCTCGACATCAACTCTCATGAGCGCGACGCTGTCACCATGTATACGCTGTTTCGCCAGCTGTAAACGGCGGTGCACACACAATCCGGCATGAAAAGGACCCTAACAGTCCGAATCCATGGCTTTCGATGACACGTTCTCGATTGGTTGGAGAATTGCCTGTTGGAAGTTCGTCCCCGTGAATTCGTCGCCGGACAAGCAAAATGGAAATCCCGGTTTATAAAAGGAGAGTTTTTATGCGTTTGAAATCTGCCGTTCTCACAGCAATCTCCGCCTTGGTTCTGTCCGCTCCAATGCTTAGCGCGACTGAAATCTACACCTATAATGCTCCCACTTTCTCAGGCCTTCCCGCGACGGAATTCACTCTCACTGAGCCCGGATTCATTACCTCCAACGAAGACATATTTCCTGGAAACGCCGCCCTCGACATCATCAAACCGACAAGCGGGAACACAATTGCGGAAATAGAGATTCTCGATCCAGGCTCGACCAGTGCCGAGATCGTGGTCGACTACAGCAATGGTTCCTCCGTTGAGTCCAATTGGGCCGAAAACTTCGAGCAGAACGGCGACTTCACGAATCAAAGTGGATTCAAACTCGATATTCAACAGGGTGCGTCGCCGGTCCCTGAACCCTCCAGCCTTATCCTGTTCGGAACCGGTATCCTCGGCCTAGCAGGTATGGCACGTCGCAAGTTTCTTGCCTAATCGTAGGGGGGGAGTTACCAAAAGCCGTCTCTTCGGAGGCGGCTTGATCGACGGTGGCTGGGGTAGGCTCGGGCGCTGCACCCACTCTTTGCTGCGTCAGATCACATCCATGTCATGAAGTAGCGTCCACACCAGACACTCCACTGCTCAATCGAGTAGGAAGGTGTACGATCTTGCTCCTAACGGGACGTAGGTGATGACGATGATTCCTTGCGCCCCGTTTGCCCCCGAGGTAGTGTTGCCTCCTCCGGTTCCCGCGCCGCCGCCGCCATAGAGAGCACCCGCACCAGGTGTCCCTGAGTTATAACCTGCGCCTCCTCCACCACCACCGGAACCATGGCTGGCGTCCCACTCCGTGCCCGCGCCACCTGCTCCGCCATTACCCGAGGGGTAGCCTCCCTCACCACCGCCGCCGCCATTTGTACCTGCAACTCCGTCGCTGCTAGACCCTCCAGCACCGCCGCCTGTACCACCCTGGTTGTTTCCTCCGGCGCCACCTACTGTTGAAGAAGTGGCGGCCTGTCCGGCTGACCCTCCACCGTTCCCACCACCCCCACCGGCTGGTGAACCAGAGTTATCAAGGGAACCGGCTCCTCCGTTGCCCAGCGGGCCGGCAGATCCTCCGCCCCCCATGCCGCCAGAAGAAATACCGTTGTATCCTCCATTGCCACCAGAATAAGTTGTGGTGCCAACCCCACTTGCCGCCAACCCTCCAGGAACAAGGGTAGAGCTACTTAGTGGCGCTCCAGTTCCACCCTTTGCACCGACAGAAGATGCAGCAAGGGTGGAAGCGTTGAACCAGCTATCGCCTCCATCAGCACCAGGGGCTCCGCCTGCGCCGCCTGCGCCCACTTGAAAGGTGATGACATCGCCGGGCGTAACGTCTGGGCGTTCTGGGCAGTCATCACGGTGGCCGAAAGCATCAATGCCAAGATGGCGGGCCCCAGAATCCTTTTCATCAAGGCCTCCTTTGGTTCATCGAGAGAATCTGCCGATTCCCTACAGAACCTTCAAACGCTTTGAACCTAGGCTGGATCGGTCTCTCATTGTAAGCTCCATCGTGCATTGGACGATACGCGAAGGCGTATATTCGTCGTGTTTGCAATCTGATAGGGACAAGACCGGGTGGAATGGGAAGGGATGTATGGTACAGGGATTTTAGTGAGAGAGACGGCTTACCATGTCTCCACGCGGCAACAACTGTTGGCCGCCCGGGGTGGCCTTCAATAACGTTTGCTCCTATAACGACTTCTAGATTCGCATCCCCCATAGGTGGGGTTTCAGTCGGGTGAAATGTCGCATTCTAGGTGCAACCGAAAATCGCCCCATTTACCGCGCTAGTAGCCCCTAGGAGCGTAGGAGTACCAGAAAACGCCGGGCAGTGGCAGGACGGGCCAGCCAGCGCGAGGATGGGTTGGAGCCCCTACCGAATAACATTTTGGCGAGGCGCAGTCGTCTATACACTATGTTCTCCGGACCCGCCCGGGGACAAGAGACGAAACCATGCCCATCAATCGCAGAGATTTCCTCCGCACTATGGCTGGCGCGGCATCCGCAGCCACGCTTAGCAGCTGCTCAGAAGCCACCCCTTTGGCGCTGACTCTACCCGAGCCGTCTGCATCGCAGATCGACCACATCGTCGTCGTGATGATGGAAAACCGCAGCTTCGACCACTTCCTGGGCTGGTTGCCCGGGGCCAACGGCAAACAGACAGGTTTGGCCTACCTGGACAGACAGGGCGAAGCTCATCCGACCTCCCGGCTCACCACCTTTGTCGGCTGCTCCCACCCCGACCCGGATCACACCTACGCTGGTGGCCGAAGCGAGTACAACAATGGGAAAATGGATGGGTGGTTGCGCACCACCACCAACGACACCTTCTCGATCGGCTACTACGCCGAGGAAGACCTGCCCTTCTTCAGCGCTCTGGCGCGCAACTTCACCACACTCGACAACTATTTCTCCTCGATTCTCAGTTCCACCACGCCGAATCGCATCTTCCAGCATGCCGGACAGACGGACCGGCTCACCAACACCAGCACGATCAGCACTCTGCCGACCATCTGGGACAACCTCGCGGCGGCGGGCGTGAGCAATAAGTACTACTTCTCGAACGTACCTGAGCTCTCCTTGTGGGGAGACAAATACATCGGCATATCTGCCTTTTTCACGGATTTCCTGAGCGATGCGGCCGCGGGCAATCTGCCTGCGATCTCCTTCGTCGATCCCAGGTTCACGCTGCAGGACAATGGTCATGGCAACGACGACCATCCCCACGCGGACGTGCGCTCCGGCGAGGCCTTCCTCTGCCAGGTCTACCAGGCAATCACCAGCGGCCCAGGCTGGAAGAATACTGTGCTGATTGTGAACCGCGATGAGTGGGGTGGTTTTTTCGATACGGCGCCGCCGCCGCGGGTGATCGCCGCCAACGACGTGGATACTGACCTCGTGGACGGCAAGGCGCTGCTGGGTTGCCGCGTGCCGGTAGTCGTTGTATCGCCTTTCGCACGCGGCAACCCAGCTACCCCNCGAATCAACTCGCAGCTCTACGACCACACTTCGGTACTCAAGCTGATCGAATGGCGCCATAGTCTGCCGCCACTCGCCAAGCGGGACGCCTCGAACGAAGTGGGCAACCTCGCCGAGGCACTCAATTTCTACCAATCCGACTACTCCGTGCCCAGCCTGCCCAATGTGCCGGCGCCGACCCCAACCCCGTGTCTTTTTGAGCTAGGCAGCCCGGTCGACAATGAGAGCTACGACTTCAACATTCTGTTGCATTCGGATCTCACCGCCAACTGGCCGCTTCCGGATGGCGTTCTCCGCAAGTGACCATCAGTCACAGGCAACGACTTCAGCCTTATACTCGTCTTTTCGGTGGCTGCGTGTTCCTACTACTTTCTCGAACGGCCTGCCACCGCATACGGCAAGGCTATTGCACCCCATAGAGGGTGAAGACGCTGCCTGCGGCGAAGCTGCCGACGGAGTTGCCCACGAGAATCGAAGTGATCGTCGCTGTGCTCTGCCACTCGTTGCCCGCAGCGAATCGTTGGTAGCCGGAGCTGTTACGCGAAAAACTATCCACGACCATCATCTTGTAGGTCGCGGCAGCGTAGTTGAATATCTCCGCGCTTCCTACAGCCAGCGCGTTCGCCGTGACGCCAGAGTCGGAGTTGTTGACGATAAACGCAGAGTTGAGCGCCCCGCCCGCGCCGCTTGGCGATCCTCCGCTAGTGTTGTAGATGTGGTCGTAGTAGTAGTCGGTGGACGTGTCACCGTTGAACTACAGAAAGCAATAGC
>JGI12635J15846_10003835_pt1 | contig 13047 bp, 10 predicted proteins | sample BlaSpr_A8_OM2_M2_FD_15846 | JGI IMG/M metagenome (IMG submission 15846) | reverse complement strand
ATGCGGCGCCGTCTTGCGGTGGAACCGACCGGGGTGCTTCCCAGCTGGACGATTGCAAACCAGGAGCGAGCCCAGGGCGTAATTAGATTGTTGGCCAGAGCGTATGAATATCCGCGAGATCGCTAAACTCGCAAAAGTGTCGACCGCCACGGTGTCGCGTACCATCAACCGTTTGCCCACGGTCCAGCCGCAACTTGCAAAGCGCGTGTGGAGAGTTGTGGAGGAACTTGGATACTTTCCGAGCACACAAGCGCGAGCGCTCGTATCCGGCCACAGTCGCATCTTCGGCTTGGTCGTTTCTGAAATCACAAACCCATTTTTCCCTGAAATTGTTCGCGTATTCGAAGATACAGCCGTACAGCACAACTACGAGATCTTGCTGACGTCCACGGAGAACCACACAAACCGCATGAAGATGGCCGTTCGGCGCATGCTCGAGCACAGGGTCGAAGGTGTAGCGGTAATGACGTTTGGCATGGAGGAATCGCTTCTTGATGATCTTAAACTTCGCAACGTACCCCTGGTGTTCGTTGACGTCGGACCAGCGCGTCCGCGCGTCAGCAATATTCGAATCGATTATCTCCATGGCATTCGTCAAGCGGTACAGCACCTCGCCGCATTGCGCCACGAGAGGATCGGATTCATCACTGGTCCGTTGACCTTGAAATCTGCGCTCGCCCGAAAGGACGCATTTGTCCATTCGATGAGCGAGATCGGAATGGCTGCCGACCCTGATTTGATCGTCGAGGGCAACCACACCCTTGGGGGCGGGGAGGAAGCCTTCGCACAACTGCTCAATCGGCGCTCACCTCCGACCGCAGTTCTGTGTTCGAACGACATGACTGCGATTGGTGTGATGCGGAAGTGCTATGCAGAAAAAATCGTCGTTCCGCGAGATCTTTCGGTGATTGGCTTCGACAATATTCATCTGTCGCAATACATTCTTCCGCCGCTGACCACTATCGAGATGTCACAGGGCGAGCTTGGCCGCCTCGCGTTCCAAGCGCTGTTGCAAGACGTGCAGCGTGAGATCCCGAATCCGAAAGGAACGGAATACATTCTTAGGACTAGTTTCGTGTTACGAGATTCGACGGCGATGAATCCGGGAAAGGCTCGCTCATGATTTTCGGTCAACAACCTCGATCAGGTTTTTCGTGGTCCGTGCGCGCAGGAATTCTCCACGTTGTGTTCCTATGTGCAGCTCTGCCGGGGAAAACTCAGGCCCGCGAACCTTTCCGCGCCGACCGTATGGATACGGTGCTGTATGGCGTTGCGTATTACCCGGAATACATGCCTTATGAGCGGCTGGAGCAGGACGTACAACTGATGCAAAAGGCAGGCATCAGCGTCGTGCGCATCGGAGAATCAAGTTGGGGGCTGTGGGAACCACAAGATGGAAAGTTCGAATTTGCATGGATGGATCGAGTGGTCGAGAAGCTGCACACTGCTGGAATCCGCGTCATATTGGGGACGCCAACTTATTCGATTCCGGCATGGTTATTTAAGGAGCATCCGGAGATCATCGTCACGCGGCTGGGGGGCCAGTATCTTTATTACGGGTTGCGCCAGAACACTGACCTAGGAAATGCCACGTACCGCTTTTATTGCGAGCGCGTCATCCGCAAGATTCTCGAACACTACAAGAGTAATCCGGCGATTATCGGCTATCAAATCGACAATGAGACCTCTTCGGCAGGCGCGGCGAATCGCGATGTACAGCTCGGATTCCAGGAATATCTAAAGACAAAATTCAAAACGACCAATGAATTAAACAAAGTATGGGGTCTGAACTACTGGGGGCAGCGGCTGAACGATTGGAGCGAGCTTCCGCCGCGCGACGGAATCCTAAGCCCGGGATGGAAACTTGAGTGGGAGCGGTATTCGCAATGGCTAACGACTGATTTTCTGGCTTGGCAGGCCAGCATCGTGAACGAATACAAGACCCCGGAACAATTTGTCATGCACGATTTTGCAGGGCCGCCACGGCCGGAAGTGAATGAGCCCGAGGTGGTTCGAACGCTGGACATTGCCGCTGCGAATCCTTACCACGGAACTCAAGATGAGTTTGATGGCGAAGCGTCTTCGTATGTAGGCGATTACGTCCGTTCGCTTAAGAAAACAAATTACCTGATCACCGAAACCAACGCAGAAGCGATTGGGTGGGATTCGAAAGAACAATTTCCCCCTTACGATGGCCAGTTGCGTTTGGATGTGTATACACACGTATCGTCGGGCGCCAACATGGTGGAGTACTGGCATTGGCATTCGCTCCATTACGGGCAGGAAACATATTGGAAGGGCGTGCTGGGACATGACTTGCAGCCGGGGCGAGCGTACGCGGAGGTTAGCCGGACAGCCCATGAACTACAACGAATCGGATCGGAGATCGCAGACTTTCAGCGCAAGAATCATGTCGCAATTCTGTACAGTAACGATTCGAGTTATGGGCTGGAGTTCATGAAGTTCAGCGACCGCGTAAACTACCGCACGATCCTGCGGCAGATGTACGGCGTACTTTACAGAGCAAATGTCGGCGTCGATTTCATTTTCCCGGAGAGCCTGAATCTCGCGGAGTATAAGGTGATCGTGGTGCCGCCCCTGTATATCGCGAGCGACGCCTTGCTTAATCGCTTGACCGAGTACGTTCGCGGCGGCGGAAATGTCGTGATGGCCTTCAAAAGCGGATTTTGTAATGAATACTCAACTGTGCGTTGGGATACGGCGCCGGGCCCGTTGCGTGAAGCGGCTGGCTTTCATTACCAGGAGTTTTCCAGCTTGCGGCGGCCTCTGGCATTGAAGAACGATCCACTTCACGTTGGAAGCGAAAACAAAGTGTCCGAATGGGCTGAGATGCTGATTCCCGATACAGCGAAGGGATTGGCGAATTACGACCACCCATTTTTGGGGAATTATCCCGCGATCACACGAAACGTATATGGAAAAGGAACACTCACTTACGAAGGGACAGTTTTGACAGACAAGTTGCAGGAACAAGTCCTGTTGGGTGTTCTACAAGCAGCGGGCCTGACTGGATCGGACCAGAGCGTGCCTGCATCGGTACGTGTCAAACACGGTCAAAACCGTAAGGGGAAGACGCTTCATTATTTCCTAAACTACTCAAGCGACGCGCAGGATTTCAGTTACGCGTATGGCGCGGGTGCGGACCTGCTCACACAGAGTGCACTCGCACGCGGCCAACGGATCACTCTGAAGCCGTGGGATGCAGCGATTGTGGAGGAAAAATAAGCCTCGTCATGATTGTTCTTTCTGGTATGCGTTTGTCCGTTCGAACGGCTCTCTTCGCGGTGCCGCTTTTGCTCATGGGCCATTGCGTGGCTGGCCAGAATTCACATTCGTCCGCAAGCGATGTCGAGAAACGAACGGAAGAGCTTCTTGGCAAGATGACGCTAGATGAGAAAATTACGATCATTGGCGGCATCGATGATTTCTACACTCGCGCCATCAAGAGACTAGGTATACCTTCCCTTCGAATGTCGGACGGGCCTCTTGGGGTTCATGATTATGGTCCAACGACAGCGTATCCCGCTGGGATTGCCCTGGCTGCGTCGTGGGATACAGAGTTAGCGCGGCGCGTTGGCTCGATGATGGGTAAAGACGCGCGCGCACGGGGCGTTCATTTCATCCTGGCACCGGGCATGAATATTTATCGTGCACCAATGAACGGGCGAAATTTTGAATATTTTGGGGAAGACCCGTATTTAGCTTCGCGGATGGCAGTCTCGCTGATTCAGGGAATTCAAGCGCAGGGCGTGATCGCTACCGCCAAACATTTTGCCGCTAACAACCAGGAATATGGGCGTATGGATCACAGCTCCGACATGGACGAGAGGACTCTGCGCGAAATTTATCTGCCCGCATTCGAAGCTTCCGTCAAGGAGGCGAAGGTCGGCGCGATCATGGACGCCTACAACTTGGTGAACGGCGTGTATATGACGCAGAACGCATATCTAAACAACACCATTGCGAGGAAACAATGGGGATTTGATGGCATCATGATGTCCGACTGGGGCGCTACGCACGATGGAATTGCGGCAGCGAACGGCGGACTCGACCTCGAAATGCCGTCAGCGGCTTTCATGAACAAAAAAACTCTTGCGCCGGCGATTCAACGCGGTGAAGTTAGCCTAGTCACGATCGATGACAAGGTACGGCACATCCTGCGCAAAGCCATCGAGTTCGGATTCTTGGATCACGAACAAACAGACGCGAGTATACCTGTCCTTAGTCAGGAAGGCCGAGACGTAGCTCTCGAGGAAGGACGCAGCGGAATGGTGTTGTTGAAGAATGAAAGGCGCCTTCTTCCGCTCGACCGAACGAAGATCAAAAGCATCGCCATTTTTGGCCCAGATGCATATCCCGCTGTCATTGGCGGAGGCGGCAGCTCCCTCACAAAACCGTTTAGCTCCCTAAGCTACCTGGAAGGAATCAGCAATTACCTCGGAAAAAATGCGAGCGTGCTTTATTCTCTGGAGGCCGCGCCGCTGGACGTCATTGTGAATCATACGGATTTTGTAGCAGCCTTGGGTGGGCCGCGCGGGCTCAAAGGAGAATATTTTAACAATGACGACCTCCATGGTGAGCCGGCTCTGGTGCGTACCGATGAGCGAGTGGATTTCCACTGGGGAGAGGGCAGCTACGCAGATAATGGCCGAGTGGATCATTTTTCGGCGCGTTGGACCGGGTACTTCGTTCCAAGGACAGACGATGACTATAAGTTTTATGTCTCCGCGGACGATGGCGCCCGACTCTACATCAACGACGAGCGCGTCATTGACGACTGGCAGCGGCACGCAGAGACTCTGGACACCTATTCCATGCACATGGAGCCGGGCAAAACTTACAAGATCCGCCTTGAATATTTCGAGAACGTAGGGACGGCCACAGTACGATTGGGTGTTGCTGCCGCCACGCAGACGTTAAGCGCAGAAACCAAAGCGCTGGCCGCCAAAGCCGATGCGGTGGTTGTTTGCGTGGGATTCGATCCGTCGACAGAAAGTGAAGGCGGAGATCGGACCTTTCGGTTGCCTGGCGGACAAGACGCTTTTATTCGACAGATTGCGGCCGCAAATAAAAATGTAATTGTGATCTTGACTGCGGGCGGCAACGTGGACATGACGCGCTGGATCGATCAAATACCTGCGTTGCTGCACGCTTGGTATCCGGGACAAGAGGGCGGCACGGCATTAGCCCAGATTCTTTTTGGCGAAGTCAGCCCTTCCGGTAAGTTGCCGGCATCATTCGAACGCCGATGGGAGGACAACGCTGCGTTCGGAAGCTATTATCCAAAAGAGGGAAGCAAGCAAATTGAGTATAAAGAGGGACTGTTTGTAGGGTACAGGCATTTCGATCGTGAAACACAGGTTAAACCGCTCTTTCCGTTCGGTTACGGGCTCTCGTACACGACATTTCAATACAGCGATTTAAAAATCACTCCACTTTCCTCCAACCTCGACGCAGTCACCGTTTCCTTCAACGTGAAGAACGTCGGTTCGCGCGCGGGCGCGGAGGTCGCCGAGGTGTATGTTGGCGACTCGCACGCCAGTGTGCCACGTCCTGTGAAGGAACTGAAAGCTTTCGCGAAAGTGAATTTGCGCCCCGGTGAAACGAAGCGCGTGACCACTAGCCTTGACCGGCGAGCGTTTTCCTTCTTTGACATCGAAAAAGGCGACTGGAAGGCGGAGCCGGGCAAGTTTTCCATCCTGGTAGGGAGTTCGTCGGCAAAAATCGAGCTGCAAGGAGAATTTGTCCTCAAGCAATGAGAGGAGACTTCCAATTGCGGCTATCAGCACCACCCTTGCTTTAGTGAGCTTCCGGAGGCTCATTCACCTTTCGCCGATCGATCTGGCCATTTATCATTTTCTATGCGTGAGCAGAAGCAAAAGAAACGCCGTATCGCTGCGGATGTTGGACGGCAGGCCACGCTCCTCAGCGCCTCCACACCCACTGAATTCAGCACCCTTGCGACCATTTCACAAACTGCTGCGTCATCATCGACTACCAAACCACGTCGTTGCACGTCACCCTCCTCGGTACGCCGGAGCTCCGCTGGATCACGCAAACGCCATTAGACGGGATGCGTGGTAGCAGTCAAACTGCACTCCCACACCGAGCTTCCCCCGCGGGGAATCAATTGGCTCGACACGTACTACGTGGCCTGAACAGAGCCATTCGGTCGTCGGCTGACCGGTGATCATCCTTGGCATTTTCAGAAGGATTTCCAAGACCGTACCAACTGATACCACTGAGTCTGTTGCGAAGAGGATTCCATCCTCGGACAAATTCACTGATTCGCCTCGCTCCTCGGGGAGCGCAGATTTCCAGAGGCGAATACGAATCGGAGTCTTAATATTGTGACGGACATTCAGACGGCGGTCTGATACGGGTACTTTCATGTGGTGCTCCTGGCGCTTAAGACGAGGTTGCGCAGTGGGGGAGAAGATGCGAAGGGGAATCAAACTGTGGACCAGTGTTTCTCGTGACCACGCCGTCTTCCTTTGTGTTGCGGTTGTGGAGCAATACTCCGAGACAGTTATCCCCGCCGCTTCGGCAATTGCTCCACAAGGCGCAAGAGCAACTTCCGGTCACATTCATTCATTCGGGCGAGACTACGGCGTAACTTGTCGAGAAAACGGGCATCCTTTCCAGTCTCACCCCATAAATGTTTGTCGCGAGGTGTTGTACCGCTCGAAGGCGGTTTGTTTCCATCATAGAGAAACTGGTACAGAGGCATCTCCAGCGCGCGTGCCATTTTCGTTAGCGTCTCGACCGCAGGAATGGTGTGGCCGTTCTCAATGCGCGAGATGTAGCAGCGGAGCAAACCGGTACGCTGTTCGATATCTCCTTGTGAGAGTTTCTTTTCTTCTCTCAGCCAGCGTAAACGAAACCCAATGTCCATGGCTCTCCTTATTGCGGTGAAAAGCAATGTGGGTTATTGGAAGGCATACCGTGCGGCCTCTCACGCAATCTATTATGTATGTACCGCTTACTTGCCAAGTTTACAATTTCCGCAAACTACGTACAGGAATTCCACTAGCTAGGGGAACCCTACGCGCAGAAAGTGGCCCGCAATGGTTTTTGGGCAAGGTATAAACGACCCGTTATCTTAGGGGCTCCTGTTTTGCAATTCTCTGCTTTGGCAGCGGCAACTTCATATTACTTCTTTAGCGCACGATTACACCCTAGATAGGCCCTCTGAAAGTCGCTTCGATGTAATATCACGGTAATTGATCGCTTTCGAAATATAGCTTGAAAGGAAATCCCGTGCGAAACCCAACCCTTCCGCTCGGCCTCTCGTCGCTTCTTTTGCTCTCTCCAGTTCAATCGTCATCTGAGCCGGTCCGACAGCAGCCACCTTCGGCTCAAGCAAAGACGTCTGCAGCCGCGACGGACACCGCGACGACCCTGCTTCCTGGCCAGTTCATCCTCCGGGACGGAACTCCCGTGAAGCTAAGGCTCAGCCGCAATGTGTCGTCGGCTGACGCGCATCAAGGCGAATCAGTTGATTTTGAAGTCTTGGAAGATGTCGCTGCGAATGGAATTGTAGTGATCCCGAAAGGGTCCGTTGCAATCGGCACGGTGACGGAGGCTCAACCAAAACGAAGAATGGGTCGAGCTGGCAAGCTGGAGATCGTCCTCGATTACGTCCGCTTGGCCGACACGGAGAAAGCTGCAATACGCGCGGTCAAAGAGGCGAAGGGCGGAAGCCACACGGTCGGGATGACAGCGGGGATTGTTGCGACCGGACTTCTTTTCTTCCCAGCCGCTCCGTTCTTCCTGTTCATGCATGGGAAAGACATCACAGTTCCCAAGGGTGCAGAGGTCACGGGCTACGTGAATGGTGACGTTAGGTTGGAGTCGGCGAAGTTCGCAGCGAAGGTGCCGGAGGGTGCGACGGGAGCCATCCAACCCGCTCAAGTGTCTGCGCCTGTGGCCACGGTGACGGGATCGGTGGAAATCCATTCCACGCCCGATGGCGCGGAAGTCTACGTCGATGGTGCTTTCATCGGTAACGCCCCCGCAACGCTGAAACTCACACCGGGACAGCATTCGATTCGCGTCAATCAACCAGGCTACAAGGATTGGTCGCGAGATCTGACTATCCAGACCGGTTCGGAAGCCCATCTGACGGCGACGTTGGAGAAGCAGGAGTAGTTTCTCGCTACATTGCGTTGTGTCTGCCCGATGCGACGCTCCCACTCCGTCTCTGGTTCTTCAAGCGAGGCAAGCGCCAAAGACATCTGTTATTTGAAAGCCGTTTCTGTCGAAACCAGCCAATAGAAGAACTGGAGCGCATTTTCCGGCTGGAGAGCGAACGCATCATTAGCCAGGACTGGGTGGTGCGGTACGACAATCGCTTTTTCCAACTCCAGCCGCAGAGTCACAACTACGCGCCAGCTCAGAGCAAAGTGTTGGTGTGCGAGGGGCGGCACGGCAGCATCACCATCGAGTACCGCGGAGAGGCTTTACGCTGGCAGGAAATTCCTGCACCTGCGAGACCACACATTCTCAGTGCGCCCCGGGAGCGCGTTCTGGCCGAGAGCATAAAAAGGAAATGGACACCGCCAGTGAATCACCCGTGGCGGGAAGCAGCTCGCCGAGGGCTGGAGAAGCGCGAAAGGCGAACCTCCCGCGGGACGGCGCGTGCGCCGCGACCGTCGATGGCCTTGCCCTCCGCTTCGCCCTAAGCGCTCCGCCCTTCGGGCTCCGCAGGGCTTCGCTTCAAGGCAAGGCCATCTACAAGCAATACAAACCCAAAACTCAAAAAGGGGACATTTCTAATGAGGTAAGTATCGGGACATTTCTAAAGAGCTTTGACAGAAGATAGCTGCACTATTGACTTCCCGCCAGCCCTGAATTAGGGTGCACTCCATTCCGTGAGGCTCCCCGGACGAAGAGCGAAAAGGAGGTATATATGCTTCGATTACTATTCCTGATGTCTTTAGCGTCACTGGCAACATCGGCTGCATATGCGCAAGACCCCGCAAAGGTAGATCCAAAACACTGTAAGGTGGAATTTGAAAATGATCAGGTGCGGGTGCTACGTTGGACGACAGGCCCGCACGAGAAAACTCCGATGCACGGACATCCTGCGTACGTTACCATCAACCTCACTGATAACGACACCAGGTTCACTTTGCCAGACGGATCGACAAAGGACGTCCATGCGAAAGCCGGAGAAACCTCCTGGAACGCTGGCGGAAAGCACTCGTCTGAGAGTTTAAATGACAAGCCAACTGAATTGATTCAAGTGGAACTCAAAGCAAAGCCCCACGCTTCCCCAACAAAGAAACAGGGAGGACAGTGACAGCCGGCGCTAGCCGTTCGTTCTTTTGAGGGATTCGCCAAGTGCATCCGCGTCTGCGGCAGGGCTTCGACAAGGCCACGACTAGCCGCATAGACTTTGCCAACTGAAGTCTCTACGTGATCGCCAGTAGAGGCTTCTGGAACTGGCGCTTTCTTGCTTTTTCTATCTTGACGGCTATTTCCTCATCGCCGCTTCCACTTCGTCCGGCGAACGCGGCAGACCTGTGGTCAACATGACCAGCTTGCCGTCCTGATCGATGTAAAACATGTCCTCGATCCGCACGCCGAGCTTTTCTTCGGGAATGTAAATGCCCGGCTCCACAGTAAAAACCATGCCTTTGTTGAGCGGCGCAGGATCGTTGAGGTCGTGGACGTTCAGCCCCACGTGATGGCCTAATCCGTGAATAAAATATTTGCCCAGAGGCTCGCCGTGCAGGTCTTTGCCGTGGGTGTTGATGTAGTCGTAGGCAACCTTGAAAAGCGAATCGGCGCCCGTGCCGCGTTCCAGCTTGGACTTACCTAATTGGAAGGCGTGGATGGCGGCTTCCTGCGCGCCCAAAACGATATTGTAGATCTCGCGCTGGCGTGCGGTGAACTTGCCATCGACCGGCGCGGTGCGCGTGATGTCCGAAGCGTACATAGCATATTCTCCGGCTACGTCCATCACCACCACATCGCCGTCCTTCATAATCTTGTCGTCGTCGGAGTAATGCAGCACGGTGGAAAAGAAGCCGGAACCGACAACGGGCGCGTATGCCGGACGCTCGCAGCCGCGCTTGCCGAATTCATACTGCATCAACGCGGAAATTTCGCGTTCGGAAGCGCCGGGATGAATCGCTTTGAGCGCGGCGTGATGCGCGGCGGCCGAGGCGTCGGTGGCTCGCTGGATGAGCTGCACTTCGCCGGAATCTTTGATCATGCGCAGCTTCCCCATCATTTGCCGGACGTCGCGGAACGATACGTAGTTGGGAAACGAATTCGAGCGGCGCAGCCATTCCACGGGACCGGTGGACGCCGCCGTCTGGCCGTTGCTACCCAAGTCGGAATAAATCACCGCGCGAGGCTGCGGCAGGATTTTCAACAGTTCGTCATGCATTTTGTCCAAGCTAGCGACCTTCTCGAAGCCAGTGACCTTGGGCGCGTCAGGGCTTTCCGGGCCCAGCTTCGGGCCGGTCCACTTCTCCTGCGTCACGTTGTGCCCGGGAAGGAAAAGAATCTCGGCATACGGATTGGAGTTGATCAAAATGGCCGCGCCGGGCTCGGTCCAACCCGTCAGGTAGTAGAAGTTATCTTCTTGGCGAAAGCCGAAGAGGTTGTCCTGGCCCTCGGCCTCTGTAGGCGCGAACAACACCAGGGCCGCGCTGTCTACGCTCATGGCTTTGGCCAGGGCCACGCGGCGCGCGCGATAGTCCGCGTTGGGCTGGCGCTCTGCAGCGGAAGCAACCACACCGAACACAGCGAGAACAAACAGGAGTCTGCGGATCATATTCGATTTCTCCAAGAACGACTCATCAGCGCAGCGGATTCTAACACGCAGGCAACGCATCGGCGGCGACATCCGCGCTGGCCGCCGGCACCCTGCGTCGCCGAATCCACTCGGAGATTTAGTTTAAACCCGTGACCATCAGCAAAGTCCTGGTAAGTAGCGCTACCGGATAGGTACCCAAAAGTTCTGATTTTGGGCACTATAAAGTTTATAGAAAGCGCGAAGCAAATTCAGGACTCTAGCGGTACGGGTTCAGGCAGGTTTTTGGGCAAGGACAGAACCGCTCTCTGGGCAGTGCCCTTCGAGATGGCCATTGCCTCACAGGTCTCCGACCAGGACCTTCCCTCTTCGCGCAGCGTGGCAATTCTAGAGCGGTACACGACGACGCGAGGTCTCCCCAACCGCTTTCCGCGTTATTTTGCCAGGGCTATTCCGGAACAAACCCTGTCTCTGACCTTTTGAAAAGGTAGTACAAGAGCGTTTACTTGGGCTGTGAGGGACCATTGCGGAAGTAGCGAGCGCCGGTAGGTGGGAGCAGTCTAGGTGACGCCCGAGGGTTTCAGCTCTTCCTTCCGTGATCTTGTTCTTTCACGATTTTGGCGATGCTGAGGAGTTTGGAGCTGATCTTCTGGCCGGCGCGATCCGCCGCGAGGCGGTTGATTTCAAAATGAACCTTGTTACCTTCGACCGTTAGGTTGATGATGCCGCCCAGCACAGCGAACCCCTCGGTTTCGCCAACCGTCAAGGTCCTTAATCCCTGAAGGCCCCGCAAAATCCCGTCGGATTGGCTTTTCTCAGTGGCAGGGACAAATATTATGTGGCATACGCTCAGTTTGTCGTTTGGTGTTTGGGTTCTGACCTCGAGGGATGGCTTCCCACTTTGCGGGTCCGTAACTCCGCCTCAAGATCTTGGCGGAATGGGTCATGACCAACGATGCAGATCACCAGGGGCGCCCCGGGATCGCGGAATGAGTCAGGGGGCCACTCGACAAACTTAGTAAAATTGTATAGAAAACCGAGTTTGACCGAGTATTCCGCACCTTCCTCATTCTGGGAAAAAGCTTTAGGAGAAGCACTCAAGAAGAGCCCGCCAGCGATGATGGCGAAAAAGGAAGCTCGCAGAATTCGGCGCGAACCAACGCTGAGAACGAAACGCCAAGCCCAACCGGCTCCGCGGTAATTACGCTTATGCAGGTGAAGATTCATCAATGGAATCTGTATTCGGCCTTGATTCGAAAATTTCGGCCATCCTGAAAGACAACGTTCTCCGCCAGGCCATTACCGGCAGGGTCGGCATATTTATGATTAAACACGTTATAGAGGCTTGCCCAGAATTCCCATCGCCTTAGAAGGTTTCGGCTGAATAGGGTAACGTTGGGAACGACGTAGGCTGCCGAATATTTGCCACTTAGGGTTGCTCTCTGGCTGACATACTGCAGATTCATACTCGCGAACACCTCTTGCCTGACGAGAGGCACGCTAAGGCTTGCCTGGAAAAGGTGTGTCGGAGAATTGGTGAGAGGCATTCGAGCGTGGTCATCTCTCCTAAAATTTAAGGTGCGGACCGTCGTTTGTTTCGCCGACGCGCGTTTGAAGTAACCAACGTCTTGCTCGCCTGAGAACCACTTTTTTCCTTTTTGGCATGCGCAAGGTCGCTATACCTCCCGCGACTAGCCCCACGGCAAACCCTCCCACGTGAGCCCAGAAGGCAGCGAAAAAAATGGAAACTTCAGAGATAACACACCAAGCAGAGCTTGTTCTGCAATCCATGCACCGACAGCGTGATTCCCGGCGCAAAATGCCCCAACAGCGACTGCATGGTTTCTATGGAGTTGGCACGATATCAATGTCTGTTCTTCAGGTGGCCGCGCAACAAAATCCGATTGCGGATCCTTGGCTTTTCGGTCTAAACGAAAACCCATCGGGTCCGTCATGCTGCCGGGTGCTTCAGGATTTCCGCTAAAGCATGTAACCGTGCCGAGTCACCTGGGCTCCTTGCCGTGGCGGCACTCCGCTCCAAGGAATCGGCCATGCCCTTCAACCTCGCCAGTTTTCTCTTGTTCATGTGCGAACTCTCTGCACTCTGCATCGCCTTCTGCAGATCTGCGATTCGGTCTGCCGGCAAAGCCAGTGACCGCTTCAACTGGTCCAGGTACGCCTTCGCCACGACCAACTGCGCAGGCCACTCGATCTTTTGCTGGTTCTGCACATTCAACTCAGCCACCCGAACCGNCNTC
>JGI12635J15846_10003833_pt1 | contig 13047 bp, 8 predicted proteins | sample BlaSpr_A8_OM2_M2_FD_15846 | JGI IMG/M metagenome (IMG submission 15846) | reverse complement strand
GATCTTCGCGCCTCCGCCGACAAAATCATCGACGAAGTCGTGGCCGTTCAGGAACCGAACGGCTATCTGAACACCTACTATCAGGATGACCGCAAGTCTCTGCGCATGCTTCCGCAAACGCAGACCACCGGCCATGAGTTGTACAACATCGGGCATATGCTGCAAGGCGCCATTGCGTATTACCGGGCCACCGGCGATCGCAGGCTGCTCGACGCCGGTATTCGTTTCGTCAACGACTTCCTTATTCCGAATTACGGCCCCGCGCCCAAGAAGCCCATTGTTTCCGGCCATCCCGAAATTGAAATGGGATTGATCGAACTCTACCGGATTACCGGCGACAAGGGTCAGCTCGATCTCGCGGGCTACATCCTAGGAGGAGACACGCGTATCGAACTGCCGGAACGCCGAACCATCTACATGTTCAGCGGAACTCCTTTTACCGCGCGGACCAAGATGGAAGGCCATGCGGTTCGCGCCATGTACGCGTGTTGCGGCGCCACCGACTATTACATGGAAACAGGCGACCCGGTCTACCTGCAAACGCTGAACACTCTCTGGAATGACATGACGAACACCAAAATGTACGTCACCGGCGGGGTCGGTTCACGATCTGACGGAGAAGCTTTCGGTGATGCCTACGAGTTGCCAAATTTCCGCGCTTATGGCGAAAGTTGCGCCGCCATTGGCAACATGATGTGGAGCTGGCGCATGCTGGCCGTCACTGGCGAAGCCAGGTTTACCGATGTTATCGAGCGCGCTTTGTACAACGGAATCAATTCCGGGATGTCGCTGGATGGCACGCTCTACTGTTATCGAAATCCTTTGGCCTTCGATCCCTCGACCGGAGACAAGATCCGCAATACCTGGTACGACACGACCTGCTGTCCTCCGAATCTCGAACGTACTTTTGGATCGTTGCCCGGATATTTCTACAGCACCAGCGCCGATGGAATCTACGTGCATCTCTACGACAATTCGGAACTGACCTGGCGGCTGGAAAACGGAGTTGGTCTTAAAGTTACGCAGAGAACGAATTATCCGTGGGATGGCAACGTTGAAATCACAGTTGCACCAGCTGAAGCTTCCGACTTCACCTTCTATCTGCGCGTTCCCGGTTGGGCCGACCACGCCGAAGTGACAGTGAATGCCAAGGCAGTATCCGGCGCGAAGCCCGGAGAATATCTTCCCATCCATCGTAACTGGTCGCCGGGAGACGTCATTAAACTGGCGATTGAAGTTATGCCGCAGGTCATTGAGGCAAATCCTCGCGTCGCCGATGACACTGGGCGAATCGCCATACAGCGCGGACCGCTGATTTATTGTCTCGAGGAGATCGATCAACCCGCCGGGGTGTCCCTCAGCGATGTTGCACTCAATCCGGGNCGCCGCCCTACCGATCAATTTCAAACTGAGTTCAGGAGTGACTTACTCGGTGGCACCGTGGTGCTTCATCACAAGGGCGCCGTCTATGAACGCGGTTCAGCGGGGAAGATGCTCTACTCGCGCTACAGCAGGGATGCCCGAACCCGCAACGTTCCTCTGACGTTCATTCCTTATTACGCGTGGGCGAACCGTCAGGCAACGTCAATGCAGGTTTGGAATCTGTTATTGCAAGCCTAACTCCACTTCGTGGAACCCGTGGGGTTCCGCACAACGATCATCAGCCCATCTTCCTCTGATTGACCGATTTCACNCCTCTGCGGGACTTAAAATGGAAGCCTGGGTAATCGTTTACTCATTTGAGCGCCCGTCAGCCTATTTCGACATCCAGCAAATTTTGCACCCTTGTGCCCAACGCGGAACGTTCCTACGGGATGCCGAGTTGGGCGGTTCCCAGTGCCTAAATCAAAGACGCTTGCCTTAGGGCCGGGAGGCCGACGAAGTTTTATTAGATCGCCTAATGCGGTTTTCTTTCGGGGCTACGGTTGGGTGTCGTTCCGGGGCAAGGGCCGTAGAACGTCTCAGCACCAAACTTGTCGTCAGTTCGTAGTTGCGATGCTCGTGGGAAGGCGCTTCATCTTCAACCTCGTTCAACAGCGCCTGGAAGGCAATCTTGGCCAGTTCGTGTTGAGACATTTGAACTGTAGTCAGCGGGGGAATTGTAAACTCGGCCAACCGGATGTCATCGAAGCCGATGACGGAAAGGTCGTCCGGTATTTCGATATTCTGCTCGTATGCTTCCCGCATAACTCCGATGGCGGTCATATCGTTGGAGCACACAACCGCAGTGGGCCGCTCACTCAAGCGGTTCAATTGTAGCAATGCCTGCATCCCGCCCTCCATCCGGTGATCTCCCACCACGATCAATTCCGGAGAAAGGCCGATTTCCAGCATGGAAGTCTTGAAGGCATCTCGCCTTGCCAGAGCGGATTTCAAATGCAAAGGGCCGGTAACAAAGGCAATGCGCGAGTGCCGGAAGGCGGCCAGGTGCTGCACCGCTTGCCGGATTCCGTTTTGATAGTCGATTCGAATATTGGCGATGCCCGGCACATCGGGTCCCACGTCGATGAAGACGAGTGGAACCTTACGAAATCGCAGATGCTCGATCAGCGACTCTTCCATGCCGAACGTCAGGATTGCTACTCCGTCCACCCGTCGTTCGATCATGCGCCGGACCGACGATTCCATGCGTTTTGGATCATGCACAGTAGAGGTAAGTAAAATCTCGTAGTTGTTCTTGACCGCGAGGTTTTCGAAGGTCTGAACGATCTCCGGAAAAAATGGGTTGGTTATTTCCGAGACGATCAGGCCCAAAATACGGCTGCGGCCCAAAACCAGGGCACGAGCCTGCGTATTGGGGTAGTATCCCAGTTCGTTCACTACCTTCCAGACCCGCTTGGCTAGCTGTGGATCCACAGTGGGAACACGATTAATCGCTCGCGACACGGTGGCCGTGGAAACCTTCGCTCTCCGGGCGATCTCGCGGATATCCATAGGGTTGCGTGGAAGGCCTTACAAACGTGCCACGAATTCTATCACGACTAGGCACGCAATTTGGGTGTAGGCCCGATACTCCAGAAAACGTTTGCCGCAAACAGGCTATGAATTTGAGACTCCTCTGGTCGCTTTAGTCACGGCGGCAAAGTCTTCGTCTCCATGCCCATCCGCTACTGCCTCCTGAAACCGGGCCAGTGCGGCCGCGGCAGTCCTCAGGGAAACTCTCTTGCTTGCTGCCTCGTCGAGGGCGTAGGACAAATCTTTTGCCATCCAGCGCAGGGCAAAATTTGGGCTATAGTCGTCCATTGCTATTCGGTCCGCGATCCGCTTAACGATGCCGCTCCCAGGAGCGCCCCCGGTGAGTATCGATACTGCCTTCATGCGGTCGAGGTTGCCGGCATCAATAAGAGACAAGGCTTCGGAGAACGCCGCTGCCTGCACGCCGCAAACGAAGTTATTGATCAGCTTCATGAGCGCTCCGCTTCCGGTCGGTCCCAAATGGACCACATCGCGGCCAAGCACGGAAAAAACAGGTCGCGCCGCCTCGAGTGCGTCAGCGGATCCCCCCACCAAAAAGACCAGCTCGCCGGACGCAGCATGCGGCTTAGTTCCTGTGACCGGAGCGTCCAGGAATCGACAGTCGCGCTCTGCCGCTTTAGCCGCAAGCTCGTGAATCCAGCCGCCGCTCAAAGTGCTGGATTCGATCAGGACCGAATGCCGGGGCGCGGCGCTCAGTGCTCCGTTCTTGCCGAGCCATACATCTCGAGACGCGCGATCATCCGCCACCATGCTGAGAACGATCTCAGACTTTGATGCCGCCTCGCGGGGCGAATCAGCGATGAAGGCGCCAGCGCTGCCAAAGGGAATGCATTTTTCGCGATTCCGGTTGAAGACTGTCAGGGGAAAGTTCGCGGACAGCAGGCGGTTTGCCATGCCCGAGCCCATGATCCCCAGTCCTAGAACGGCAACGCTTGATTTTGACATGGTTTCACTCATCCCAAAGGAATGACGTTAACAGGAACGGGCTTCGATTTGTCTACGCGGACGGGGTTTCTCAGAGGGCGGCCGTAACCTTCGGCGCTGACTTGCATGATATCTCCATCTTGCAAGCAAATGCCGTCGCCATAGCTGAGGCAGTCCGTGCCAAAGAAATGGACGTGAACCTGTCCCGGACGGCGGTGACCTTCAAACTTGAAATGATGATGCTCAATATTGCGCAGGCTGTGGCACATTTCAGATTCCCCAGTGTGGAAAGTTCGTGTCCAGTGGACATTCCCATTTCTCTCGATGGCGGCCGCAACCANTACGGATTCGAATTTGGCATCCACTACGAGTTCCGGTCCCAGCGCACAAGTGCGAAGTTTCGAGCCNGCNAGGTTCAGGTAATTCTTTTTTTCNAACGCATGATCCGAGAATTCGTTCCCTATCGCCATACCGATCCGATAGGGCTGACCATCGCCAGCGACTATGTAAACACCCGCTATTTCCGCTTCCTCGCCGCCGTCCTCGGCATAGGACGGAATGTCGAGCGGTTCCCCGTGTGCGCGCAACGCGTAACCCGAGCCCTTGTGGAACCACTCGGGAGCGATCCCGATCTCTCCTTCGGCGGGACGGCCGCCTTTGACTCCCCAGCAAAACATTCTCATGCTGTCGGTCAAATTGTCGCTAGCGGCGGTGTGCATAGACTGGCGTCCTCGAGCGCTGCCGAGATGAGTCAGGCCCGTACCGGAAATCAGGCACCGCGAGGCTTCGTCGGGATGATCCATAGCTGGTTGCAGACTCCATTCGGAGCAGCCGACGTAGATTGGGTCGTAATCGAGCGTTTCGCGCCTCGCCCGCTGCCGCGCCACGTCACTGAGCTTAAGCCGAGCGGCGATGGCGATTTGCGCCAACTGGTAGATCGATGAGCAGTTATCCAATAATCGGACGTTCGGCTCCTCGACCAGTGCTACCCGGCGCACGTTGCCTTTTCTGACTTGTATAAGCCGTGTCATCGCTACTTAGTCATACAGAAATTATTCGATCACCTCGAAACGTTCGAGCCCTGATTCGTTGAGCGTCAGTCCCAGACCCGGAGTATTGTCATCAAGTTGGACATAGCCGTCCTTGGCCGTGGGTTCTCCCTGGAAGATGTACCAGAACAGTTCGTTACCTACTTCCACATCGACAACCGGAAAGTATTCCGCCATCGGCGAATTCAGGCTGGCCATGACGATGTGATAGTTGTGCATCTGGCCGGCATGAGGAATTACCGGCACGGAAAAAGCTTCCGCGAGGGCAGCGATCTTCCGGGCCTGCGTGATGCCGCCCACACGATTGGTATCGAACTGGATGTAATCGAGCGCACGGGCCTCAAGCAAGTCGCGGAAACCGTGAAGCGTGAATTCGTGTTCACCGCCGGCAATCGGAATTCGCCCATAGGATTTCAACTCGGCGTAACCTTGAATGTCGTCGGGGATAACCGGTTCCTCCAGCCAGCGAAGATGAAAAGGCTCGAGCAGCGGCAGAATGCGCTTGGCATAATCCAGTGTCCAACCCATGTACGCATCCGCCATCAAATCAATATCCTCGCCAAGGCACTCCCGAACCGTGCGGACCAGTTCCAAATTCTGTTGCATGCCGGCGGCCCCATCCGCCGGCCCCCAGCCAAAGCGGAGCTTCATGGCGCGGTAACCTTCACTCTTATAACGTCGAGCCTCCGCCGCCAGTTCGCTTAGTCCAACACTGTAGAGGCGGGAAGCATACACGGGAATACGGGCTTTCGTCCGGCCTCCGAGCAGGCGATACACAGGCTGCTTGGCGGATTTGCCGAGTAAATCCCACAGCGCGATATCAACCGCGCTGATCGCGACCATGCCGATTCCTTTGCGCCCGAACGCCATGGTCTTGCGATACATGTGTTGCCAGAGGCGCTCGATGTCCCACGGATCCTGGCCGATTAAAAGAGGCTTGAGATAAAGGTCAATGACTTGTTTCGTTACCTGCGGAGCCAGCGCAGCATTGCCCAAACCTACACATCCGTCGTCGGTGAACACCTCAACCAACAGCCATCCGTGAAAGGTAAAGGTCTGCATGGAGGCTTCAGGCAACTCGAGGATATCCATCGGATTGGTGCAGAAGTGAGGTGGTAGCGGAACGGTTTTGCCGCGCCAGCGGACAACGCGAGTGCGAATCTCGGTTATTCTCATTGAGCTTCCCTGAAAAACAGTTTCCCCTCGAACCTCAAAGGCGCCATCGTGGGAATAGCGGCGAGAATGATCAGAAATGCAGCGACGTGAAGCGTGCCCGCGATAGCGAACACCGCGCCATATCCGCAGCCGCGGTCCAGCAAGTAGCCCGCCAGCTCTCCAAAGAGAATTCCACCCATCGCTCCCCCGAAGCCGACTAATCCGGCGACAGAACCAACAACCTGTTGCGGGAAGATATCCGTTGGCAAAACCATAACAAGAGTTGACCAGGATTGCTGTCCAAAATATGCGAGGCAGAAAAGGGCTATTGCCCAGGAGACAGGAACGTGTGGAACCAGAATCACAAAAGGCATAAGCGCTGCCGCAAGACCCAGCGCGAGTTTCCGCGCCATTCCGAGCGAAAATTGCCGGCGCACCAGGTAGCTGGAAAATCCGCCTGCCACCAGACATCCCACGCCGGCCGCTGCGCTGGGAATCCAGCCGAGAGCACCGACTGCTTTAATGTCAAATCCGCGAGCGTCGTAGAGATATTTGGGCAGCCAGAAGAGATAGAAAAACCATGCCGCATCACTCAGGAACTTTGCCGCCACGAGTCCCCAAGTTTCGCGAATCCGAAGCAAGCGAGTCCAGGTCAGGTCNGCCTTCGTCCCGGCAGCCAAGTCGCGCTGCGCATTGATATCGGCGTCAACCTCTATCGAACNTTGCGCAGGGGAGACGTAGGATAGCCTCCACCATGCAACCCAGAGGAAGCCCAATCCGCCTGTGAGAACGAATATCCACCGCCAGTTTGTGTAGCCGAGAACTGTGGCGATCAGAGGAGGAGCGATGACCGCGCCAACAGCAGTTCCGGCATTAATGATGCCCATGGCTGTCGCTCGCTCTTTTGCGGGGAACCATTCCGCCACTGCACGGGTTGCGGCTGGAAAACCGCCGCCTTCGCCCACACCCAGCAGGAAACGGCTGCTGGCCAACAATACGAAGCTTGTTGCCAGAGCGTGACTGGCACAGGCGAGCGACCAGAACAACATGATCACAGTAAACCCACGATATGTCCCCAGGATATCCACCAGCTTGCCTCCGCCCGCATACATCAGGGCGTAGGCCAACAGAAATGCAGATTGGAGAGCGGAGAATTGTACATTCGTGAGCGGAATGTCGGCGCTGATCGCTTTAACCGCAACCGGTAAACTTTGCCGGTCAAGATAGCTAATGGCGATCGCAGCACTAATCAGGATGGCGATTTGCCAGCGCAAAGTCCTCCCCACTCCCTACCTCAATTTCGTTCTTCAGCCGACGAAGCTCAAATTATACGCAAGAATGCGGTAAACGTTTTCTGATTTGTCGGGACTTTCGCTACAATGGCTCAATCAGAAGGAAGCGAGCCGAGAGGCTCAACCGTAATGAACAAGCATGTCATGAACAGCACGTCATGAACAAGAAATGGAACCGCCGCGACGTCTTAAAAGGACTGGCTGCCGCGTCTACGGCGATTGTCATCCGCCCAACAGCGTTGGGCGCCACCACCCGCGCTTCTGAGCAACCAGTCGAAATACAAATTACCTCGCTCAGTCCACATACTTTTCGGCTGAGTATACTCCGCGTGAACGATGGATCGACCGGATCAATACAGTCTGACGGATCCCTGATTCAGGAGTCCTGGGGTGCTCCTTTAGCCAGGCTGCGAAAAGATCCCGGGCAAACGGTGATCGTCGGCTCTCTCCAGCTTAAGATTTCTTTCCAGCCGGTAGCCATCGTGATTGCTGGCGCATCCGGAGAAGTCATTCAGCAACTCGCCTGGGACGAGAACACCGGCGCCTTATCTTTTCTAAACGGAAGTTCGCCGCTGTTTGGGTTGGGGGAAGGTGGCCCACAGTTTGACCGCCGTGGCTCTACGGACCCAATGCTGAGCGGACAAGGAGCCTACAAGCTCCACACTCACGGCGGTCGCGTTCCCATTCCCTGGATCATCAGCGCTTCCGGTTGGGCTATATTTTTTCACCAGCCATTCGGCACCTTCGACTTCACGGGCACCCAGGGAAAGTTTCAACCCGCGAATACTGAGGCGGCTTTTTCGCTCGATTTATTTTTCATCGCTTCGCCTGAGCCGGCCACGATCATGGCCGAATATGCGCGCATTACCGGCCATGCGGAGATGCCTCCGCTATGGAGTTTTGGTTATCAACAGTCGCATCGCACGCTTGCCAGTCGAGAGGAAGTGCTCGCCGAGGCTAAAACGTTCCGCGAGAAAAAACTGCCTTGTGACGCGCTGATCTACCTGGGCACAGGTTTCTGTCCTTCCGGCTGGAATACAGAAAACGGTTCGTTCGTATGGAACTCTCGAGTCTTTCCCGATCCGAAAGCGATGCTCGATGAGTTACACGGCAAACATTTTCGGGCCGTAATGCATGCAGTGATTCTCTCTGACCGGCTGCACGGCAGCGTGCACGATCCCTGCGACCTGTCCCGCTTTGATGAAGAATCGGCAAGCTGCTACTGGGACGCGCATCGCAAAGATTTTGCCCAGGGCGTCGATGGATGGTGGCCGGACGAAGGTGATCCACTCGATATCGCATCGCGGCTGGTCCGGAATCGCATGTACTGGGAGGGGCCGCAGATCGATCGGCCGAACGAGCGGCCTTATGCCTTGCATCGCAATGGCTACGCCGGAATGCAACGGTATGCTTCGTTCCTCTGGTCGGGCGATGTGTATTCCACATGGGAAACCCTGAAGACTCAGATACCCATTGGCCTGAACACCGCGCTCTCGGGTATTCCCTATTGGGGTACGGACATCGGCGGATTTGTTCCGACACCGGAATTTACTGCGGAGTTATATGTGCGCTGGTTTCAGTTTGGCGCGTTCTGTCCGCTTTTCCGGAGTCATGGCCGCACATGGAAATTGCGGCTGCCGTGGGGTTGGAACACCGGAGATCCGGGTCCAGTAGAAATTAATAATTACGCCGGCGTAGCCACTCCCGATTCCAGCCAGTTGCATAACGAGCGCGTAGAGCCGATCTGCAAGAAATATCTGGAGCTGCGCTACCGCCTCCTGCCCTACCTCTATAGCGCGGTGCACGAATGCACGACGACGGCAATGCCGATTATGCGCCCGCTGTGGCTGCATTTTCCCGACGATCCTAAGGCCGTCGAATGTGCGGATCAGTATTTGTGGGGCAAGAATGTACTGGTTGCTCCGGTCGTCGAAAAGGGCGCGACGGCTCGCCGAATCTATCTTCCGCGCTCGACCTGGTACGATTTTTGGTCCCATACTCCGGTCGAAGGCGGTCGTGAAATAAGCCGGAGTGTGGACCTCGACACGATGCCGTTATATGTTCGAGCGGGATCGATCCTACCGCTTGGTCCGGTGAAGCAGTTTACCGGCGAGAAACTGGATGAGCCACTCTCCATTTCGATTTATCCCGGTGCCGATGCTTCGTTCCTGCTTTACGAGGATGACGGTATTTCCTTCAATCATCGCAAGGGAGAATGGATGGGTATCCAGATGGCTTGGTACGATGCACGAAAAACCCTCAGTCTGGAGCTGGTCCCCGGTTCTCGCATGCTCGCTCCGGCCCCCAGAACGTTCACCGTGCAGTTAGCTGAAACCACGCGGAGCATTACGTTTGCGGGAAAGGCACTCCAGGTGTCGTTTTAGTCCAGATAAAGCACCCTTATCCTACGTTCCCCGTTTGTCGTGCACAGCCGCTATGGGGGGGATTGCTTATCAAGTTCGAGGTTCAGTTCCAGCACGTTGACGCGAGGTTCGCCCAGGAATCCAAGTTGTCTCCCCTGAGTGTGCCCGGCCACAATGAGGTTAAGCTTGTCTTCCGGGATTCCTCGCGCTTTCGCTACTCGCGGGATCTGGAATGTGGCAGCCGCTGGCGTAATCTCCGGGTCGAGACCGGATGCGGACGTCGTTACCAGATCGCCTGGGACCGGGGCGTTTGGATTCTCCGCATGAAGTGTCGCCGTATCGCTCTTTACGCGCTCGATCAGTTGGCGATTCGTTGGACCGAGTTGTGAACCGTTGGAGTTGTCGGCTTGGTAGCCATACCCGGCGACCGAGGGCCGCGAATGAAAATATCCGGGACCGGAAAACCCCTGGCCGATAATTCGAGATCCTACAGTCTTGCCATTAACCACGAGCAGTTGGCCGTTGGCTTTGTCGCGAAATAATACCTGCGCCAGTCCAGTCACGATCAGCGGATAAATAATTCCGAGGAGGATGGTTGTCGCAAGTGTCATTAATATTGCAGTGATTAAATTTTTCTTCATGCCAGACTCCTCTGTACCCGAACCAATCACGCCAGTCCCACGCGCGTGATCACCATATCGATCAGCTTGATCCCGATGAAAGGAATAATCACTCCGCCCACGCCATAGATCCAAAGGTTGCGGCGCAACAACGCGGCGGCGCCCATGGCGCGATATTTCACCCCCCGCAAGGCCAGCGGGATCAATGCGACGATGATGAGCGCGTTAAAGATCACCGCGGAAAGAACAGCTGACCCCGGCGTTTGCAGCCGCATGATGTTGAGCGCATTGAGCACGGGGAACGTTCCGGCAAACATGGCGGGGATGATGGCGAAATACTTGGCGACATCGTTGGCGATAGAGAACGTCGTCAACGATCCGCGCGTCATCAGCAATTGCTTGCCGATTTCCACGATCTCGATGAGCTTCGTGGGATTCGAATCGAGATCGACCATGTTGCCGGCTTCTTTCGCGGCCTGCGTGCCAGTATTCATGGCGACGCCCACATCCGCTTGTGCCAGGGCCGGCGCATCGTTCGTGCCATCGCCGGTCATGGCCACCAGTTTCCCTTCGGCCTGCTCTTTGCGAATCAGATCCATTTTGTCTTTTGGTGTGGCCTGAGCAAGAAAATCATCCACTCCGGCTTCACGGGCAATCGCGGCCGCGGTGAGTGGATTGTCTCCGGTAATCATCACGGTGCGAATGCCCATGGCGCGCAGATGATTGAAGCGTTCCGTCATTCCGCCTTTCACGACGTCCTTCAACTCGATGACGCCGAGCGCGCCGCGAAATTTCTCCGCGACCACCAGGGGCGTGCCCCCGGAGCGAGCGATTTGTTCAACTGTGGCGCGGACTTCGGCTGGAACCTGGCCGCCGTTTTGGGTGACATACGTTTGAATAGACTCCGCTGCGCCCTTCCGGATTTCGAAGCCATTCATATCGACGCCAGACATGCGGGTCTGCGCGGTGAACGGCACGAAATGAATCTCGTGTGAGCTGAGATCGCGGCCTCGCAAGCCGTATTTTTCCTTGGCCAGCACGACGATCGACCGGCCTTCCGGCGTTTCATCGGCTAGGGAAGACAACTGCGCTGCGTCAGCCAGTTCATTCTCGCTCACTCCTGGCGCAGGGATGAATCGCGAGGCTTGCCGGTTGCCCAGGGTGATGGTTCCGGTCTTGTCGAGCAAAAGCGTGTTTACATCGCCTGCCGCTTCCACTGCACGGCCCGACATGGCAAGGACGTTGTGCTGAACCAGTCGGTCCATTCCGGCAATGCCGATCGCAGAAAGCAGGCCACCGATGGTAGTAGGAATCAGGCAGACCAGTAGTGAGACCAGAACGAATACTGTCTGTGGAGAGCCGGAGTAAATTGCGAACGGCTGCAACGTCACAACTGCCAGCAGGAAGATGATGGTCAGCCCAGCCAGCAGAATGTTCAATGCGATCTCATTCGGGGTCTTCTGCCGTTCCGCGCCTTCGACCAAAGCAATCATGCGATCGAGAAATGTCTCGCCGGGATTGGAAGTGATTTTGCACTTGATCTGATCGGACAGGACGCGAGTTCCACCAGTCACAGCAGAGCGGTCGCCCCCCGCTTCGCGGATCACGGGAGCAGACTCGCCAGTGATCGCGGATTCGTCGACAGAAGCTACGCCCTCGACGATCTCGCCGTCAGAAGGAATAAATTCGCCGGCGGAGACCCGTACGAAATCGCCGGCACGCAACTTTGAGCTGGGAATGTTTTCGACTTGGCCTCCGTCGAGAATTCGGTTAGCCACAGTTTCAGATCGAGCCTTGCGCAATGTGTCGGCTTGCGCCTTGCCCCGGCCTTCCGCCATGGCCTCGGCAAAATTTGCGAACAGTACGGTGAACCACAGCCAAAGCGTGATCTGGAGATTGAACTTGAAATCCGTGCCGCCTTTAATCAGAAGCACGGTTGTAATAACGCTGCCGATCTCCACCACGAACATGACGGGATTGCCCATCATTTTTCGTGGATCAAGCTTTACCACCGCGTCCCACAGGGCACGGTGTACTATCTTCCACTCCCAAATCGCTTTCTTTCTGATTGCCATAAGAATCCTTAGAAGGTCTTGCCTGCGCCCATCAGCAGGTGTTCCAGAATCGGCCCCAGGCTCAACGCGGGGAAAAATGTCAGCGCGCCGACGATGATGATCACACCAATCAACAGCAGCGTAAACAGAGGGGTAGTCACGGGAAACGTGCCCAGCGAAGGCGGCACATATTTCTTGCGCGCCAAATTGCCGGCGATTCCGAGCATAGGAATGATCATCAGGAAACGGCCCGCCAGCATTGTGATTCCGATGGTGGTGTTGTACCAAAGCGTGTTGGCGCTCAGTCCGCCGAATGCGGAGCCGTTGTTGCCCGCGCCCGATACGAAGGCGTACAAGATTTGCGTCAGGCCGTGCGGCCCGGGATTGGAGATGGCCGATGTCCCGAATCCTTTCACGCTCGAGATCGCCGCGAACACCAGAATCACCAGCGGGAATATTAGCGCCACCAGCATCGCCATCTTCACGTCGTATGCTTCAATCTTCTTGCCCAGGTATTCCGGCGTGCGTCCCACCATCAATCCGGCAATGAACACAGCGAGGACCACGTAAATCAGAATCCCGTACATGCCCGAGCCGACGCCGCCGAAAATCAC
>JGI12635J15846_10003832_pt1 | contig 13049 bp, 12 predicted proteins | sample BlaSpr_A8_OM2_M2_FD_15846 | JGI IMG/M metagenome (IMG submission 15846) | reverse complement strand
AGCATCCGATACGAAAAATATAACTTTGCTCGCGCAGTGGTCAAAACCCGGACCGCCAAAGATGCGTATGGATTTGTTATGAGAATACGGCGACTGCGACACGCGAGCAATTCTTGCCATTGTAAAAAAACGTCTGCAAGCCCACTGTACCCCCCAGCCCTGGCATCGTCAATACAGGGCCTCGGGGGGCGTATGCAAAGAATCCTCGCCTTTCCTGAATCCCGACCCCGTGCGACTTCATCAAAACAGGTGTTTGGGATGGGAACTGCTGCGCCCTGTGCTACCGTTGTAAGCGCACGCGTTGGACGTCACAATGACGCCTCCGCGCGCATCGGATATTCGGCATTGAGCGTATCTCATCCACATCGGCTGCCGTCGAAAGTTGCTCGCGAAGACGAGCCTTTGCTCGTCAAGGCTGCGAAGTCTGGCGATGCGACCGCTTTTGAGGAGCTCGTCAATCGCTACGAGCGCAAGATTTTTCGACTGACCATGAACATCACCCGCAACCGCGAAGATGCCGAAGACGCGATGCAGGACGCGTTCATGAAGGCCTATTCCCACCTCGGCACTTTCCAGGAAGACTCCCGCTTTTATACCTGGCTGGTGCGTATCGCCGCCAACGAAGCGCTGATGCGCCTGCGCAAGCGCCGCCCAAATCAGGTTTCGCTCGACGAGCCGGTCGCAGGCGAGGATGACTTGATGCCCCGGGAAATCAGGGACTGGGGACCAAGCCCGGAACAGCGTTTCGCGCAGTCGGAGATGCGCGGAATCCTCGACGAGGTGATCGACCAGCTCGAGGCGGATTTCCGCACGGTCTTTGTTCTGCGAGACATCGAAGAGCTTTCCACGGAAGAAACCGCTGCCGTTCTGGGTCTTTCCGTCCCCGCGGTAAAGTCCCGGCTGCTGCGCGCACGCCTCAAGCTTCGCCAGAAACTGGATCGCTATATGCGCGATAGGAATTCAAATTGAACTGCAATCGCGTCATTCTCGAGATCTCGAATTACATCGATGGGGATCTGGACGCCGCGGTGAAGCTGGAAATCGAGCAGCATCTGCAGAACTGCGGCGAGTGCATGCTGGTGATCAACCAGACAAAGTTGACCGTGGAGATTTTCTGCGATTCCCAACAAGTGGAACTTCCGCAAGACGTAAGAACCCGCCTGCATGAAGCCTTGCAGCGCCAGTTGCGCAAACCGGCAAGCTGATTCGGTCCGAGCCGATGACGCGGGCGCTGCAGAATTTCGTCCGGGAACTGGAACAGGATCGTTCGCTGGATGAACCGGATCGCCTGCGCCAGCGCATCGAAGCGCTTGACCGCCTGGACGCCTATCTCTTGGATGGGCAGCTACCAACCCTCGGCGCCCAGACGATCGGGGCGGAAATCTATCAGCGGGCCAGAGCGCTTTACGCCAAGCTGGAAGCCGCCAATTTCGAACTCTACCAAGCCATCCGCCATGAGATTCGGCGAGGCGCCGGACCGGATAGCCTGCTCCGGTGGGTGCCCAGCGGAACCCGAAGGGGTGAGGACGCAGTCAGCGTCCCGAGTGGCGAAAGCTATGACTATCTTGATGACCTGGTCAGCGGAGTCTTGCAGTTCGGAAGTCCCGGACCTGGAGTTATCCCCCCGGCAGCCGAGATGGTGTTTTATCAGCCCACGCCGGCGCGCCACATCTTCGACCTCATGGCTCGCACCGCGCTCACCGAAACGGATGTGCTGGTCGATCTTGGCTCCGGGCTAGGTCACGTTTCGTTGCTGGCTTCGATCTGCACCGGCGCCCGCAACATCGGAATTGAGCTCGAAGCGGCCTACGTAGAGTGCGCGCGGCAATGCGCTACGGCGCTGAACCTGAACAACGTGATATTTGTCAAGCAGGACGCTCGAGAAGCGGATTTGTCCGGCGGCACGGTGTTTTACCTGTACACGCCTTTCACGGGGACTATTCTGTGCGCCGTCCTGGACTCGCTGCGACGGGAAGCCGCCAGCCGGGAGATTCGAATTTGCACGTTCGGCCCCTGCACGCCAGCCCTTGTCGAACAACGATGGCTGGAGACCCTCGGGGCGTCGGAAGTTGACGGTATCGCCGTGTTTCGTTCTCGCCGTTGAGACTCGCCGGTGCGGCCTCTAGACGGTCCGCTGAGGCGTCCTATGCCTGTTCGTCAGAAGAGCTTAGACCGGCGGAACCACAATGGCGCCGCAAACGATCCGCGCAATATGGTCAAGGCGTCGCAGAACCGCTCCACAACGGCAATTCCCTGCCCATGCCCTGTTCGCGCGCGGCTTTGTAAACCTGCATCGCAACGGCCAAATCCCAGGCGGCGATGCCGTTCGATTTGAACAGCGTGACCTCGGTCTCGCTGGTCCGGCCGCCTGTCTTCCCGGCAACCACGTCGGATAAGCGCTTGACCCCTGTCCAGCATGATTCGTCGCCGTGGAAGGCAATGATCAAGTCGCCGGCTTCCTGCCGCGATTGCTCGATGGAATCGACGACAATGACGTCCGCGCTGGCCACGGCTTCGTCGTTCAGTTCGCGTTTGTGCGCGTGATTGGCGCCGATGGCGTTGATGTGCACGCCGCTCGTGAGGTCTGCTCCGTTGACCACGGGTTGTACCGCAGTAGTCGCGGTGCAAACAATGTGCGCGCCCCGCACGGCCTCCGATGCGGACGTCGCCGCGCGTACCGGCAAACCGATTCGCTGGCTCATTTCCTTGCAGAATGCTTCGCGCTTCTGGGGATCACGTCCGAAGACGTTCACCGATTCCAGGCTACGTACCGCAGCAACCGCTTCCAGCTGCGTCTTGGCCTGCCCCCCGGTGCCGATGATGGCAGCCACTCGCGCGTCGCGCCGCGCCAGATACTTGGTGGCCACCCCGGAAGCCGCACCGGTGCGCAGCTGGCCCATGTAGTCCGCTTCGATCAAGGCCACCAGCTGGCCCGTGGCCATTTCGTACAAAGGGACCAGAAACCGTAGTTTCCCGCGCACGAAGGTGTACTGCTTCATCGCGATATAACCCGCGCTGTAGTCCGCCGCCGCCATGTAGTGAAAGAAGCTTCCGCCGGGAAACTCAAAGCGCCGGCGCGGATGCACGACCACCTCGCTGCTCGCTTGCTTTCTGGAAATTTCTTCCACGGCATCGACAGCCATCGGCATGGTGAGCAAGGTATGTACTTCAGATTCGCTGATGTGCAGCGTCATTCATCACACTCCGACCAGATCGTGCGTTTCCACATCTTACCTTAAGCGCCTTAAGCGGCAATCTTCGATGACTCAACGCGCCGCCGACTTCGCGGGTTTTGGACGGGCGCTCTTTGCGGGGGCTTGACCGGGTTCGCGGATGCGGCGAACGACGGTCTGGATCAGGCGATACACGTGGTCTTCCTTATCGCCGACCTCATGAAAATGAAACTCCGGCTCGTCCTTGGGCCCCTTCCCAAGGCGAATGGGCATCAGGCCGCAAAGATTGTTTTCAATGAAAGCGGTCTCGTAACGAGTTTTCTTGGCGTCCCAGGTATACACGCGTAGGGTCGTGAAATCGCAGGGCTGGCCGTCGGGGCCTTTGGTTCCGGCCACCAGGTATTGCGGCTTGCCGCCGGCAGAGTCGGCGATGCGGTTCAGCTCGAACCAGGCCACGGCGCGGACATTGGCGGACGCAATCCCCTCGCGAACGGGATCGGGGAGGTCAAGCTCGACAAAGCGTGCCACGACCCAGCCGGCGATGGGTACGCTTTGATCGCCGGGCTGTGTGGTCGTATTGGTCTCCGCCGTGCGAGCAGCCGCTTCCCCGGGGGGACGGGTGGCCACGGCGCGAACCAGGTACCAGTCTTCTTTCTTGTTGCCGGATTCGCTGGCGGGTTCCTTTTCGTCCGTCACCTGGGCCCAGTCGGCAACCGCACGGCCGACAACCTCAACGGGCACGCCGCGCCCAAACTGATACAGCCGAGGCTCGGTGCGGCCGGGTTGCACACGCAGATTGGTTTGAACTTTCGTGCGCCCGTGCGCCTGAACCGGAATGGCCTGCGCCTGCTGCAATAGCTTGATACTGCGTTCCCAGAGGGCCGGCTCCAGAAGTTGCCGCCCATCGATCCAACCGACGGTTCCGGCGGCGGTGCGCACTTTGACACTGTCATTGCGGCGGCCCATGACGTCCACACGGTCGCCATAGTGAAGGGTCTCGACCGGTTCGCGCACCTGCGCAACGCTGCTCCAAAGGGTGATGCTGCGCTCGCTGATATAGCCTTCGCCAACCAGTTCGTGTTTCGGTCGAAGTAGCCAGGCAACGACGGCGACCAGGATCAACACAGGCACGGCGATCAGCAACCTTCGCTTCATGCCGGATTACCGAAACTTCCGGGAAGGGCCCGTACGATTCTCACGATCTATATTGCTCCCGTTCTGTGGATCTGTCGCCGCAGGTCGATTGCACACGTCCACGGCAAAGGCCGTGAAAGCCGTTTCCCCCAACGATTCCGCGTCGCATACGATTGTAACTGATTCTTGCGCGGCCTCGGTCTACCGATCGATGCGGAGTTTTCTGCTACAATCCGCGACGTTCGCTTATTTTTGCGATGATTTACCCCGGAGATCGTTGGTGAAATTCCTGGATAAGCTGCAACCTCTTTCCCTGCTCGTTCTGCGCATCGTCCTCGGGGTCATTTATCTGTATCACGGCTATCCGAAACTCACCCACACGCACGGGAACCTGCAAGCCGTTTTCGTCGAGCACGGCCTGCCGGCATACTTCGTCTACGTCTCAGGCATTCTGGAGACCTTCGGCGGCGGGTTGTTATTGATGGGATTGTTTACACGTCCCGCGGCATTGTTGCTGGCGATCGAAATGTGCGTGGCCATCTGGAAGGTGCACAGCCTCCACGGATACATGGCCGTGCATGATTACGAGTTTCCCCTGGCGCTAGCAGCGGCTTGCTTCGCGCTGGCAACACTTGGCGCAGGCCTGGTGTCCCTGGATCACCCCATTTTCGAACAAAGCGGAGGGCGACCGCGCACCCACTCGGCGCAAAAGGGCTGACCTGCCGGGAGCCTGGCTTCACCCTACCCGGCGTCAACCCCTGGCGAGCGGCGCACCCGTTTTTCCACAGACCGGCCCGTCGAACTGTGAGCAATCCGAATTGGGAAACCGCTTTGCCGGCGTCCGAGCGCAAAATTTCCCTCGACAATTCTATACCTTTCTGGTAACGTACCAATTATAGTAAGATGCGTAAGAGCTCTTCAGATTTCAGGAACTTCTGAACATCGCCCTACCAGACAAGTTATGTCCCGCCTTTTCATGCACTTATAAACCAACCGCTTTGAACGAACCAATCTGCCAGCAATCCGTGTTTTTTCTTAGACTGCGATGTACAGGAAACCAAGAGCGGACCCACGCGTCCATCACCCTTGCCGTTGCCTTCGGAGCGTTCAACTTTACTAACGCGTGATCGGCTGCGACGTGACCGGCGTTGCCGGCGTCTGGGCTAACCCGGTCGGCGCGATGGGCAGCGCGATCCACAGAATGACGTAGGCCAGCAGGCCAGTCCCGGCGCACAAGAACGCCAGCAACCAGCAAATCCTTATAATCGTTGCATCTACATCGAAATAGTCGGCCAAGCCGCCGCAAACTCCGGCAATCTTCTTGTCCGTGCTGGAACGCACCAGCCGCTTTTTCCCGCCGGCATCCCAATCGGCTCCAAAGGAAGGAGACGGGGGCTGCTTGGCGCCGCAGTTGTAGCAAAAGTTGGATCCGTCCGTGATGCGCTTTTGACAGTTGACGCAGATCATCGCTGCACCTCCACAGAGCCTTGCTTCGCTAGTTCTACCATTGGATACGATTCATGAGAGAAAAAAGTTTCCCTGCGCCGGGAGTCGCCCGCCTGGTCCTAGTACTCGAGAAGTTGCTTCACCGCGGCGGTCAAGTGGTCCGTTTGCGGAAGGATCACATCTTCCAGCTTTGGCTGGTAGGCGCAGAAGGTATCCATCGCGGCTACCCGCGTGACCGGCGCGTCCAGCTCTTCGAAAAGCTCCTGGCCGATACGCGCGGCAATTTCCGCCCCGTAACCGAAGCTGAGCATGTCTTCGTAGGCGACAATTACGCGATGATTCTTGCGCACGGTCGCGGCGATCGCTTCCCAATCGTAAGGCGACAAGGAACGAAGATCGACGATCTCGACCGAAATGCCTTCGCGCTGGAGTTGCGCCGCGGCCACTTCCGCGCGGTGCACGATGGCTCCGTAGGTCACGATGCTTACGTCGCTGCCCTCCTTCACAAGGCGAGCTTTACCGAACGGCACGGTGTAATCCGAGCCGGGATATTCAGAGCGGTTGTACGGCTGCCGGTAGAGATGTTTGTGCTCGAGGAACATCACCGGGTCGTCGCAGCGGATGGCGGTGCGCAAGAGTCCCGCTACGTCCAGCGCCGTAGACGGCATGACCACACGCAGGCCCGGGCAATGCGTGAAAATCGATTCACCGCTCTGGCTGTGATAAACACCGCCACCGGTAAGATAGCCGCCGATGGCTACGCGCAGAACCGCGGGTGATTTGAAATTGCCGTTGGAACGCCAACGGAAAACGCACAGCTCGTCGCGAATTTGCATCATTGCCGGCCAGATGTAGTCGAAGAATTGGATTTCCGCGACAGGTTTGAGTCCGCGAACGGCCATGCCAATGGCCCGGCCGACGATACTGGCTTCCGCAAGAGGCGTGTTGAAGACGCGGTCCGCACCGTATTTTCTCTGCAAGCCGGACGTGGCCTTGAAGACCCCGCCCTTCCCTTTTACCTGCTTGAGGTTTTCTTCGCGGCTGGCGTCGGCGACATCTTCGCCGAAAACAGTGATCCGTTCGTCGCGGGACATTTCGTCGGAAAGAGTGGCCGCGACCATTTCGACCATGGTCTTGGGCGCGCCGTGAAGTTGCGGTTCGGAGGCGAAAGCGGACGAGGTTGGATCAACGTCAGGCGAATAGACATTGGCGCGAATCGAATCGATCGATGGCTGCTCGGCAGCGAGTGCTTGATCGCCGGCTTCGCGGACTTCGCGATCGACATCGGCTTCCAGCGCTTCGATTTGCTTCTGATCGAGAAGCCCCTCGCGCACAAGAAAGAGTGAGAATTTCGACAGCGGGTCGCGGTGCGCTTCTTCCTCTCGCTCTTGGGAGGTCTTATAGAGTTTTTCGTCGTCGGAGAGAGAATGGGAATAGTGGCGGATCACGTGCGCGTGAATCAGCGCGGGGCCGCGGCGCTGGCGGCAATACTCGACGGCTTCCTTGCCGACCGCGTAGCTTTCAAGGGGGTCGGTACCGTCGCACTCGGCGACGTGCAAACCCGGGAAGTTCCGAACCAGCCGGGAAATGCTGCCGCCTGCCGTCTGAACTTCGATGGGAACGGAGATGGCGTAGCCGTTGTCTTCGATGACGTAGAGGAGAGGAAGCTTCTTCGCGCAGGCCGCGTTGAGCGATTCCCAGAACTCGCCTTCGCTGGTCGCCCCATCGCCGGCCGAGACGTAAACGATTTCATCGCTGTCGTGATGAACGTAAGCGCCTAGAGGAGCCTTCTTGGCCTGAGCCAACGCCTTTTGGCGATGCTCGTAATAGAGCGTGGCTTCCGCCGAGCCCACCGATTGGACGAATTGCGTCCCGGTGCAGGACGAGCGGCTGACAATGTTCCGCTTGTTGTGCCCCCAGTGCGAGGGCATCTGCCGACCACCAGAGGCAGGATCATCTTTCGCGCCGACTGCCTGCAGCAACATCTCCAGGGGCGTCACGCCCAGCATCAGGCACAGCGCGCGGTCGCGGTAGTAGGGGTAAACCCAGTCGACGCCGGGACGAAGAAGCAACCCCATTGCGGCCGTAACGGCTTCGTGGCCGGCGCTGGAGATTTGAAAGTAGATCCGATTCTGGCGTTTCAGCTGGATTTCGCGGTCATCCAGGCGGCGGGACAAAAACATCGTGCGGTAAAGACGAACCAGTGTATCGCGGTCGAGTCCGCGAAATCGGACAGTGTCCAGCTTTGCCACTCTGACGCGAGTTTGCACTGCCATTCAGTTGCCCTCGTCTTGAACCCTTGTCATGAAGTGGTGTCGATAGGCCGCAGAAAGTCAATTATACCGGAAATGCTTTCGATTGTGCGAATCGGCGGCGGGCTGGTTCCATAGGCCAAAAGCTATTCGAGAGCGTCGAATTGCTTGAGAACCTCAGGAAACCCCGGTTCGCCCTCGCGGACGACTTTCGGGGCTGCTCCCTTGAACAAGTCGTCGGCTGGGATGCGGTCGAGCCATTGTTGCTCGGACAGTTTTTCGTGAGCGGAGAAATAGAGGCGTACGAGAAGCTTCACGGACCCGTTTTTCCCGCCTGCGGCTCCGGAGGTTTTTGGCTTCGCTTTGGATTTCGGCTTCTCTGCTTTTTTGGGCGGCTGTTCGGCTTCGGTTGCTTCCGCGCCAAGGTCTTCGCCACGATCAAACTTTACCTGCAGCTTTTTATCGAGGCGAAACGCTTGTTTCCATCCTTCAAGCTTGTGGCGCGCCTGCTGGGCTTTCTCTTCGTCGGTGCCAAAATCGAACAGCATATACGTGTGGGCCATAAGGAAAGTCTGCGATGCGCTTGGCTTCAAGTCAAGATACCGGTGGCACTTGCACGACCCTTAGAGGCCCTAACGGACTCCTCAGCTTGCCCAGGCAGCTGGACGAGGCCGGAGCGGAAGCTCGATTACGGACTCCGCACATCACCGGTGCGCGGCTATTGTGAAGTCGAAACATCGCGGCTAAACTGTCGTCGAAATACAATCTTCGAGGCGATGGGGTTCGCCTTAACCGTTCTGGAGAGTTCGCCGGAACTAATGACTCCTGGCTGCCGAGCGGCGCCAGGAGTTTTTTTGTTTTCGGCGCGTTGCGCAGAATTCTTGCCGCTCGCCCCGGCACTGTGTTGCTGCCGGACGAAGCTAAGGATTGGAGCAAACTTGCGCCTGACATTAATCGCCATCTTCGGAGCCGTCGGAACGCTGCTGCGTTATGGACTACAAGGCCTCGCGCAGATACGTGTGGGCGGCACGTTCCCGTATGGCACCCTGCTTATTAACCTCACGGGGTGCTTTTTCCTCGGCCTCATAGGCCAACTCACGCTGAATCGCATGGTGATCCCGCCGGACTGGCGCGTCGCCATCACCGTGGGATTTTTTGGCGGCTTTACCACTTTTTCCAGCTTCGGGTGGGAAACGGCGAAGATGCTGGAAGACGGTGAATGGCTCTCGGCCACATCCTATGTTGTCGCCAGTGTCGCCGCGGGTCTGTTTCTCTCGGTTGCCGGCATTCGCCTGGCAAACAGATTCTAGGAGCATCGCATGACACACGAGAAATTTGAAGGCGAGCGCACGCTGATGCGCATCCACATCGGGGAATCCGATAAGTGGCATGGCAAGTCGCTGTATGAGGCGATTGTCGAGATGTTGCGCAAAGACGGGTTCTCAGGTGTGACGGTTCTGCGCGGCGTCGCAGGCTTCGGCGGGTCGAGCATCTATCACACCGACAAGCTTCTGCGGCTCTCGCAGGACTTACCCATCATTCTGGAAGTCGTCGAGTTCAGCGAACGCATCGAGAAGATTTTGCCAAGGCTCGACGAAATGGTAGAGGGCGGGTTAATTACGCTCGAGAAAGTGCGGGTGATTCTGTATCGCGCCGCTAAGAAGTAGCCAGTACGACGTTGCCATTGAATATTCAGCCTGACTTTTGTCTGAAGACTCCCTCTATTCGGGCGGGCAGTATTTTCCGGCCAGTAGGATTCGGGCCATCCAGCCTGCATGCGGCAGCCCGGAGCGCAGGAGTTCTTCTGCTTCGCTTTGCACATCGTATTCGACGCGGCGAATGGTGAGTTCCTCTCCGTCAATTACGAGATACGACGCGCGAGTGTCTCCGTCATGGGACTGGCTGACGCTGCCTGTATTCGCTACGGTCATGTCGTGAAGGTGGCGAATGTATGGGCGATGAATGTGGCCATAGACGACCAGGGGGGCACCAAGAGAACTGTAGGTGTCGCGTAGTTCGTCGTCGCCGGCATCGGGCATGGGAGCGCGCCAGAGATCGTTGGGCCGGGCATGAACTAGGGTAAAGCTGTCATGCGAGTAGCGGGGTGGAAGGCCCTCGAGCCATCGCAGGCGTTCTTCGCCGATACTGGCGACCGTTGGCGGAATCGTCTCCTGGACCATCGCAAGGATTCTCGTTAGCTGTGGTTGCGTGGCCGCGAATTCCGTCAAACGTTCCGGGGCCCAAAGCATCTCATCTGTGTTTCCACGGACTCCGGGCCAACCGAGTGAGCGGACTTGATCGATGAGGTCCGCTGGATGCGCACCGCCGGCGGCCAGATCACCGCCGTGGACAACAAGGTCCGGCGCAACCTGCCGCAAGTCGGCGAGAACCGCCTCGAACGCGCGGCGATTGCCATGAATATCCGATACTATGGCGACTCGCATTTGGTCTCCAACTCTGTTGCGTTTAGGATTCGGAAGCCGGCACCGGCGATTTTAACCTAACCTCGCCGCGACGATCTCGAGGACAACGAACTCACCGACGATGACGGAAACCACCGAACCTAAATCCTGGCTTAATCGAACGGTCCTTGGCGTCGGGTTAACCAGCTTATTCAGCGACTGGAGCCATGAAACCGCGACCGCGGTCCTGCCTGCGTTTCTTGCGGCGATTGGCGCGGGACCCGCCTGGCTGGGTGCGATCGAGGGTATTGCCGACGGACTATCCAGCTTCACCAAGCTGGGCGCAGGACACTACACCGACCGGCTCGAACGCCGCAAACCGCTCGCGGTGTTTGGCTATGCGATCACGACGTTGGCCACCGCTTCATTTGCGTTCGCGACCCAGGCGTATCACGTGCTCTTCGGCCGCGTCGTGGCTTGGCTGGGGCGCGGGGTGCGATCGCCCGCGAAAAAAGCACTGCTTGCCGCCGATGTTCCGCCCGGGGCGTACGGCCGCGCGTTCGGATTCGAGCGGTTGATGGACACCGTGGGCGCGATTGCCGGGCCGCTGACGGCTCTGTGGTTGATGCAGCGTACGCATCATTCGTATCGCACGGTTTTTCTGTGGACGCTACTGCCCGGTCTGATCGCCGTCGGGGCATTTTGGCTGTTGGTCCGCGAGCGTCCCATGGAAGCGCGACCGCAGCGATCGTTTGCCACCGGATTGCGCTTGTTGCCGCTTCCCTTCCGGCGATTCCTGGTGGGAGTGGGAATATTTGGCGCCGGCGACTTCTCGCACACAATGCTGATTCTGTACGCGTCGCGCGCTCTTGCGCCGGTGCACGGTGCGGCGCGAGCGGCCGGTATTGCCGTGGCTCTGTACACGCTCCACAACGCTCTTTATGCTGGCTCGGCGTACTTGAGTGGCTGGGTAAGCGATCACGTGCGGCACCGGAAGTTCGTGCTGGCTGCAGGTTACGGACTGGCTGTTGTGACGGCGCTGCTGCTTTGCACCGGAACCCAGTCGCTCACCCTCCTTGTACTGATTTCCATCCTGGCTGGTCTTTACATTGGGACCGAAGAAGCCTTGGAAGACTCCGTCGCGGCCGAACTCGTGCCAAAAGACCAGCACGGGATGGCGTTTGGAACCCTCGCCGCCGTTAACGCCGGGGGCGACTTTTTATCCAGCGTGATGGTGGGCTTTTTGTGGAGCGCGTTTTCGGTGCAAGCAGCGTTCGGGACTTCAGCGGTGCTGTTTTTTGTGGGCGCAGTGATGATCCTACGGTTGCGCCGCTAGCGGGTCCAGCTCCCTTGCAGATATCCACCGGAAGGCAGTTCTAGTCCGCCTTCCGAGCCGTCTCCACTGTTGGCGATTTGTCCTCAACTTTTTCCAAGGACTTCACTTCCGCCTTGCGCCTGCTTTCCCCGCGTGCTAGGTTAGCGAACAAAAAGCGAATCACCGAGGAAGCGTATGCCGAACTCCATCGCCGTTTCACGAACCCCCGATTCGACAATATCCGCCGCGCGCGCATTCGGCGTGGTAAATGGCTTCCTGGAGCGCGACCCTACGGGGGAGATCATCACCGCCGTTCGCCGCTTCCCGGCCAAGCAAGCGCAGTGGGCCGAGTTCCCGGGCTGGACACACGCCGATCTGGTCGCGGCTTATGCTGCCAAAGGCATTCGCCGTCCATACTCGCATCAGGCGGAAGCGGCAGAGGCGGTGCATGCGGGGAAGAACGTGGTCATCGTCACGCCGACCGCGTCCGGCAAAACACTCTGCTACAATCTGCCGATCCTGAACGCGGTCCTCGACGATTCCGACACGCGGGCGCTCTATCTTTTTCCGACCAAAGCGCTCGCGCAAGACCAGCTTGCTGAATTACACGACGTCAACCAGCGACTCGACAATCGCTTCGGTGTTTTCACCTACGACGGCGACACTCCCAGCGACGCGCGCAAGGCCATTCGCGAAAAGGGCCACCTCGTCCTTTCCAATCCCGACATGCTGCACACCGGCATCCTGCCGCATCACGCGCGCTGGACGCGACTGTTCGAGAATTTGCGTTATATCGTGATCGACGAGCTGCACACTTATCGCGGCGTTTTCGGAAGTCATTTGTGCAATGTGTTGCGACGCTTGCAGCGCATCGCGCGCTTTTACGGGCGCGAACCGCAATTCGTGTGCTGCTCGGCTACGATTGCGAATCCTGGCGAACTGGCTTCACGGCTGATCGAAGCCAAGGTGGAAGTTCTCAGCAGCAACGGTTCACCCTCCGCGGAGAAGACCTTCGTCTTCTACAATCCGCCGGTCGTGAACCGTGCGTTGGGCATCCGCCGAAGCTATTTGAACGAATCGTCGCGCGTGGCACAGGAATTCCTGAAGCACAATTTGCAGACGATGGTTTTCGCCAATTCGCGACTTCACACCGAGCTCTTGCTGACGTATCTGCAAAAGGCCAATGCGCACCCGCCCGGCAAGCCGGAGGCGATCCGCGGCTATCGCGGCGGGTACCTTCCCGGCGAGCGGCGGGAGATCGAACGCGGGCTGCGTGACGGCCGCATTCGTGGCGTCGTCTCCACCAGTGCGCTCGAGTTAGGCATTG
>JGI12635J15846_10003831_pt1 | contig 13049 bp, 15 predicted proteins | sample BlaSpr_A8_OM2_M2_FD_15846 | JGI IMG/M metagenome (IMG submission 15846) | reverse complement strand
GACGCTCGCGGACGTCCGCGCGACGAAGCGAGGGTTTGCGCTGGCGCCGCGCCGCGCACACGAGGTCGTCGTGCTGGCGCCGCCGGTCGAAGAGCCGCATGCGGCGGTGCTCGCGTTCCTCGCCGACGGCGAGTCGTGGTCGAGTTCAGCGCTGGCGATCGCGATCGGCGCCAGTCCGCGCACCGTGCAGCGCGCGCTCGATTCGCTGGGCGCCGCCGGCAAGGCGCAGCCGTTCGGCCGGGGGCCCGCGCGTCGCTGGATAAGCGCGCCGACGCCGGGATTCCCGACAATCTTGTTACTCCCGGGCCCCCTGCCGAGCGACTAATGGAGACACCGTGTCATTCCCGCGAAAGCGGGAATCCAGAGCCCGGCACGTGCGGCCTAGTCTGGATGCCCGCTTTCGCGGGAATGACACTGATGAAATTGGGATGCGAACATGATCAGGTCAGCTGCCGAAATCCTCCGTGAGTATGGGCCCTTTCCGGGCGTCGACGACGTGGCCGGGGTCACGTTCGACGGTCGGCATGTCTGGTTTGCCTCTGGAGAGAGACTGAACGCATTCGATCCCGCGAGCGGGGACCTGGTGCGCACGATCGATGTCGCCGCCCATGCGGGAACGGCGTTCGACGGCGAGCACCTGTTTCAGCTCGCCGCGGATCGCATTCAGAAGATCGATCGATCCGAAAACCGGTCACGTGATCGCCACCATCCCAGCGCCCGGCCGCGGCGGCGACTCGGGGCTCACCTGGGCGGAGGGGACGCTCTGGGTAGGACAGTATCGAGATCGAAAGATCCACCAGATCGACCCTCAAACCGGCGCGATCCTGCGCACCATCGAATCCAACCGCTTCGTCACCGGGGTCACCTGGGTCGATGGAGACCTTTGGCACGGCACCTGGGAGGGCGATGACAGCGATCTGAGGCGAGTCGATCCTCGAACCGGAGAGGTCCTGGAAAGCCTCGAGTTGCCCCCCGGCGTGAACATTTCGGGGCTCGAGTCCGACGGACGTGATCAGTTCTTCTGCGGGGGAGGAAGGAGTGGGAAGATAAGGGCTGTCCGGCGGCCAAGGGGCGCGAAGTAGGATGCATTGCTTCGCTTTCAAGAGCGTGCTATTAAAAACTGCTGCAAAGGCCAAATGTCGCAACCCACGTGGAGGATCAGCATGAGGCTAGTTTCGTCATTGCTTATATGTCTGGGGCTGTCGGCGTGCGCTACCGATTATGTCTCGCAGCTTTCCGAACCCGATTTCGGTCGGCGAGGCTTGCATTATTCGCCGGAAAATGTGGATCCAATCCTGATGATGAACGGCACTTATGCGTCGAAGCAAATGAACGGCCTGTATCTGTCGCAGCCTTCGGGGGCTTTTTGCACTGACTGTCGGTGTTCACAACAAGCGCAACAGTGGTCATCCGGGTGGAATCCATAGGCGCGTCGGTAACGCCACACGTCCGTTCTCGGCTAACTCGCTTGCCGCTCCGCGCCAAGGTAGCGCAAAAAAGATCGCGTGAGCTCAGCCTTGAGCGTCCTGTCATCTTTGGGCAGAAGACTCTTCCATAGCTTGATGTCGCCAGGACTCACCACGACCTCCCACAGCGTGCCCATGATCATCATCAGCCCGAGAGCAACAGCGGCACGGGGATCCGCATGCTGAATCTGACGCCCACTGGTAACGAAAACATCGACCAGATATTCAAATGTCTTCACCATGAGCTTCGAGGCTTTCTTTCCAAAAGGGCTGCCCTCTTTCTCCTGCAAGAACTGCCGCACCGCGCGCAACAAAATGGCATTGGTGCGATAGGAGACGACCAAGCTATTGATGACCTGCTCCGCCAAGGTAGGAAAGGGAATCTCGGCGGCAGCCTCAACGGTCAGCGAGAGAGGCAAGAATTGGTGTTGATCTTCCAGAATGCGAAGAATCGCAGTTTCCAGCAGGACGTCCTTATTGCGAAATCGCCGGTACACCGCGCCTGGCGTCAGGCCGGCGTGCGAGGCGATGCGCGGGATGGTGGCCCCTGCGACACCCTGCTGCCCCAACACCTCGACCGCAGCCTTCAATAGTTTATTTAACGACTGCCTGCTGCGCGCCTGTTGCGGCGCCAACGTCTGCCCCTGTTTACGCACCGTTCAATCTTAGTTGACTTTCATCCATATGTAAATGTAAATTCACATTTACATACGATGAGTCGAGCCCATGGATAGCGCAGACGCACGACATCCCCTGTTCAATCGCGAATTTCGTTATCTATGGATAGGCAACACCATCTCGGGGTGCGGTGATCAGTTCTTCCTGGTGGCTCTCCCCTGGCTCATCCTGCAGCTCACCGGATCCGGCGCGGTGCTTGGCGGAATCATGATGTTGGGAGCGATCCCGAGAGCCGCGTTGATGCTCATCGGCGGCGCGGTCACCGACCGCTTCTCGCCCCGCAAGATCATGATTTTAACGGCCGCCTTGCGGACCTTGCTGGTGGCCAGCCTGGCGGCATTCATTTGGACCCATCATGTGGAAGTCTGGCAGCTCTACGCGCTGAGCTTCTTATTCGGCGTCGCGGACGCATTCGCGGCGCCGGCCGCGCAAACCTTTCTGCCTTCGCTGGTGGCGCCAGCGCAATTACCCGCAGCAAACGCGCTGTCTCAGGGTACGCAGCAGATTGCGATGCTGGCCATGCCTGCACCGGCCGGAATCATCATCGCGGCGTTTGGCGTGGCTTGGGCGTTCTCTATTGACGCCATCAGTTTTCTTTTCATCATCGCCGCGCTGCTGATGCTGCGCGATCCGCCTCGGGTCGAATCGGCCGTACCCCGCGCCAACATCGCCCACTCCATTCTCGAGGGTCTGCGCTACGTCAAGAACGACGTAGCGTTGCGTACTTTCTTGCTCGTGGCTTCGGTGTTGAACTTCTGCATCACCGGCCCCTTGAGTGTCGGCCTGGCTTTCTTGGCAAAAAATGAATTCGGCTCGCCAGCGGCCTATGGTCTTTTGATGTCGTCGGTCGCGGCAGGAAGTCTGGTCGGCCTGTTGTTGGCAGCGGCGCGTCAACAGCGCAAGCGTGGATGGATTCTGCTCGCAGTCAGTGTGGTCATTGGAATCTGCACCGCCTCGATTGGGATGTTTAGCCATTTGTGGTCGCTCTTGCCAATCCTTTTTGTCATGAGCGCAAGCGCAGGGTTCGTGAACGTGCACCTAATGGCTTGGTTCCAACAACGCGTCGACCGCGCCATGCTCGGCCGCGTCATCAGCGTTCTCATGTTTGCGAGTCTCGGGCTTGTGCCGCTCTCGCTGGCAGCAGCCGGCGCCGCGGTCCAGTGGAGCCTGAGCGGCATGTTCGCCGGGGCGGGGGCCCTGGTCCTGGGGGTTACATGCGTCGCCGCCCTGCAACGCCGGGTACGGGAGATCGACTGAGACATTGTTCGAATCGGTGGGGCGCTTTTGTCGAGGTCGCTCCGGTGCGACTCAGATTGCCATGCCGCCAGAGACCTCGATGCGCTGGGCATTGACCCAGCGATTGTCTTCGGAAAGCAGCGACGCGATCATGGGGCCGATGTCGTCGGGCAGACCGACACGACCGAGTGCCGTCATATCCGCGACACGCTTGTTGATCTCCGCATTATCACGGACCATACCGCCGCTGAAGTCCGTAGCGATGGCACCTGGCGCGACCGTGTTGACAGCGATTCGCCGCGGCCCCAATTCTTTCGCCAGGTAGCGGCTGAGTACCTCGATGGCGCCCTTCATGGAGGCGTATGGGGCGCTTCCCGGATAGACGATGCGAGTGAGACCCGAGGAGATCATGACGATCCGGCCGCCGTCGTTGATCAGCGGGAGGAGCGCCTGCGTCAGAAAGAACACGCCCTTGAAGTGGACGTTGTAGAGGCCGTCCAGTTCTTGCTCGCTCGTTTTCTCGAAGGCGTTGTGATGCGAATTGCCGGCGTTGTTGACCAAATAATCAAAGCGCTCCGCCCCCAGCTCCGTCAGCGCCTTGCGTACACTCCTGACGAACGGATCGAAAGTGCTGATTTTGCCGGTGTCGAGCTGCAGTGCGATAGCCTTTCCCCCCGCCTCCGCTACCAGGCCGACGACCTTCTCGGCTTCTGNCTGATTGGAGTTGTAGGAAAAGATCGAACCGATGCCGCGCTTGGCGAGGCTCAGCACGGTGTTGCGGCCCAAACCACGGCTACCACCCGTAACGATTGCAATTCGCTGCGATGATGTTGTCATTTTCGATGCTCCTGTTGCTGGAAAGATTGAGTTGGTTCACGCGGCAATTGAGTTCAACTGGTCCAAGGTTTGCCGCGTCAGCGTGAGTTGCGAGGCGGCCAGATTTTCGCGCAGGTGCGCAACGCTCGAGGTTCCGGGGATGAGCAGAATATTCTGCGAGCGTTGCAGCAGCCACGCGAGCGCGACTTGCATCGGTGTGGCATCCAGCCCTTCAGCGACCTTCGACAGCGTGGACGACTGCAGCGGCGTGAATCCCCCAAGCGGAAAGAACGGGACATAGGCGATGCGTTGCGCCGCGAGGGTCTCGATGAGGGCGCTATCGGTCCGATGCGCCAGGTTGTAGTAGTTCTGCACGCAGACGATCTCGCAGATCCGTCGCCCGTCCGCGATTTGTTTAGGCGTGACGTTGCTCAGCCCGATGTGACGCACCAGTCCCTGTTTCTGCAATTCCGCAAGCACGGTGAGCGGCGCCTCGAGCGATCCCTCGGCGGGGTGATGTACGTCGAACATGGCGCGAAGATTGACGACGTCGAGCACGTCCACGCCGAGATTGCGGAGATTGTCGTGGACCGCCTGAATCAGCTCTTCACGCGAGAAGGCCGGCGTCCATGATGCATCCGCGCCGCGCCGGGCGCCGACCTTGGTGACAATGACCAAGCCCTTCGGGTAAGGATGAAGCGCCTGGCGGATGATCTGATTGGTGACGTGCGGACCATAGAAGTCGGCGGTGTCGATGTGATTCACGCCGCTTGCAACCGCCTCACGCAGGACGGCGAGTGCTGCCCCCGGGTCCTTCGGAGGACCAAACACACCAGGCCCCGCGAGTTGCATCGCACCATAGCCGAGGCGACTCACGTGCCGATCGCCGAGTTGGAAGGTTTCGGTTTTATCATTGCTGGACATGCCTGAAACTCCTGTGGGTTTGCGTAAGGCCACACTAAGGGCCGCCAGCTCGTTCGACAATCCTATATAATCCGCACGGGCTGTGCGGAAATACGAACAATGGACATGGACCTCAGTGATTTGAATGCCTTCCTCGCGGTGGCGCGCGCCCAGGGCTTTCGGGATGGGGCGCGGGCGAGTGGCAGCAGCGCCTCCGGGCTCAGCGAGGCCGTCCGTCGACTGGAAGCGAAGCTCGGCGTGAGGCTGCTCCATCGCACCACACGCAGTGTCGTTCCCACCGAGGTCGGGCAGCGTTTGCTGGAGCGGCTCACGCCGGCGTTGAACGAAGTGCAGGCAGCCCTTGACGTGGTGAATAGCTTCCGTGGCCGCCCGGCGGGGACACTGCGCCTCAACGTTCCCGTGAGCGCCGCGCGTTTGGTATTACCCGCGATCGTTCCAGGCTTCCTCGCCGCCTATCCCGAGATCCGGCTGGAGATAATCGCTGAGGATAGCTTCGTGGATGTACTGGCATCGGGGTGCGACGCGGGAATCCGCTACGACGAACGGCTGGAGAAAGACATGATCGCAGTAGCGATCGGCCCCCGCGTCCAGCGCTTCGCGACAGCCGCCTCTCGCGAGTACCTCGATCGCTGCGGCCGCCCCCGACATCCAAGAGACCTGCTCAAACATGCCTGCCTGCTAGGCCGATTCTCGAGCGGCACCATGACGTCGTGGGAATTTGAACGCGACGGCGAGGTGGTGAAAGTGGATCCCTCCGGTCCGCTGCTCGTGCAAGCTGGTACGGCTACCGATCTTGCGGTCGACGCGGCGCTCGCGGGTAGCGGCATCATTCATCTGTTTGAGGATTGGTTACGCCCTCATTTGAACAGCGGAGCTCTCAAGCCGGTCCTTGAGCCCTGGTGGCAGCGCTTCTCGGGACCGTTTCTCTATTATTCGGGTCGGCGCCTCGTACCCGCACCGCTGCGCGCATTCATCGATTTCATCAAGTCCCCGGCGGCTTGATAATGTCGGCGCCGTTGATCAGAATTCCCTCGATCTCGGTTTCGAGCTCCTCCATCATGACTGTCGATACCGCAACCCAGGACCCCGAGCTGTTGCGCCGCCTGCTGCGCGCCAAGGACCGGATGGACGCCGCCTCGCACGAGGACTGGCCGGTGCGGCGGCTGGCACGAGTGAGCCGGGTCTCCGAGGCCCATTTTGCGCGAGCGTTCAAGCAAGCCTTCGGCGTACCGCCGCATCGCTACCTGCTCACACGGCGCATCGAGCGGGCTCAGGCGCTGCTCCGCGAGACCGATCGGGCCATCACCGAGATTGCCTTCGAGACCGGCTGGAAGAGTCTGGGAACCTTCGGACGCACCTTCCGCGACGTCACCGGCGAGAGCCCGGGGGAGATCCGGTTACGGGCGCAGGCCGCAGGGCACGAACTCGGCCGCGTACCCGCCTGCTTCGTCAGCGCCGCGCAGCGGCCCGACCTCACAATCGCAGTTTCGGAGAAGCGACGCCGGGAGACGACTGATATAAACGGGTCTCTACAAAAGGAGATCCCATGAGCCAATGTGTCCAAGAAGTCGGTCTATACGTGCGAGATCAGGACGAGGCGCTCGCGTTCTACGAGAAGCTCGGATTCCGAGTCCACACGGATGTGCGGAACGGCGACTATCGCTGGCTCACGATGCAGCACCCGGACCAGCCCTCGTTGCAGCTCGGTCTCTTCAAGCCAGGTCCGCCGGTGCACGACGAGGCGACAGCGCAGACGCTGCAGGCTGTGGTGGCCAAAGGCGCGATGCCGCCGCTCGTGCTGGGCGTGGACGACTGCCGCGCCGCCTACGAGCGCATGCATGCCGTAGGCGTCGAGTTCACGCAGGAGCCCATGAGCCGCTACGGAAAAGTCGACGCCAGTTTCCGTGACCCGTCCGGGAACGGGTGGAAACTGATCGAGGCGCGCCGCTGAGGACGTGGATACATCAACGCTGCGCGCTCAAGTGGGCAGCGTCACGCCCGAAATCTCGGCGCAGATCGCGATGAGTCGATCTTGCAGTGCCGGATCGTGGGCTTGCGGATTCGGCTTCATACGCCCCAGGTGATAGAAATATTTCCCGGTCACCTGTGACTTGGGATCATCGCCGGCAGCAAGCCACGCCTGGGTCAGATGCGCCTGTTGCATGTCATCGGGCGCGCCGGCGCCGCCCATCTGGGTCGGTACCCAACCGGGTTCCAGCGCGTTTGAGGAAACATTCGGCCAACGTCGCGCCACGGCGAAGGCCAGCATCACATCGTGGAGCTTGCTCTCCGCGTAGGCTGCCGAACCGTCCCAGCGGCGCTTCTTCCAGAGAATATCGTCGAGGTTGGCATCGACACGGTGGTGCATCCCGGAGCTGAGATACACAAGGCGCTTCGGCCTTTCGACTAATGCGGTCAGGATGTACGCGGACAGCGTGTTGATTGCGAAGACATGCGGGAGGCCGTCCTGCGTGAGGATGTGGCTCTCGCGATAACCGACCGCGGCATTGTGAATCACCGCGTCGAAGCGGCCGAGTTCATTGACGCGCTGCGCGACCGCCTTGGCCCCTGCAATGGTGTCGAGGTCGCCCTCGACCACAGCCTCGGCTCGAGGTAGCGCAAGGCGTGCGTCTTTGCCACGCGCAGCGTTGCGGGCATGCAGGACAACTTGATGCCCCTGTTCAACAAGCAGTTCGCCCGCCATGAGACCGAGACCTGTTGACGAGCCGGAAATGAAGATGCGTGCCATTTGAGTGCTCCAAGATGTGTGACGGTCTGATCGGTTGCTGATGTTGACACCATAAATTGCGAATCATTTTTGATTAAGATAGAGGCGCTCAAATCATTTTTGCTAAAAATCAAAGGAGCGAGCGATGGGTTTCGACGGGAGGCTGCTTTCCGGCATGAGCGTCTTGGCGGCCGTGGTCGAGACGGGTAGCTTCACGCGGGCCGGTGATGTGCTGGGGCTGTCCCCATCCGGGGTGAGCCGGGCTGTCTCGCGGCTGGAAGATCGCATGGGGGTGCGACTTCTGGATCGCACGACCCGCGCCCTTCATCTCACTGCGGCGGGAGCTCGGCTCTACGAATTGGCCGCACCGCATCTTTCGGGCATTGAAGAAGCCGCCAATGTGGTTTCGGGTGCGGCTGTAACGGCGCGCGGCGCGTTACGTGTGAGCCTGAATCCGCTGTTCTCCCGCCACGTGCTAGCCCCAAGGCTGCCGGAATTCAAGAGACGCTATCCTGAACTCGAGCTGACATCGGTGCCCCTCCCTGATGCGGGCGATCTGGTTGCGGAGGGTATCGATGTCGCAGTGCGCTTCGGACCCCAGCCGCCGTCAAGCATGACATCAAGGCGGCTGCTCGAAAGCCGGGTGCTCACCGTGGCGTCGCCCTCCTATCTCAAAACGCACGCGCGACCCAAAAGGCCGGAGAGACTCATCGAACACGACTGCATCCAGTACATCGATCCTCAGCGGGGAAAACCCTTCGAGTGGGAATTCCATCGCGGCAGGGAAATCGTGCGCGTCGAAACTACCGGCCGGCTGACGCTAACGGATGTTGATACCATGGTCGCAGCCTGTGTTGCCGGCGCGGGTATCGCGCAGGTCTTGGCACTCGGCGTTGAACATCTGATCGCAAACGGCGACTTGATCGAACTATTTCCAGAATGGCCCGGTGAAACATTTCCGCTCTACGCCATTCGGCCATCCCGCCGCCTGCCACCTGCCGCGGTCGAAGCTTTTCTAGATTTCTGCAGAGAGATTTGCGAGGCCGTCGAGACAACACCCAAAGCTTCCTGACTGACCAGCGGGCAGATCCAGGAATGATGAATGCACCTTACATAACCACTCAGCCGCAGCAAAGCGCGGCGGGCTTTCAGGGCTCCAAATCATCGAACTCAGCCGGCACCTCCTCACCGCTGAGTCCGGTAAACGGCTTTAGCCCGGATTCGAAATGCTCGCGCGCAGATGGCTCCGAAAGGGCGGCGTCGAGCGCGCAATTCAGTTCGTACGCTTTCACGTCGTAGCCCGCGTCGCGCATCGCGGTGCTGACCGCCTCGACGTGCGCAGCTCCTGCCTGGTACACGCCGGGCGCAAAATCCGGGTCGATGTCCAGGTTCTCGGGCTCTTCATAGGATTGCCGGCACCCGGCTACATTGGTCGCATGATAGTTGCGGCACGACTGGGGCCGGGTCTCGTAAATGGCACATCGTCCTTCCTTCAGAAACGGGCACTTTAGGTTGCGGGTGACTCGCTCGCCCTCGTCCAGCTTCCTGAGCATCATGCTGTTCGCATGCACCTCCGCATAGACGCGCGCCTTCTCTGCAGGGGTGAACGACTGTTCGATGAAGTCGAGGATTCTGAAGACCTCAGCGGCGCGAACATCCACTGTGAAGTAGCAGCACCAGGTGCAACCCGCTCGACAGGCCAGCGTACCGACATCCGGGGCCGCGGCGATCCGAGCGCCATGGCGTTGCTGAGAAGTCTCGAGCGCGCGAAGCACTCCCAAGTCTCGGATCTCGTCACGCGCCAGCGCGTGTTCCTGCGCGAGTATGTCGCGAATAAAGGGAATATCGAGGGTGAACTCCATGGCCAATCTTAATCCCAATCCTGCCGGGCGGCCCAGCGCGATATACTTTCGGACATGACCGAGGTGCGCATTCTGTCGATCATTCCGCCGATGACGCAGCTCAACACGCCGTATCCGTCTACGGCGTATCTCACGGGGTTCCTGCGCTCGCGCGGGTTCAAAGCGGAACAGGCAGACCTCTCCATCGCCCTGGCGCTCAAGTTGCTGTCGGTGCAGGGCGTGCAGGCGATTCACGCCCAAGTGAGCGCGCTGCCCCGCAAACAACACACGCCCGCCGCGGGCTTTTTCGCTGAGCATTTCGAGTCCTACCGCACGACAATCGCGGCGGCTATTCGATTCCTGCAAGGTCGCGATCCCAGCCTAGCCCATCGTATCGCTTCGAGGCATTACCTGCCCGAAGGCCCACGCTTTGCGTCGCTCGAGCGCTACATGGACGAGCAGCGACAGGAAGTCGACACCCTCGACTGGGCCTTTGGCGCACTGGGACTGCAGGATCGCGCCAAGCACATTGCCACCCTTTATCTCAATGACCTCGCGGACGTCATCCGCGATGCCATCGACCCGCGCTTCGAGTTCGTGCGCTATGCAGAATCGCTGGCAGCGAGCCAACCAACATTCGATCAGCTGCAAACGGCGCTGAACGCGCCGCACAATCTGGTGGATGCATTCCTGCACGCACTGACGCTCGAAGCGCTGTCGCGGTGTCAACCGAGCCTGGTGCTCATCACCGCGCCTTTTCCCGGCAACGTTTACGGCGCCTTTCGCATCGCGCAGACCATCAAGCAAACCCACCCGGCCACCGTCACGGTATTGGGCGGTGGTTATTGCAATACCGAGTTGCGCGCCATGAACGAGCCGCGTGTTTTCGACTACTTCGATTTCATCACACTCGACGCCGGCGAACGTCCGCTGCTTGCACTCATCGAACACCTACAGCACAAGCGACCTCTCGATCAGTTGGTGCGCACCTATACGCGCAAGCATCACTACATCGACTTTAGAGAGCCCGATATCGCGTTCTCCGAAAGCGGCACGCCCACCTACGCAGGCCTGCCCCTGCAGGACTATCTGTCACTGCTGGACATGCTCAACCCCATGCACCGTCTCTGGTCGGACGGCCGCTGGAACAAGCTGACGGTCGCACACGGCTGCTATTGGAAGAAATGCAGCTTCTGCGATGTAAACCTTGATTACATTTCACGTTACGACGTNGCGACTACCGATGTGCTGATAGGTCGAATCGAATCGCTGGTTCTGGAGACCGGACAAACTGGATTTCACTTCGTCGACGAAGCCGCGCCACCCAAGGCGCTCAAGTCGCTTGCGAACGCCCTGCTGCAACGAAAACTGGATATCTCATGGTGGGGCAACATACGTTTCGAGAAGTCATTCGATGCCGATCTTTGCCGGCTCCTGGCCGATAGCGGCTGCATCGCCGTCACGGGGGGACTGGAGGTGGCATCGGATCGGCTGCTCAAACTCATGAAGAAAGGCGTGTCGATCGAGCAGGTGGCGCGGGTCACACGTGCCTTTTCTGACGCGGGGATCCTCGTACACGCCTATCTGATGTACGGCTTCCCCACTCAAACCTCGCAAGACACCGTCGACGCGCTGGAATACGTTCGCCAATTGTTCGCGGCCGGTTGCATACAATCGGCTTTCTTCCACCGCTTCACCTGCACCGTACATTCGCCGGTCGGCAAACATCCAGAACGGTACGGCGTGACATTATCCCCGCCCCTCCGGACGACATTTGCCAGCAACGATATCAATTTCACGGACCTTACCGGCATAGACCACGATGTGTTTGGCGCGGCGCTCAAGAAGGCACTGTACAACTACATGCTTGGCATCGGACTTGATCTCGACGTACACGAATGGTTCGAGGAACTCGCGCCTGTTCGTGGTATCGGCAAAAGGGCTCGCCGGCGCACGAGCGACGCGGTGCCGCGCACAATCGTGCCGCGAAATCTGATCGAGCGGGCGCTGGCCTGAACGATCCTGCTTGCTCATCGCCTTCAACAAGCCGTTCGGTGTCGCCTGCAAATTCAGCCCGGAACCGGGCCGCAAGACCCTGGCGGACTACATCGACGCAAGAGGCGTTTATCCCGCGGGCCGCCTCGATACTGACAGCGAGGGCCTGTTGCTGCTCACCGATGAGGGCGTCTTGCAAGCGCGCATCGCGGAGCCAAAGCACGATATAGCGAAGGTGTATTGGGCGCAGGTGGAGGGTGCGCCATCTTTGGCGTCGCTCGATCCGCTGCGTAAAGGCGTGAGTCTCGGCGACTTCACGACGCGGCCGGCGAACGCGAATCTCATCGGGGAACCGCCCGGACTGTGGCCGCGCGATCCGCCGATCCGCTATCGCGCGAAAATTCCGACGGCGTGGCTTGAACTCACGATACGTGAAGGAAAGAACCGCCAGGTGCGGCGTATGACTGCAATAGTGGGATTTCCGACGCTCCGCCTGATACGCGCCGCCATCGGCAAGGTGAGCGTACAAGGACTGGCGCCGGGCAGGTGGCGCGAAATTGGTCCGGACGCCCCGTGGAGCGACTAATCCGAGAATCCCGAGTCAGGTCTCAGCGATCACGGCAATCGAGATCTTCATTCCCGGAACGCGAACCGGGAGCTTCGCCCCCTGGCGTGCTGGTGGATCGATCGGAAACCACTTCAGCCACTCCTCATTCATGCCGGCGAAATCCTCTTCCTCGAGTAAAATGACGGTGGCGCTCGCGATCTTTTCCAGGGAGCTGCCGGCCGCTTCGAGAATGGCAGCGATATTCGTCAAACACTGGCGTGTCTGCTCTTGTATTGAGTCCCCTTTGATCTTCCCCGTTTCCGGGTCCACCGGACCAGTGCCTGAAACGAAGACGAGTCCCGCGGCTTTGACCGCTTGGCTGTAGGTGGGCGGCGACGGCGGGGCCTTCGTGGTTCGTACTACTGTGCGGGGCATGGCGCTCTCGACGGTTGATCCAAGATTGGCCTACTTGCATACAATTTGGGGTCACTCCCACTCAATAATCTCCTAGTGTCGTAACTCATTGCTTCGAAAGCAATTCCCGTGGCGCGGTACGCTCAATACCGTCAGGAATACCGACAGCAAGATTCGCTTTGTGGCGATCGTGATCGATGGCTTCCGAACATCCGATATCGGTACAGCATCACTTCAGTAACACTTCAGCAGTATCGGGAGCCGGTTTGATAGCCTGACCCCAGGTGCCCCAACTTTCAGTATTGACGGATGATTGCGCGCGCCGCCAATTCATCCACGATATCGTCCTCGCTGGAAGCATTGGTGAAGTGCTGCGAGTAGTTTCCCTGGGGGTCTAACAGGTA
>JGI12635J15846_10003829_pt1 | contig 13054 bp, 12 predicted proteins | sample BlaSpr_A8_OM2_M2_FD_15846 | JGI IMG/M metagenome (IMG submission 15846) | reverse complement strand
CCACCGCCGGCCCGAGCGCGCGCAGGAACTTGCGCGTCGGTTCGTCGAGCTTGGGCCAGGCGAAGCGGATGCCATAGCCGTGGCGCTCGGCGTCGAATCCCACGAGCAGCGCCTGCAACACGCCGGCGGCGAGCACACCCCACGCCGCGGCGTGCCCGGCGGTGGGGAAAAGTGCGGCGAACGACAGCGTGCCGATCATGCAGAGATTCAGGAGCACCGGCGCACCGGCCGCCGAGGCGAAGCGGTGATTGGCGTTGAGCGTGCCCGCGATCAGCACCTCGAACGACATGAGCGCGAGATAGGGGAAGGTGATGCGCGTGAGCGTCACCGCGAGATCGAAGCGCCCCGCGTCGAGCCCGGGCGCCAGCACCCGCACCACGGCGGGCGTGAAGGCGAGCGCGAGCGCGAGCAACACGATCTGCACGACCAGCATCAAGGTCGCGATGCGGTCGGCGAACCTGCGCGCCTCGGCGATGCCGTCGGTCTCAAGGCGCCGCGCGTAGGACGGCACGAACGCCGCGGCGAAGGCACCCTCGCCGAAGATCGCGCGCAGGTGATTGGGCAGGCGGAAAGCGACAAGGAAGGCGTCCGCCACCGGCCCGGCGCCGAGCACGGCCGCCATCACCACGTCGCGCAGGAAGCCGCTGACGCGCGACACCAGCGTCCAGCCGCCGACGGTAAAGATGTTGCGGATCATCGCGTCGCCCGAATCCTTCGCTCGGGCGAGTATACCGTCACCCCATAGCCGCGCGCTTGACCGCCGCGATGACGCGGTCCTGCGTCGCCGCGTCGAGATAGGCGTGCATGGGCAGGCTGATCACCTCGTCAGCGAGGCGCTCGCTCACCGGCAGCCCGCCCTCGGCCACCGGAAAGCGCGCATAGGCCGGCTGCCGGTGCATAGGCCGCCGGTAATGGATCGCCGTCGGGATGCCGTCGGCCTTGAGCGCCGCGGCGAAGCCGTCGCGCTTACCGTTGGGGAGCCGGATCGTGTACTGCGCCCACACCGAGGTGCGGTCCGCCGGCGCCTGCGGCACGGTTACGTGTTTCGTGAGCGCCTCGCCGTAGCGCCTGGCCGCGCGGTCGCGCGCCGCGAGCTCATCGGCGAAGATCTTCAGCTTCTCGATCAGGACCGCCGCCTGGATGGTGTCGAGGCGGCCGGTCATGCCGATGCGCACGTGCTCGGAGCGGTCGACCCCCTCGCCGTGGAAGCGCAGGCTGCGCAAGAGCGCCGCGAGCTCGTCGTCGTCGGTGAACACCGCACCGCCGTCGCCGTAGCAGCCCAAGGGCTTGGCCGGAAAAAAGCTCGTCGCCGTGGCGAGCCCGAAGGTGCCGAGGCACTTGCCCTTGTAGGTTCCGCCGAAACCCTGGGCCGCGTCGTCGAGCACGAACAGATTTTCAGTCCGCGCGAAATCGAGAATCGGCGCGTGATCCGCCGGGAGACCAAAGAGATCGACCGGGATCGCGCCCTTGGGCTTGAGCCCGGCCGTCCTGGCCGCCGCGAGCGCGCGGCCCAGCGTCTCGGCGGTGACGTTGAAGGTGGCCTGATCCACGTCGGCGAACACCGGTGTCGCCCCCACCAAGGCCACCGCCTCCGCCGTCGCCGCATAGGTGAAAGCCGGCACCAGCACCGCGTCGCCGGCGCCGACGCCCATTGCCATCAGCACCAGCATGAGCGCGTCGGTGCCGCTCGCGCACGAGATGGCGTGTTTGGCGCCGCAGAATCGGGCGAGATCAGCCTCGAGCGCCGCCACCTCCGGCCCCATGACGAACTGGCAGTGGGCCATGACGCGGGCCACCGCCTCGTCCACGGCGCGGCCGAGCCGGCGCCGCTGCGCGGCGACGTCGATAAACGGGATCGGCGCGGGAACGGCGTGCTGGTTCATGGCGGGGTCCGGCAAGGCCGGATCAGATGGCGCGGCGCGCCGGCCGGCGCGCGGCGGGCGCGTTGCCGTTGAGGCAGCGGATGGCGATCTCGAGGCTGGCGACGCCTTCTTCACCGCCGATCGCCGGCCGCTTGCCGTCGCGGATGGCGTCGACGAAGGCGACGAGCTCGGCGCGCAAGGGCTCAGCGTGGCCGACCGAAAGGTGGCGCATGGAATAGCTGCCGTCCGGCTGAAAGCCGAAGCACTCGGTGACCTGGCGGGTGAGCAGGTCGCCGATGATGTATTTCTGGCGGGTCGCCACGTGCACCGTGCGCGCCTTGAACGGCGTCAGCCAGTTGGTGTTGATGTGGGCGAGCACGCCCGAGCGCGTGCGGAACTGCAGGAGGGCAATGTCCTCGCGCTCGGCGATCGCGCTCTTGAGCTGCGGCTGCACCTCGATGATGTCGGACCCGGTGAACCACTGGATCAGATCGATGTCATGCACCGCGAGGTCGATCACCACGCCCACGTTCGACATGCGCGGCGGGAACGGGCCGACGCGGGTGATGGCGATCGAGAGAATGTCCTCGCCGTCGAGCGCCTGCTTGATGGTGGCCACCGTCGGGTTGAAGCGCTCCACGTGGCCGACCATGAGCGTGAGGCCGGCCCGCGCCGCGGCGGCGACGATCGAGCGGCCTTCTTCGACGGACGACGAGATCGGCTTCTCCACCAGGAGATGGACGCCGGCCCTGATGCAGTCGAGCGCGATCGGATGATGCAGATGCGTGGGCGCGGCGATGACGACCGCGTCGACGCCGAGACCGAAGAGCGTCGGGTGGTCGGCAACGGCCTGGCAGCCGAGCGCGGTGGCGACGGACATCGCCTGGGAGCGGTCGGGATCGGCGATGCCGACAAGCTCGACGCCCGGCAGGTCGACGAGCACGCGGGCGTGATTGGCGCCCATCACGCCGACACCGATCACCCCGAGCCTGAGTTTGCGCGCGGGCCGCGTTTCTTTCGGCGTCACGCGCTCCGGACCTGCCGTCATTGATCCCCCGAAACCTGGCGCTTCCCTAGCACGCCGAGGCACCACGAGCGACCGCGCCGCCGCCGGCGCGGTTCACAATGCGTGACAATGGTTTACAGCGTTCACTCCGCGGCGGTGCGCCGCACGCCGGGAAGCTTGAGCGCGAGCCCCGCGGCGCGGGTGTCGTCGTAGAACGCCTTCACGCCGTCGAGGGAAAGCGCCTCGGCGGTCTTGGTGCCGAGCGCAGCGAGCTTCTTCAGGATATCGGCCGGCGCCGTCACGATGTGGCAGCCGGTACGGTCGGCTTCGATCACGTTCCACACTTCCCGCGTCGAAGCCCAGATCACTTCCACCTGCTTCGTCGCCCGCGCCGCACCCACGGCGGTCTCCACCAGCGGCTGCCAGCCGATGCCGAGGTCGGCGAGCCGGCCGACGAACACCGAGACGCAGCCGCCGGGCCCGCGCGCGAGCGCGGTGGTGGCGTGGCGCGCCTGCTCGGGCGTGGTGATGACGGTGACGTTGATCTTCACGCCCTCGTCGGACAACAGGCGAATCGCCTCGTAAAGCGTCTCGCCCTTGGTGTTGATGACCGGCAGCTTCACATAGACGTTCTTGCCCCAGGTGGTGATGAGGCGCGCCTGACCGATCATCTCCTCGATGTCGTCGGAGATCACCTCGAAGGAGATGTGCCGGTCCGGCACCGCCGCCACGAGCTCGCGGGCATAGGCCTCGTAGTCCTTGACCCCGGCCTTGCGCAACAGCGACGGATTGGTGGTGAAGCCGGCGATGTGCTTGAGTTTCGCCATCTCCACGATCTGCGCCTTGTCGGCGCCGTCGGTGAAGAGCTTCACGTTGAGCGAGGCGAGCGTGGTGGGCATCTTGTGCTCCTTGCGTGCGCCGTGGAAACGGGGCTATGCGGGCGGGCGTTCGCCGTCAAGCCTCGCCCCCGGATATGCCCGAAATCCTCCTGATCAAGACCTCCTCGCTCGGCGACGTCATCCACCAGATGCCGGCGCTGACCGAGGCGCGCGCGCACCGGCCGGACGCGCGATTTTCCTGGGTGGTGGAGGAGGTTTACGCGCCGCTGGTGCGGCTGCATCCGGCTGCTGCCGAGGTCATCCCGGTCGCGACCCGGCGCTGGCGCAGGGCGCTTTTTTCCCCCTGGACGTGGGGAGAAATGCGCGCGTTCAAACGGCTGTTGCGCGACCGCACCTATGACGAGGTGATCGACACCCAGGGCCTGATCCGCACCGGCCTGATCGCCAAGCTCGCCCGCGGCCGCCGGCATGGCTACGACGCAGAGAGCATCAAGGAGCCGTTTGCCGCGCGCTTCTATGACGTGCGACACGCGGTCAGCCGCGACATGCACGCGATCGCGCGCAACCGCATGCTCACCGGCCGCGCCCTCGGCTACATCGCCGACGGTCCCGCCGACTACGGTCTCACGCGCCGGGCGAAGCCCGCGGCCTACGCGGTGCTGCTGCACGCCACGGCGCGGCCGGAGAAGCTGTGGCCGGAAGAGCACTGGCTCGAGATCGGCCGCGCGCTGTCGCGGCGCGGGGTCGAGGTGGTGTTGCCGTGGGGAACGGCAGACGAGCGCGCGCGCAGCGAGCGCCTTGCCGCGGCCCTCCCCGACGCCCGCGTGCCGCCGCGCCAGCCCCTCGACCAGATGGCGCAGCTGATCGCGGGTGCGGCCCTCGTGGTCGGCGTCGACACCGGGCTCCTGCATCTCGCCGCCGCGTTCGGCGTGCCGCTCGTCGGCATCTTCACCGCGAGCGAGCCAGCGCTCACCGGCCCGCGCGGCGCCGGGCCCATGGAAATCCTCGGCACCAACGGCGCGCCGCCAACGACGGCCGACGTTCTCCAGGCGGTCGAGCGGGTGGCGTAAAGCGCGCTGTCATGGCCGGGCTTGTCCCAGCCATCCCGATTCAAGGGGCACGGCTTCGCGACCCTAAGCGAGATCGCCGGGACAAGCCCGGCGATGACAAACTTAGAGTGCTTCCTCCACTGCCCGCAGCACCTTGTCGACCGTGATGTCCGCCGTGGTGCGCTCGCGCACGTCGCCTTTCACGCCGCGCCGCCACGGCGCCTCGATCGTCGCCGCGATGGGATTGAGCGGCGCCCAGTGCCACGGGCTCGTCGGCCCGAAGAGACCGATCGCCGGCGTGCCGATGGCGGCGGCCACGTGCAGCAAGCCCGAGTCATTCGACACCGCCGCGTCCGCCGCGGCGAGCGCCACGATCGCATCGCGCAGATCATGCCCGGTGAGGTCGCGCCCATAGCGGCCGCGGGCGGAGATCACGTTGGCGATTTCCTGCTCGCCCGGCCCACCCAGCACCCACACGGCGAAACCCTCGCGCGTGAGCCGGCGCGCGAGCGCGGCGTAGCGCTTTTCCGGCCAGCGCTTGCCCGGCCCCACGGCCCCCGGGCAGAGCGCCACCACCTTGCGCTTCTCCGCGAGCCCGCGGCGCGCGCGCCACTCAGTGACTTCCTTCGCCGATACTTTCAGTTGCGGCAGCGGCCATTTCGGCAGCGGAGCACCCGCCGGCAGCGCCAACGCGCCGCACTGGTCGACCATGCGCGGCAGCTTCTTCTCACCGTAGCGCACGTCAGTGAGCAAGCCATAGCGCCACTCGCCGACGAAGCCGACGCGCTCGGGAATATGCGCGAGCGCCGGCGCCAGCGCCGCCTTCCACTTGCGCGACATGATGAGCGCGGTGCCATAATTCTCGCGGCGCAGCTTTTCGGCGAGCGCACGGTTCTCGGCGAACGCGAGCCGCCCGCGCGGAATGTCGGCGACGATGCCCTTGCGCACGCCCGGCATGTAGTCGAGGAGCGGCGCGCACAGCGTGGAGGTGACCACGTCCACCAGCCGTCCCGGGGCGCGAGCGTTCAACAGGCGCACCACCGAATGGCAGCGCACGAAGTCGCCGATCCACTGGTAGGGCACGAGCAGGATCGGTCGCCGGCCGGCGGGCCGCCTAGCGTTTCGCGCCAACGCCCCGCTCCACCAGCCCGCAGACGATGTGCGCGGCGGTCAAATGGATCTGCTGGATTACCGCCGTCTTGTCGGACGGCGCGTTGAGCACGATGTCGCAGCAGCTCGACATGTCGCCGCCCTTCTTGCCGGTGAAGCCGATGGCGGCGATGCCCATCTCGCGCGCGGCGTCGAGGGCGGCGAGCACATTCGGCGATTTCCCCGAGGTGGAGAGCCCGACCAGCACGTCGCCCTTGCGCCCCAGCCCGCGCACCTGGCGCGAGAACACGTGCTCGAAGCCGTAGTCGTTGCCGATGGCGGTGAGCGCCGAGGTGTCGGTGGTGAGCGCGAGTGCGGCGAGCGGCTCGCGCTCCGCCTCGTAGCGCCCGAGGAGCTCGGCCGCGATGTGCTGGGCGTCGGCGGCGCTGCCGCCGTTGCCGCAGAGCATGACCTTGCCGCCAGCCTTCAGCGCGGCCGCGATCGTGTCGGCGATCTTGACGAGGACGGCGGCGAACTCGGCGGTCTCCGCCGCGGCGAGCGCGTCGAGCGATTCCGTGAGATGCTTGCGGACGTAATCGAGCGCGCTGTTCATGGCTCCCCGCCGAGCGAGCGCGTAGCACCCGTGCCAAAAGCTGTCCAGGCGCCGTTGCGCCGGACGCCCGCATGCGGCAAAGGAAAGGCCATGATCCTGGTCACCGGCGGCGCCGGATTCATCGGCTCGAACCTCGTCGCGAGCCTGAACGAGCGCGGCATGCGCGACATCGCCGTCAACGACGATATCGCCGGGGCGAAGGCAAAAAATCTGGCGAAGCGCCAGGTGCGCGAAGTGGTGCCGCCCGCCGATCTCCTGCGCTGGCTCGACGGCAGGGAGCTCGACGCGGTGCTGCACATGGGCGCGATCTCGTCCACCACCGCCACCGACGAGCGCGTGGTCATGGCGGCGAACTACGAGCTGCCCATGCGGCTCCTCGACTGGTGCGCCGCGGCGAAGACGCCACTGATCTATGCCTCCTCGGCCGCCACCTACGGCGACGGCAACCAGGGCTTCGACGACGACAATGCGCTCGACACGCTCGCCAAGCTCGCGCCGCTCAATCTCTATGGCCAGAGCAAGCAGCGCTTCGATCTCGCCGTGGCCGCGCGCGCCCGCGCCGGCGAGCCCATGCCGCCGCAATGGGCGGGGCTGAAATTCTTCAACGTGTTCGGCCCGAACGAGCAGCACAAAGGCGAGCAGATGAGCGTGGTGGCGAAGAGCTTTCCCCGCGCCAAGGCGGGCCAAACGGTGCGCCTGTTCCGCTCCGACAAGCCCGGCATCGCCGACGGCGAGCAGAAGCGCGACTTCATTTACGTGGAGGACGCCGCGAATGTGGTGCTGTGGCTGCTCGACCACCCGGTGGTATCGGGCATCTATAATGTCGGCACCGGCAAGGCTGAGAGCTTCAAAGACCTGATCGGCGCCCTCTTTCGCGCGCTCGGCCGCACCCCCAACATCGAATACGTGGATATGCCGCCTGAGCTCGCCAGCCGCTATCAATACTTAACGCAGGCGAGGATGGAGCGGCTGCGCCGGGCGGGCTACGATCGGCCCTTCACTCCGCTCGAAGCGGCGGTCGAGCGCTACGTTCGTTATCTCGACCGCGACGATCCGTATCGCTGATGTTCGACTACGAAACCCGGCTCGCGGCCATCGCCCAGCACACCCTCGTGTGCGTCGGCGACGTCATGCTCGACCGCTACGTCTACGGCGACGTAAGCCGCATCTCGCCCGAGGCGCCCGCACCGGTGCTGGTGGTGCGCCGCGAGGAGATGGCGCCGGGCGGCGCCGCCAACGTCGCCATCAACGTCGCCGGCCTCGGCGCCCGCTGCGTCGTGATCGGGGTCGTCGGCGACGACGACGCCGGCAAGCAGTTGCTCGCGCCCTTCACCCGCTCCGGCGGGCAGATCGACGCGCACTTCGTCATCGATCCCGCCCGCCCGACCACGCAAAAAACCCGCTTTGTCTCCGAGCATCATTCGACGCACTTGCTGCGCGCCGACTGGGAGGACTTCCGGCCGCTCGCTGAGCGAGAGGCCAAGGAAATTATCGAGATCGCGAGCCGCGCGATCCCGAAGGCCGGCGCGCTCATCCTCTCCGACTACGGCAAGGGCGTGCTCGCGCCGGCCACCATCGCGGCGCTGATCGGCGCCGCGCGCAAGGCGAAGAAGCCGATCGTGGTCGATCCCAAGGGCCACGACTATTCGATCTACCGCGGCGCCACCGTGATCACGCCGAACCGCGCCGAGCTCTCGCGCGCGGTCGGCCGCGAGGTGAGGACCGCCGACGCGGTGGCGGCCGCCGCTGCCGAACTCGCCGAGCGTGCCGGCGTCGACGCGATCCTCGTCACCCGCAGCGAGGACGGCATGACCCTCGTCGCGCGCGGGCAACCGCCCGTCCACATCCCCGCGCACCCGGTGCGGCTCCGCGATGTGTCCGGCGCCGGCGACACCGTCGCCGCCGCGGTCGCCGCCCTGCTCGCCATCGGCGGGGATCTGGAGGCCGCCGCGCGCACGGCCAACGCCGCCGCCGCCGTGGTGATCGCCAAGCGAGGCACCGCCGCGGTGACGCTGCCAGAGATTCGCGCCGTGCTCGTGCCGCACGCCGCACACGCCCACGAGCACAAGATCGCGCGCAATCCCGCGGCGCTCGACGAATGCCTCACTGAGTGGCGCCGCGCCGGCTTCCGCGTCGGCTTCACCAACGGCGTGTTCGACATTCTTCATCCCGGGCACCTCAAGGTGCTGGCGGAAGCCCGCGCCGCCTGCGACCGGCTGGTAGTGGGGCTCAATTCCGACGCCTCGACGCGCCGCCTCAAGGGGCCGAGCCGCCCGGTCCAGGACGAGGTGGCGCGCTCCCAGGTGCTGGCGGCGCTCGCGTCCGTCGATCTTGTGGTGCTGTTCGAACAGGACACGCCGGTCGAGCTTATCCGCCACATCAAGCCGCAGGTGCTGGTCAAGGGCGGCGACTACAAGCCCGATCAGGTGGTCGGCCGCGACATCGTGGAAGCGGCCGGCGGCGAGGTGATCCTGGTCGAGCCGGTGCCTGAGCGCAGCACCACCCGGATCGTCGAGCGCACGAAAAAGCAGAGCTGAGGCGCGCCTCTTTGCTGTGTTCGCCGGCGGTAGGATGACGGTAATTATTTAGGGTTAGGCCTCCGAGCGGATTATCGCCTGGAGACTTGGCCCATGGCCGTACTCGTCACCGGCGGCGCCGGGTACATCGGCAGCCACATGGTCTACGCCCTCGTCGACGCCGGCGAGGACGTGGTCGTGCTCGACGATCTGTCGACCGGCTCGCGCAAGAACGTGGCGCGCGCCGCCACCATGGTCGTCGGCGACGTGGGCGACCAGGCGCTCGTCTTCCGCCTGCTCGCCGAGCACCGCGTCGATGCCGTCATCCATTTCGCCGGCAAGGTGGTGGTGCCCGAGTCCGTCGCCGACCCGCTCGGCTATTATCTCGCCAACACGGTGAAGTCGCGCGCGCTGATCGCCACCACCGTCGCCGCCGGCGTCCGCTGCTTCGTGTTCTCCTCCACCGCCGCGGTTTACGGCATCCCGCCGGTGAACCCGGTGCCGGAGGACGCGCTGACGCTGCCGTTCTCGCCCTACGGCTCGTCCAAGCTGATGACCGAGTGGATGCTGCGCGACGCCGCGCAGGCCCACCCGCTTGCTTACGTGGCGCTGCGCTACTTCAACGTCGCCGGCGCCGATCCGCAGGGCCGCACCGGCCAGTCGACGCCGAACGCGACGCACCTCGTCAAGGTCGCCTGCGAGGCGGCGCTGGGCAAGCGTCTCGCGCTCGACGTCTACGGCACCGATTATCCGACGCCCGACGGCACGTGCGTGCGCGACTACATCCACGTCTGCGATCTCGTCGCCGCCCACCTCGACGCGCTCAAGCATCTGCGCGCCGGCGGCGACAGCCTCGTACTCAACTGCGGCTACGGCCGCGGCTTCTCGGTGATGGACGTGATCGAAACCGTGCGGCGCGTGTCGGGTCGCGATTTCCCCGTGCGCTTCGCGTCGCGCCGGCCCGGCGACCCGGCGGAAATCGTCGCCGAGGCCAGCCGCATCCGCGCCATCCTCGGCTGGCAGCCCAGGCTCAACGATATCAATCTGATCGTCAGCCATGCGCTCGCCTGGGAGAAGAAGCTGAACGGGGCGCGTACCGTCGCGGCCTGATCTTCCCTGAGCGCTTCCCGGGCGCGGAACGGGCGCTTGCCGCCCCGCGCGCGCCCATGCCAAATGCGGCGCTCGGTTGGGGACGTCCATGCGCATCGCCATGATCGGCACCGGCTACGTCGGGCTCGTGTCCGGCGCCTCGTTCGCCGACTTCGGCCATGAGGTGACCTGCGTCGACCAGGACGCGACCAAGATCGCGGCGCTCGGTCGCGGCCAGATTCCGATCTTCGAGCCCGGTCTCGCCGAGCTCGTCGCCCGGACCACCGGCTCCGGACGGCTCAAGTTCGCGACCGCGATCGCGCCGGCGGTGGCCGACGTCGAAATCGTCTTCATCGCCGTCGGCACGCCGTCGCGCCGCGGCGACGGCCACGCCGACCTGTCCTACGTGGAGGCGGCGGCCCGCGAGATCGCGCGCGCCGTGCGCCGCTTCACCGTGATCGCCACCAAGTCCACCGTGCCAGTCGGCACCGGCGACAACATCGAAAAGATCGTGCGCGACACCGCGCCCAACGCTGAATGCGCCGTCGTCTCCAATCCCGAGTTCCTGCGCGAGGGCGCGGCGATCGAGGATTTCCGCAAGCCGCACCGGGTGGTGATCGGCGCCGACGATGGCCGCGCCCGCGACGTGATGGCCGCGGCCTACGCGCCCCTCAAGCTGCCGGCCGCGTCGCTGCTGTTCGTGAGCCGGCGCACCGCCGAGCTCGTCAAGTACGCGGCAAACGCCTTCCTCGCGACCAAAGTGGGCTTCATCAACGAGATCGCCGATCTCTGCGGCGTGGTCGGCGCCGACGTGGAGGAGGTGGCGCGCGGCATCGGCCTCGACCCGCGCATCGGTGCGAAGTTCCTCCAGCCCGGCCCGGGTTACGGCGGCTCGTGCCTGCCCAAGGACGCGGTGGCGCTGCGCAAGACGGCGGAAGCGGCCGGCGTCAATCTCAGCATTGTAAGCGCCGCGGTCGACTCAAACGCGGCGCGCAAGCGCGCGCTCGCGGGCAAGGTGGAGGCCGCGGCCGGCGGCTCACTCAAGGGAAAACGCGTGGCGGTGCTCGGCCTTTCCTTCAAGGCCAACACCGACGACATGCGCGAATCGCCGGCGCTCGTGCTCGTTCCGGCACTGGTCGCCGCGGGCGCGGCGGTGCGCGCCCACGACCCGGCGGCGATGGCGGCGGCAAAGAGCCTGTTGCCGGACATCGACTACACTGCCGATCCCTACGCCGCCGCCGAGGGCGCCGACGCGCTCGTCATCCTCACCGAATGGGATGCCTACCGCGAGCTCGACCTGGCACGGCTTCGCCAGTTGATGAAGGAGCCGCTCGTCGTCGATTTCCGCAATCTCTTCCCGCCCCGCGCCATGGCCGAGCGCGGCTTCCGCTACGTCAGCCTCGGCCGGCCCGCGGCGTAGCCGGCATTTGCCAAGCGGCCCCGAACGCGGGATAGAGTGATCCGAGGCCATTCAAAGCGGCGATTTCCCCTCCATGGCGAAGATTCGCAAGGCCGTCTTTCCTGTCGCCGGGCTCGGCACCCGTTTCCTGCCCGCCACCAAGGCCATGCCCAAGGAGATGCTGACGGTGGTCGACCGGCCACTGATCCAGCACGTGGTCGACGAGGCGCGCGAGGCAGGCATCGAGCACTTCATCTTCGTCACCGGCCGCAACAAGAGCGTGATCGAGGACCACTTCGACCGCCAGTTCGAGCTCGAGGTGACGCTGGCCGAGCGCGGCAAGAAGGACGAGCTCGCCACCCTCATGGAGGATTTGCCGGCACCGGGCTCACTCTCCTTCACACGCCAGCAAACGCCGCTCGGCCTCGGCCATGCCGTCTGGTGCGCGCGCGAGCTCGTCGGCCGCGAGCCGTTCGCGCTTCTGTTGCCCGACATGCTGGTGCAGGCGAAGAAATCGTGCCTCGCACAGATGATGGAGATCTATGCCTCGCTGCCGCCGGACTCCAACCTGATCGCCGTCGAGGAAATGCCGGCGGAGCGCCTGCAGAGCTACGGCGTGGTCGGCGTCGGCCAGGACAGGAGCGGCGCCTTCGAGATCACCTCCATGGTGGAGAAGCCCAAGCCCGGCAGCGCGCCCTCCAACAAGATCATCACCGGCCGCTATATCCTGCAGCCCGAAATCTTCGACGTGCTGTCGGCGCAGGAGCGCGGCGCCGGCGACGAGATCCAGATCACCGACGCCATGAAGCATCTGATGACCCGGCAGCCGTTCTACGGNTTCGTCTTCGAGGGCCGCACCTTCGACTGCGGCNCCAAGGCGGGTTTTCTCGCCGCCAACGTCGCCTATGCACTGGCGCNGCCNGANATCGCGCCCGCATTCCGCGCCGAGCTCGAGGCGCTCCTCACCAAGCGCTGATCAGGTGTGCTTGAGGCCCCAGCCCTGTAGCGCCCGCATCGCCGGCCCCAGCGCGCGGCCTTTTTCCGTCAGCACGTACTCGGCCCGCGGCGGGTGCTCCTCGTAGAAGCGCCGCTCGATCACGCCGCCATCCTCCAGCCGCTTGAGCCGAGCCGACAGCGTGTTCGGGCTGATGCCCGGCATCGAGCGCTCGAAATCCTGGAACTTGCGCGGGCCCTCCAGGAGCAGGTCGCGCAAAACCAGGATGGTCCACCGCTCGCCGATAATATCGAGGGTGCGGGCCACCGGGCAGCGGCGGTCGTAGCGGACAGACATGGATACCGTATATCAACTTAATATGAAAAAGCTAGTGACTCCTAAAATTATAGTGATATGGTAGGTGCGCAATGGGAGGAATTCCATGGGCAACGACCTTCTCGGCTTTTTCGCCCCGCTCGCCGACCTGCGCGGCGTGGTGCGCTGGCTCATCATCGGAGGCATCGCGCTTGGGCTGTGGATCGCGCTGAAACGCACCGCACTTGATCCCCGCGCGCGCACTGTCACCTGGCTCGCCGTCGTCCTGCCGCTGCTCGCGTGGCATCTCGTGGTGTGGCGGTTTGCGGCGGCCGGCGGCTTC
>JGI12635J15846_10003828_pt1 | contig 13054 bp, 11 predicted proteins | sample BlaSpr_A8_OM2_M2_FD_15846 | JGI IMG/M metagenome (IMG submission 15846) | reverse complement strand
GCACAAAGGCAAGCATCCCGAGCTAAAAGATAAAGCGATCGTACCCGACGTTCTCTTGCAGCCGCACAACGCATCCCTGGAATTTATTTTCTACGGCGGCAAACAATTCCCCGCCGAATACGCCGGCGACATCTTCGCCTCCGAACACGGCTCCTGGAACAAAACTGTCCGTGCGGGCTATGAAGTGATCCGTATCCCTCTGCACCAAACCGGCCACGCCACCGGTGAATATCAGGATTTCCTGACCGGCTTCGTTCTTCCCGATGGCCACGTCTGGGGACGCCCCGTAGGCACCACAGTCGCCCCTGACGGCTCCCTGCTAGTCAGCGACGACGGCTCGAACTCAATTTGGCGCGTCAGCTACACGGGCAAGTAAATCGCTGGATTGGATTGTTTAGGCTTTGATTGTTGGGTTCTGATTGTTGGGTTCTGATTGTGTGGGGACGGGCACTCTTGCCCGTCCCGCCGGGCGCAGCCTCGCTCTTAGACCGCTCGCAGCATCCCCACCAGCGCATACAAACTCACCACCGCCAGCACCGGCCCGCCCCAAATCATTACCATGCACTTCCACGCCAGCGACCCCGCCACCTCGCGCTGGCTGCGCCACGAAATCATGAACTCTTTATTCTTCGTCCCCTTGGTCAACACCACAGCCGGGTGCTGCTCAAAGCCATCCTGATCCCCAGAATTCTCGCTCACCGCAACCGCGCCCCGATCCAATCCCGCCGCCGCCCACGCCGCCGGATTCCGAATCCCCGCCTTCACCATGGCCGCGGCAATTTTCTCCTGCTGGCTCATCTCCGTCGACGACGTGGCAACCGCCGCACCGGAAAGCCGAATCACCTTCTGCTCCGGCCGCCCAGCCATGCTCATCGCAAACCGCGTATCGATATTGTCTTCACTCTTTTCAAACGTAAATACGGAAGACACCAGCCCGCTCGCGCCCATCGACACTCGCGCCAACGCTGGCCTCGCCACATTGGCTTCGGCATTCGCAATTGGCTCAGGACTCACTTCGATATTCTTATTCTCCACCAGCGTCCCCAGAATGAAGAGCGCATTCTTCGGCTTGATGCAATGCTCCTCCACTCTGATTTTGTTGCTGGTCTCGACGCCGTGGCGCGCCAGAAAATCGCGCACATTCGCCGGCGCCGGCTCCTTGACACTAAAAAACGAATCGCAAAATTCCTGCTGAAAATCGCAGTACAAATCCAGTTCCGCTTCGCGCGGATCCACCAGTACCCGGTCCGTATGGTCGTCGAGAAAAAACGGAATGTGGTTGCACTCCTTCGCCACCTGCACCCACTCCTTGTTCTTCCCGCGCTGCTTCAACTCCCACGCCTGCGTGCGGTAGAAATAACAGGACCTCGCGGTGATCGGCGCGGTCATGGTGTAAGGCCCCACCGCCAGCCCGCTCACCTCAACCATCCCCATCGCAGCGCTGCGAATCTTGGAAAACGGCGTGTCTAGAATCAACCGCCGCCGCTGCAACAAAAGAAATCCGCGATAAAAAAGATAGAGCCCGCCGCCCACCCCGAGCAGACAAACCAGACCGGGCAACCCGACATTAGACGAAAGAATGAATGCTGCGAAGAAATGCAAGGTTGGATTCCGAGGGCAAACGCACACTCAGCCCTGCATCCAGCCTAGCGGAGAGCACACCGAGGCCGGGATGAGAAAACGCCCACATCACTTACGTTGGTAATCCGCGAAAAACACGTGGGGAGAGCCGCCCGGCAGAGGGCTGACACCGGCACAACTCATCTGTGGGGATATAGAAGTTCCGAGGAAATCAAAAAACTCTACTTCACCGTAACGGTCAGCAGCTCCGCTCCTGACACCACATAATCAAGCGGCGCCGTCGCCGTCTCATCCACCGACGATTCTCCGCTCACCACCATCTCCTGATTCCCGCGCATCCCATCCATCACATTCATCACTGAAATCGGCAGCGTGGGCATGACTTTGTCGGCCACGCGCGCCTCGGGATCGGCTTCCAGCAGAGAAACGTAAACGCGGTTGTTGGAATGCTCTTTGTTCAGCAGTGAGATCGTCGAAGCCAGATCAAGCTTGCGCCCGAACGCGGCAGAGCCGCGCCCTACGCGGTCCAACGTGTCGCCGTCGCTCACCAGAATATGCAGCGTCCCCTTGCTCGCCGAAGTCGGAATCTTCACCGCAATCTGCCGCACGCTGCGCTCCCCGCGATACGGAGCCAGCACGGTTTCCACAACAATCTCATCTCCGGGCCGCGCCTCGGTCACATCGGTGCGAGCACTCTCCAATCGCGCCCACCTCCGCTCCCGCACCAGATCGAACTCCAGCTTCACGCCTTCCACTGCCGGAGCGTTATAAGGATTGTCATAAATCCTTCCAAACCGTTCGCCCAGCGAGAGTGCAGCTTGCATGGCCGCCGGCTGTCCACCATCGGCCGGAGAAAACATATTCTTCAACCCAACTTCCGGAAATCCCTTCACGTCAATGCTGCCATTCAACCGGTAAGTAATTTCCTCGCCGTATTCGTTCACCCCATGCAGCGCATTGAACACGGTCGCCATAATCGCGACCGGACTCAGCCGCGCGTTGTTCAAAACTTCGTAATGAAATTCCTTCAGCTTCGACCCAGCCCCGCCATTAATCGTGAGCGTCACCGGAATCATCTCCGGCTGTTTGTTAAACACGCCCATAATGCCTGTATGCCGGTCCTGCACGAATGTTCCCGCGGGCTCGGTGGTATTCACGATCTTGAACGCATTCATCGGCGAGGCCAGCGTCGCCAGCACCTGCGCCTTATTCATCGGCAGATCGACGGACCCAAACTGCAACAGCGGATGTCCGCACGCCAGCAACCGCTGCGGATCGATATAGGTGACCGTGCACGTCGCCTCAATATCCATGTCGCCGCGTACCAGCACCGCGCTCACCGCCGACCCCGGCTCCAGCGGCTCCGGCTGCTTCGCATCGCTCACCGATCCCGCGCCCATCACCGGGACGATTCCCGCCGAAGCAAACTCCGGCGCAAACCGCTTCATCGTATCTTCGGAAAATCCGCCGAACACCAATGGCGTTTCGATGGGCTGCAAGTAATTCGCGAAGCTCTGTGACGCACCAAGCGCCGTCGATCCATCTCCCGGCGAAGCCGTCTTTCCCGCCACATTGTTGATGACAGGCTTCGTCGCCGCAGCCTCTTCCGCCGGCGAACGATCAAGCCCGTTGATCTCCAGCATGTCGGCGATGGGAGTCACGCCCGCAATCGGCTCTTTCGAAAATTCGCCGATGCGAAACGCCAGCGCGCCCGCCAGTTTTCCATCAATGTAAACCGGGCTGCCACTCATGCCCGCAACCACGCCCGTATATTCGACCTTGGTCCCATGCAAGCGCACCAGAATGATGTCGCCCTTGGGCCCATTCACATTGCGCAGCACGCCCAGAACCTCCACATCCATCGCTTCAGGCTTGATTCCCTGAAACACGGTGTAAGCTACGCCGCGCATGCCCGTGTGAATCTCGCCCACGGCAATCGTTTTCAGCGAGGGACCGGATGGAGCTTGCGCCTCGGGAACTTGAGCGCTCAGAATTGTGGATAGGGATACCGCGACGACGAAGAGGGCGAAAACAACTTTTCTCATGTGACGCCTTGGAGACCGCAAACAGGTCCCTCTTATACAGATTAGACTCGATGAACCGTTAAGTCGTTGCCAGGAGGGGAGTACCGGATGCCGGGCAAACATCCCAACTACGAATCCTTGCGTCTATACTAGCATGGAGAATTTCCTTGAGGCTTGAAATGTTTCAATCGGTTAAATCATTTAGACGTATGCACCTGCCGCCCTATTCCCCCATTCGCCATCTGCTCGCGCTTTCCTGCGCCGCTGTTCTGGCCGCGGCTTTTCTCGCCGCAACTCCGCCGGCCCGCGCCCAAAGCCAACCCGATCAGCAACCGCCGCCTGCCACCCAGGACGACAACGGCAAGCCCAAACAGGATGCCCCCCCCGAAGCCGGAGGCCCCGGCAGCGACATCCCCTATGCCATCCCGAAGAAAAATCCGGAAGCTCCGCCACCACCGCCGCCGCCCGCCACCGCCAAAAAAGTCGAAGGCCTTCCCGATTACTCGCTCAAGGTCAACGTCCCTCTGGTCAACGTCGACGTGATGGTTACCAGCAAAGACGGCCAATTCATCCCCGGCCTTCACCAGAACAACTTCCGCGTCCTCGAAGACGGCGTGCCACAAGCAGTCACCAACTTCGCCGTCACCCAGGCTCCCATCACCGCCGTCCTGCTGGTCGAGTTCGCCTCTACCAATTACGTTTTCATGCGCGACGCGCTGCAAGCCTCTTACTCCTTCGCCAACACTCTGAAAAAAGACGACTGGGTCGCGGTCTCCTACTACGATATGCAGCCGCACATCCTGGTCGACTTCACCCAGGACAAACGAGCCATCTACGGCGCCCTCAACGAACTTCGCATCCCCGGTTTTTCGGAAACGAATATGTTCGACGCCTTATATGACACGCTCGACCGCATGGATCGCGTCGAAGGCAAGAAATACATCATCCTCGTTTCCACCGGTATCGACACCTTCAGCAAACTCACGCTGGATAAGATCATGAAGAAGGTGAAGGACACCAAGGACGTAACCATCTTCCCCATCAGCATTGGTTTCATTCTGCGCGAGATGTATGAAGCCCGCGGCGGAACCCGTGCCCCCCACTCCATAGGCATTCCCCTGACCCAAATCGACTACTTGCAAGCCGACAACGAAATGCGCACCTTCGCCGCCATGACCGGCGGCCGCGCCTATTTCCCCCGCTTCCAGGCAGAGTACAGCGAGGACTTTCAGGCAATCGGTGACGACATCCGCCACCAATACACTTTGTCCTACCACCCAACCAATACCAAGCTCGACGGCACTTACCGCAAACTCAAAGTGCAGGTTCTGGCCCCCGACGGTGGCCCGCTCAAAGTGAAAGACCAGAAAGGCAAAGACGTAAAAATCGACGTGGTCGCCCGCGATGGCTACACCGCCAAACATACTGTAGATTGAGCGCGCGCCAGAGCCCGACGTGGCCCTCGCGTCATTAGGCACAGCGAACATCCACCGGATCACCCGGTGTGTCGGATTTTTGGTGTGAGATTCTCGGCTGTGGAATTGTTGCTTGTCGGGCTCCTAAGAGAGACAGGACACACCCTCAATCAAGCAATCCAAGGATGGATGAGACGATCCGGCTTTATGAGCAGTTGGACGAGAGGCTATCGCGAAGAATCTTCTTGCCCTCTCCCAACCTCAGGCTTGGCTTCCCTCTCGCTCCCCACCGGTCGTGCCGGTGCCGACTTTGCAAAATCGTCGCTTACGCGTTTGAGAGTGCCTACATCTCCGCGGGAGATTGATAGCAGATTCCCATATACTTCGTTCAGAGCATTCACAATCAGATCCCTCCATCTCCGCTTAAAAGTATACCAAATGCAGAGCAAAAAGGCAGAACATACTTGGCCAGGCGGGCCTTGTCTTCGTCGGTTCTACCAAAAACATGGGTCTCGTCCGACTCGATGTTGGCTACGCCCACTACCCGCCCTTTGGCAACCACGCACAGGCTGGCGAAACTCCGAAATCCGTGTTGGCTGAAGTACGTCTTCTGTGCTTGCCGAATTGCCTCCGGAAGACCTGAAGGAAACTGAATAGTACCCGTATCGTCCACGATTTCGACCGACCTTCCCAGGAATGCAAGCGGCGCTCCCGGAAGCGCCTTGGCCCGGTCGCCGTCAGCCGGAATGGGAAGCACAAGATCTACCGCTCGCTCATCGTCGTACGTAATCAACTCCAGACACTCTTTAATCGCTGCCGTTCCTTCCACAAACTTGAGCCGCCGGTAAACCGCGTCCTCGATCCCACAAGGGCTTACGCGCATTAGATTGCTTCTGATCGGGAGCTCATCGTTTCCGTGGTATTTGCGAACTACCGTAGTAACAATTCCCAGAATTTGTCGTGCCGTGTCGCGTGGCTGCGCGCCATCGTGCGGCATCACTGCTGCAATTGCGTACGCAACTTGTTCAAAGTAGCGCGCGTGCAATCTGCGTAGCCGATCTCTTTTCTCCCGCTCCCTGTCATAGTAACGGTAACCATAAAACAGGTAATCGCCCATAGCGTGAGTCAACGGATAGTCTGCCGAAATAGAACTCCTCAGATGCGACACTCCGACGAACACTCCCCAGCCCACCACCACTGTTACCGCTCCCACCACCACCCCCGCCATATACAGCAGCAGCACAATCGGCTTTCGCGCATCCGCATCGAGGGAATGGACATCTCCGATTACCGTCGTGAGTGCCACAGTCAGGACCCAAATCATTCCCCTGACCCGTGGACTGTCGCTTAGATCGGTTTCTTGCGGAGATCCGCGCCAACCGTCGAAACCGAAAAATATCCCCAGGATTACGCCGAGCAGAAGGGCTCCGGCGTAAACCGGATTTGCCAATGCCCAAGTGATCAGCGACGCGCCCGGCATGATGGAAAACTCTGTATCAGGAGATGCCGAAATGCAAGTTTTCTTTTGGGGGTGCAATCGGGCAAAGAAACTCCGCGAAATGCATCCCGACCGGAGGGACCGTGCAAACTGTCCGAAGACGATTCATCCCAAAACCGGAATCCGCCCCACTCCCCACCCCCTGTCAACCCCCCACAAAATATTCCTAACTCCTACTCCTCCCACCACATGATCCCCGTTTTCCACAGATCACAACGAGCCGAGGCTGGTAAAATGCCTACAGTACTTAACCAAAAGAAACGAAAGAAGTTAGTCCCAAAATGGGAAAGAAAAACTACACCACTGCCGAGATTAAGTCCATTATCCGCAATACTTTAATCGCAAGTCCTGAGTTTCCAATATTATGCCAAGGTAATTATCCCTTGACTACAAGTAGAACATATGGCATACTATTTTTTCCATGAATCGCAGACAGACCATCCCGAAAGAACTCCGATACACTCGAAACCAGTTTGACGCCGAATTCCCAACTGACGACGTTTGCCTTGAGACGATCAAGGAACAACGTTTTCCCGGTGGCGTGGCACACTGCTCGAAGTGCAACTCGGACCGTAAGCACTACCGCGTCACTGGCCGGACTGCATACGCTTGCGACCATTGCGGAAATCACATTTACCCGCTGGCCGGAACCATTTTCGAGAAAAGCACCACCCCGCTCCGCATCTGGTTTCAAGCGATGTACCTTATGGGATCGACTCGCTGCGGTATCTCCGCAAAGCAGATTCAGCGCGAAACCGGAGTGACCTATAAAACCGCTTGGCGAATGTTCCGCCAGATTCGCTCGTTGCTGTCCGAAACTGACATGCAACTGGAGGGATCGTCAGTTGAGATCGATGAAACGTATGTAGGCGGAAAACGCAAAAATAAGCACGGCACTCGCGGAATGCGCGGACGCGATAACGACGAAAAGACTCCCGTGTTCGGAATGGTTGAACGCGGCGGAAAAGGGCGAGTACTGGCTATCGTGACCCCGGATGTTAAGGCGGCTACTCTATTTCCAATCATCGAAGAGAAAATTTTACCTTCGAGCACTGTATACAGTGACGAATATTCGGTATATGACAGGCTTGCTACTCCGCAGAATGGCTATGTGCATCGGCGCATCAAGCATGCGGAAAAGGTTTATGTCATGGGCGATGTTCATACCCAAACCATCGAAGGATTTTGGAGTTTAATTAAGCGCGGAATTGGCGGAGTCTACCATTCCGTAAGCCGGAAGTATTTGCAGAGCTACCTTGACGAGTACTCGTTCCGGTACAACCGCCGCGATTCTGGTAATCTCATTTTCCCCGCGATGCTGGCTCGGGTTTCCGAAAGGGTGTCGTTGAAGCCTTCCGCACCAGTCGAAGAAAATCAGAACGTGTATACGGAGCCTCTTTAGTGAGGCCCGATTTTTTCGTTGCCTTTGGCATCTACCATCCTGGAATTTATAAGTTTTTCCATATTCGCCCCGAACGGAATAATGCCGATCTCGGGTATCTCTAAGACAAATCCGCCCTTGGTGATCCGTTCCATGAAACACGGGATGGTGACTCCGACGATTTGACCGCTTTCATCGAAACGCAAAACGTCCCCGTTATTATTCTCTAGGTACGTAACCCCAGAGGAAGGCTTAGAAAATCTTATGTACATCACATCTACGTCCTCATCATAAGAAAACGTCATACCGGATCGCCCCCCTTCTTTTTGTTGGCGTCCGGAGTTACTGGAGCTGCCGCCGGAGCCGCTGGGCGCACGTATATGGGCGTACCTATCCTTGGCGCTGCATATTTTGTCCTATCGACAGGATACGCTGTTTGGACTTTCCCCGTAGTGTTACCGAGGGTCACCTTGGAAGGGTCTTCGTAGGTCACTAAGACCCTGATCTCATCGGTAGTCGATACACCCTCAAACGCAAAAGAACTGCCCGTCAAGGTGCTGGGGTAAACCGTTTGTGGATTTTTGAGAACAGCTTGGACCTCGACTTCTTTGCCTCTCATCTCGGTATGCTCGTTGATGATATGGGTGAGCCAAGTGTTCTCAGTGCAAGAAACGGCGCAGTTCCACAGGTCTGTAACGATGAATCTCAACGGCTGTGGTTTAGGCTTTTTGGACTTTTGCTTCATTCGCTGCCTGTAAATCCTTACTGCCTTTAACGGCTGTCGCTAGGGAGTTAGCTAAGGCTTCAGCGTGTGCTATCGTCAACACAATGTGGGCGCGAATCTCTTGTTTTGGCGTTGCATTCTGGTATTCGACAAAAATCTCACCGAACACGATGCGAATTTCATTCGGGCCAGCAAGAAGGGTCGAGTTGTTTGCAAACGTCGGCTTAATTCCGTTGGGGTTAATTACTTCGATGTCGGTAATTTTCGCTTCCAATTGTGATTCGTTTAGCATTGGCATGGCGCAAGAAGGGTACTCTCGCCCGCAGCCCTTGCCAAGAGAAATTCGTTTTTACTCAGGCACTGGTGTTCGGACTTAAGAGAGCCACCTGCCTATCTAGTGTAGCCAATCCTCGGCGCGTTTCACAAAACCAGTGTTGCAAAATAATCTCACTTGTCCCCAAGGGATAATTACCTATGCCAACGACTGGGCATATCTCCAGCTCTTAACCCCGCAAAAATAAAGATGTTAGCTAAAAGGTATCCACACACCCCCCGGAGATATGAATATGCCTGTTCACAAAAACGTTCGCGTCTGCACTCACATCAAAGTCACCGGCATCCGTTGCGGCTCTCCCGCTCTTCGCGGCGAGGAGTTCTGCTACTTCCACCAGCGCATGATGCGCGGCGTCCCCACTCCGCCGCAGGCCCGCCTTCATCCCATCGCCCTCCTCGAAAACGAGGAAGCCATCCAGGCCTCCATCATGGAAGTCCTCAACGCCCTTGTGCGCAACACTATAGACATGCGCCGCGCCGAACTCTTGCTCAAAGGCCTTTACATCGCCGTCATGAATTCGCGCCGCGTCCGCTTCGAGTCCGACCGCTCCAGCATGGTCAAACAAATTCCCGAATACGCCGCGCCCCCCGCCCGTCCCAGCCCGCCTCCAGCCCGGGTCTACGACGAAAGCGTGCTCGTCAACCCTCCCCTCACCGCCGCCGAAATCGAGTCCCACCGCAAACAACGCGACGCCATTGAAGACGCTCTGCGCAAGCCCCCGTACACCATCCCCCTCTCCATGCAAGATCGCCAGCACGGCTGACGCGAAGTGCGTGTGCTTGCATCTGCGGCGGAAAGCAATCAAGGACTTTAGCCGCGCAGTGGCGTGAGAGTACAGCCCACAGCGCAAGCCGTGGGAAGAAAGTGGGAAGAGACCCAGCCTCGAAGGAGCGAAAGAGCAGTTCTCACCCACACTCTGCCCAAACCCCGCGCAGGTATCACCTTCGCTACCAACTTCGCCCTTGACACGGTTGGCCGCGCGCAGATAGCATCGAGAGATGCCGACCGACCGGTCGGTTTGACGTTGATGTCCCCCAAAGCAAGGGCTTCTTCCCCTCCCTTGTGAACGAGAGGAGCACGCTGGTGGCTACTATTTTTTATGAACACGACGCCAAGCCGGAGGCATTGAAGAACAAAACTATCGCGATTCTCGGCTATGGCAGCCAGGGTCACGCGCAGGCCCAAAATCTGCGCGACAGCGGTTTCAAAGTCATTGTGGGTCTCGATCCTTCCCGCCCCAGCGCACAGCAGGCGCGGGCCGATGGCATGGTAGTGGTCGCTCCAGACGAGGCTGCAAAGCGCGCCGACTGGATTCACGTGCTCACTCCCGATGAAACCCAGGCAGCGGTGTATGAGCAATTCATCAAGCCCTATCTGCATCCCGGAAAAATTCTTGGCTTCTCCCACGGCTTCAGCATTCACTTCAAGACCATCGTTCCCCCTGACGATGTTGATATCGTGATGATCGCACCGAAAAGTCCCGGCCACTTGCTGCGGCGCGTCTATACCGAGGGACGCGGCGTTCCCTCTCTTATCGCAATTCAGCAGGATGCCAGTGGCCGCGCCCACGAGCTTGCCCTGGCCTATGCTTCTGGCATCGGTTCAACCCGCGCCGGAGTTTTGCAGACTACGTTCAAGGAAGAAACCGAGAGCGATTTATTCGGCGAGCAGGCCGTGCTCTGTGGCGGATTGACTTCTCTGATCAAGAAGGGATTTGAGACGCTGGTCGAGGCTGGGTACGCCCCAGAGATTGCCTACTTCGAATGCCTCCACGAAGTAAAGCTGATCGTCGACCTGATTTATGAAGGCGGCCTTGCCCGCATGCGTTATTCGATTTCAAACACCGCCGAGTATGGCGACCTGACGCGCGGCGAAAAAGTTGTCGGCGAGGAAACCCGCGCCGCGATGAAGAAAATCCTGGCTGACATTCAGAACGGAACCTTCGCTCGCGAGTGGATCAAGGAAAACAAAGATGGCGGCTACAACTTCGCCGCACTGCGCGAGAAAGAACAGAAACATCCGATTGAGATCGTCGGCGCGCAACTTCGCGGCATGATGAGTTGGCTGCCCGGCGAGAAGAAAAAAACGGAAGCGCAGAGACCGGAAAAACAGGTTGTGAATGCCTAGGAACTCACGCGATGGAAATTAAAGGAGCCGATATCGTTTTGCAGTGCCTGCGGGCCGAAGGGGTAGACCTGGTGTTCGGGTATCCCGGCGGCGCGATCATGCCGTTGTATGACGCCCTCGAAGGCAGCGGCGTGCGCCACATTTTAACCCGCCACGAGCAGGGCGCGATTTTTGCCGCGGAAGGCTATGCCCGGGTTACAGGCAAGGCTGGCGTGGCGATTGCCACCAGCGGTCCGGGAGCCACGAACCTCGTTACCGGCATCGCCGACGCCAAGATGGATTCCGTTCCTCTGGTCTGTATAACCGGCCAAGTGCGCAGCGCCCTGATCGGCACCGATGCGTTTCAGGAAACGGACGTTTTCGGCGTGACTTTGTCGCTGACCAAGTGGAGTCGTCTGGTCAAGACGATTGACGAGATCGCGGAAGTAATCGCCGAAGGATTTTACTGGGCTCGTAGCGGACGGCCAGGGCCGGTGGTGATCGACATTCCCACCGACATGCTGAAGGCGAAGAAAGAATTTTCCGGAGCGGTGACGTTTGTGCCGCGAGCAAGGGCCGAAAAAACCGAGAAACACGCCGTCAATGGAAACGGCAACGGCGCAGCCAAGCCAAACAAGTTTGATTCAATCATCGCGATGCTGCAAAAGGCGCAGCGTCCGGTGGCCTTGGTCGGCGCGGGCGCAAAGTTATCGGGAGCCATTCCCGAATTACGACGGCTGCTCGACGATTTGAATATTCCCTCTTTCGCCACTGTGCACGGCTTGGGCGCGGTTCCTCCGCAGTCTTCGCATTATCTGGGCATGGTCGGGATGCACGGAACTCGCGCGGCCAACATGGCGCTGCACGAGACCGATCTGTTGCTGGTCTTTGGCGCGCGCCTTGACGATCGCGTCACCGGCGATCCATCGCGCTTCGCGCCGTTCGCGAAGATTGTTCACTTCGAAATCGATCCCGCGCAACTGGATCGCGTGCGCGCTTGCGAGATTCCCGTCGTGGGAGATCTGGCCGAGACGATTCCCGCGTTCCACACCGCTGTGCGAAACGCGGGATCTTCCTTGCCTGACTGGAACGACTGGCGCAACGTGGCTTGCGGCGCCGAGCGCGCGGAGCTTGATCCGCGCGGTCTGGCGCAACCAACGATTCGCTTTCTCGACGAACTTTTCAGCCGCCTTCCGCAGGATAGTGTCGTAATCGCCGATGTCGGCCAGCACCAGATGTGGGCCGCACAACGGTATCGTTCGTCGTCGCCGCGCGGTTTTATCACCTCCGGCGGTCTCGGCGCGATGGGCTTCGCTTTGCCGGCGGCTGTGGGCGTGCAACTGGCCCAGCCTGAGACTTGCGTGCTTTGCGTTTCCGGCGATGGCGGCTTTCAAATGAATATTCAGGAACTTGCCACAGTCCATCGTCTGGGTTTGCCGGTGAAGATGGTAATCGTCGACAACAAATATTTAGGCATGGTGCGGCAGTGGCAGCAGCTTTTTTATCAGCGCAATTATGCCGAAACCGACTTGAGCGACAATCCGGATTTCGTGGAGATCGCCAAGGCCTACAAGATTCCGGCTCGACGGTTGAACGAAGACGCAATGCGCGAGTTTCCGGTATCACAGGGCACGGGAGACTTGATCGACGGCTTCCTGCATTCGCACGGGCCGGAGTTGCTGGTGTTCGATTGTGCACCGGAAGCCAACGTGTTTCCGATGGTGCCGGCAGGAGCTTCGCTTTCGGAGATGGTGTTCGAGGAAGAGTAAGAGATTTGTGATTGAGCCATCGAGCGATTAAAAAATCGCACAATGACCCGATCGCTCAATCTCTCAATCTTATAAATTTCGATTTTTGGGGACTGATCATCATGCAAGCCTTCTACATTCGCTATCGCAACACACAGGGAACGTTGATGCGGATTCTCAACGCGGTCTCGCGGCGCGCGCTCGATTTTCCTTCGGTGCAGGCCGAGGCCGCAGAGCAGGATC
>JGI12635J15846_10003827_pt1 | contig 13056 bp, 9 predicted proteins | sample BlaSpr_A8_OM2_M2_FD_15846 | JGI IMG/M metagenome (IMG submission 15846) | reverse complement strand
CGCGAGCGGCCAAACACAAAAACGGCTGCAGGGCGGTCAACCCGTTCCAATCATTTCTAAAACTATTTGAATCGACGCCCGGGCGGCCAGCCGAAGCGGGCACGTCAAACGGGCACTGGCGTTCGTCAGTTAACGAAGCGGCGAAGCCGTACATTCATCACCAGGCCAATCGCCAGGAAAACAAACAACGTGGCGGAACCTCCGTAGCTCATTAAAGGCAGCGGGATCCCGGTAACCGGCATAGCGCCGATGACCATGGCCACGTTTACTAAAACGTGAAAACCCAGCGCCGCGGCAACGCCCATGACCAGAAACATTCCCGCGCGATCCTTCGCGCGCTGAGCGTTCTGGACCAGTCGAAGCAGAAGCGCCATATACAGCCCAAGGGCAAGCAGCACGCCTTTGAATCCCTGTTCTTCAGCCCACGCGGACATGATGAAATCTGAGTAACGGACGGGGATGTAGCCCAGTTGATTCTGACTGCCGTTGCCAAATCCTTTGCCCCAGAAACCGCCGGAACCGACGGCAATCTTGGATTGCAACACCTGATAACCGGAACCTTTTGCGTCCTCTTCCGGGTGCAGGAAGGAAGTTACCCGCTCCCGTTGGTACGGTTTCAAGATGTGGCGGCTGACCGGGGGATAAAAAATGCTGCCTACAGCCAATAAGCCCACCAGAGAAATTATCGCCGCATGCTGCCATTGCAGGCCGGCGAGAAACGCACCCACTACCAGCATCGGTAACAGCACCAGAGCTGTACCCAGGTCGGGCTGCTTTAAAATCAATACCAGCGGTAGCCCTACTAAGAATCCTGCTTTGAACAAGTCCTGCAGGGAAAGCTCATCACTGCTCACTTCCGCAAAGAAGCGGGCGACTACAATGATTATAATCAACTTTACCAATTCTGACACCTGAAAGAATTCTCCCAGGATGGGGATCCAGCGTTTGGCACCGAAACGGCTGTGACCCATGGCCAGCACGGCAATAAGGGCCACGATTCCAATAAGGTACAAAATGGGGGCCTGATCGAGGATCAGGTGATAGTCGAGGCGGGATAGCGCGAACATCAGCGCGAAGCCGATGACCAGCCAGCGGACCTGCCTCATGTGCATGCCAGCCAAGGAGCTGCCATGCGTGGCGGAATAGATTTCAATTACGCCAACTGCGCAGATAGCCGCCAGGATGGCCAGCAGCCACCAATCGTAATCGCGAGTGCCGGGTGCGTCTTTCATTACTTTTCTTCCACCGGCAAAATGCTGCCGGATTTTCCAACTAAAATCTATCGCCGCAGGGTCGTCGCCGGTGGCGCCGGAATAACAGCGACGGCGGCCGCAGCCGAATTCACTTTTGGCGCGTCCGGCTTGGCTGGAGCCCGGGACTGAACGTCATTGACCAGCACCGCTGCCTGCGCCGGATTGGTGCCGTTGTCAAAATTGAAGTGCTGATATTCGACGGTGGTCTGAACGTTGTTTTTGTTCTTCTTGTCGTAATAGGCCTTGATGATGTCGCGCACTACCGGGCCAGACGCAGTGCCGCCGTGCTGGCCGCTTTCCTGCACCAGAACGGCAACGACGATTTCAGGATTGCGGCGCGGGGCGTAACCCACGAACCAGGCGTTGTCTTCAAATTTTTTCTGTTTGCCAACTCGGTCGCGCGCGGAGTAGCCGATCACCTGCGCGGTGCCAGATTTTCCGCTGAGCTCCACACCGGCAAGTTTCAGAGAAGCGCCCGTGCCGCCATCATTCACCACACCGTACATGGCGTCGGTTATTTTTTGCACGGTGGGCTCGGAGATACCGAAGCGCTCTTCACCTACGTTTTGCGCGTCTTTCAATAAATGCGGCTGCTTAAAAACGCCGCCCATGGCGATGCCGCCGATGGTGCGCGCCAATTGCAGCGGCGTGGTGGTGACCGCGCCCTGACCGGTGGAGACCGATATGGTTTCACCGGGATACCACTTGCGATGGAAGGTGCGCTCCACCCACTCCTGCGAAGGCATCAGGCCGGGCTCTTCGGAAGGCAGATCGATACCTGTTTTATGGCCAATGCCCATTTTTGTGGCGTAGTAAGCAAGGCGGTCGATGCCNANCTTCATGCCCACGTTATAGAAAAAAATATCGCAGGAATCGAGAATGGCTTTGCGAAAATTCACCACTCCGTGCGAACTTTTCCCAAACACCCAGCATTTGAATTGGCGGCCGTAGAAAGTGGCATAGCCGGGACAAAAGGCGGTGTAACTTTCCGGCGGAACTTTATCTTCCAGCATGGCCGTAGCGGTGATGATTTTAAAAACTGAGCCGGGCGCGAGCTGCGCCTGGATGGCGCGATTCAACATGGGGTGCAGTGGATCTTCGTTAAGGCGCTTCCATATCTCGTTCGAAACGCGCACAGAAAAATCGTTGGGGTCCGGTGTGGGGCGGCTGACCATGGCAAGAACTTCACCGCTGCGCGGGTCAAGAGCAACGACGGCGCCAGGGCGTGCTCCCAAAGATTGTTCCGCCACTTGCTGCAGGTCGTAATCAATGGTGAGCTGAATCTGTTTACCAGGTATGGCTTCCTGCGTGGAGAGGCGGCCGACTTCTTTTCCGACGCTGTTAACGATGACGCGGCGCATGCCGTCGGTGCCCATCAAAAGATCGTTGTATTGTTTTTCCAGGCCAGTCTTGCCTGCAAAGTCGCCGGGCCGGAAGCGCCCATTGCTGGCTTCGATTTGCGCTTCGCTTACTTCACCGACGTAGCCGCTGGCGTGGGCCATAAATCCACCGGGAAGGTAGCGGCGACGGGAGATGGAAATCATTTCGAGAATGGGAATATCGGAGCGATGCGACTCAATGAAAGCGATGTCCGCATCAGTAGCTTCGGGTTTAATGATAATGGGCTGAAATTTAGGCAGATTGCGCGTAGTACTGAGATCTTCTCTCAGGTCCTCGAGTGGGATGCTGAGCCCATCGGCAATCCCAGGAAGATTCTTTTCGACCAGGGCGGGATCGTCACGCAACAGCAAAACGCTGAATGAGGGGCGATTGTCTACCAGCACGCGGCCGTCGCGATCCAGCATGCGGCCACGAGGCGCGATGACCGGAATGGAGCGCACGCGATTGCGTTCGGCCATCGAAGAGTATTTCTCAGCATCGATGATCTGCAGCTTCCAGAAGCCAAGAAGCAAAACACCGATCATGCCCACGATGACGTAGGAAGCCATGGCCAAGCGGCCTTGCGGCAAACGATTGTCGTTATGAAACGAGTACGGCACGAAGACCTCGCGCGCGAATTTCTAAGTCAGGGCTGGTCACCCGCTCCGGATTAAACCGGAGTATCTTCGCGTCACGAAAAATTTAAAATTGGATTTCGATTTCTGCCGGTTGCTTTCCGTAATGGAAGATTCTAACCGGACCCAAAAACCGCTAACCCCGTGCTGCAGGGATGTCCCACAGCTGTTTGCAACCGTAACATCAGGGTTACCGGGCTGCAAGCCGTCCGGGCGTACAGGGTTCCAGGAGCGCATTGTTTTTCAAGGGGACGGCGGAGGGATGGCGGGTTGCTCCAACGCATAGGCCACGTTAAGGTAAGAAATTATTCATGAACAGAGAAATACATAAGGAAAAGGGCTCCCGCCTGGCGCTTGTGGGGATGTCCGGAAGCGGCAAGACTTTCTGGACCAGGAAGTTAGCGGCGGCGGGCTGGAAATCAGTCTGCTGCGACGACCTGATCGAGCAGAGACTGGCTCCGCGACTGGCGGCTGGCGGGCACTCCGGAATTAACGGCGTGGCCGCGTGGATGGGTTGGCCGAACAGTGTGAGCTATGTGCAACGCGAAGCGGAATACCTGGCGGAAGAAATCGGAGTGATGGACGAATTTCTGAACAATCTTGAGAAAGATACCACCGGCACGCCGATTGTTCTGGATACGACCGGAAGCGTGATTTACGCGCAAAACAATATTCTGATGCGCTTGCGGCGGCAAATGACCGTAGTGCATCTGGCCAACACCGAAAATGAACAACGATTGCTGGTGGAAAGGTATTTGAATGATCCGAAGCCGGTGTTGTGGCGGGGAACTTTTCATGTGAAGGACCAGGAAAAGCCGCGCGAAACGGTGGCACGTTGTTATCCGCTGTTAATCGCGGCGCGCAGGAAGAGTTATGAAACGCTGGCGCATTGTGCGGTGCAGACGTCAGAACTGCGCGCGACATATGGCGCTGGTTCGGAAAAAAATTTGGCGGACGTAGAACGGTTCCTGCAAAAGATACGCGAGCAGGTTGAACACGCCTGATGGTTGCAGCCCTACACAAGAGAAAATCTCTGAGATGAGATACCGCAGCACATCCCGGGAAGCGCCATTGACATCGCTGCGCGGCGCAGTTTTGCGAGGACTCGCGCCGGATGGCGGATTGTACATGCCGGTGGAGATCGCGCGACGCTCTCCGGAAGAGTTGGAAGAATTTCGGCGGCTGCCTTTCACGGAAGTATGTTTTCGCGTGGCGCGGCCGTTTGCCGGCGCGGAAGTGCCGGAAGAAGTGATGTGGCAAGTGGTGAGCGAGGCGATTAATTTTCCGGTAGAGCTGGTGTCGCTGTCGCCGGGTTTACACATCCTCGAACTATTTCACGGGCCTACGCTGGCGTTCAAAGATTTTGGCGCGCGCTTCATGGCGCGGCTGATGGCGTATTTTGTGCGTGATGAAACGCGCACGCTGACGGTTCTGGTGGCTACTTCGGGCGACACCGGAAGCGCGGTAGCGCATGGCTTTCTAGGCGTGCCAGGAATTCGCGTGGTCATTCTTTACCCTTCGAAGCGCATCAGCGAAGCGCAGGAAAAACAATTTACAACGCTGGGCGAGAACATCACCGCGCTGGAAGTGCAAGGAACTTTTGACGATTGCCAGCGATTGGTGAAACAGGCTTTCTCGGATGTGGAGCTGAACAAGCGCGCTTTTTTAACTTCGGCGAATTCCATCAATATCGGGCGCCTGTTGCCGCAGATGTTTTATCACGTGGCTGCGTACCGGCAATTGCCGGTTGCGTCCGTGCCGCTGATCGTGTCGGTGCCCAGCGGAAATTTCGGCAATTTGACGGCAGGACTATTTGCCAAGCGCATTGGACTGCCGGTGACGAGATTTGTGGCCTCGACGAATGCGAATGATGTGGTGCCGGAATACTTGCGCACCGGGAAATTCGCGCCGCATGAGGCTTTTGCGACGTTGTCTAACGCCATGGACGTGGGGAATCCGAACAATTTTCCCAGGTTGCTGGATTTGTGCCGCAACCGGCTGGAGTACGTGCAAAAAGAAATCTGGGGACACGGCGCAACGGATGCGGAGACTTTGGCGACGATGAAGTTGGTGTACGAGCGCTATCAATACATCGCTGATCCTCATACTGCGGTAGGGATTTTGGGCTGGGAGGCGTACCGTAAAGCGCATCCGGAGCCGGCGCAGGGATTGGTGCTGGCCACTGCACACCCTGCAAAATTTGCGGAAGTGGTGACGCGCGCGATTGGCATTGCTCCGCGATTGCCGGCCAGGCTTGCGGCCTATCTGAAACGGGAGAAACTGTCACTACCGATGTCGAGTAGTTACGACGAATTCAAACAGTTTCTGTTGGCGCACTGAGTTGCGTTTTTATCCCCCTTAAATTTTATCCGCCCGATTTTAACTGCCCTGATGTTACCTGCCAAAGACCAGCAGGGTGAAGGTGTCCGGCACGATTGCCGGGCGCGGCCTGGGGTGTTCTGGGGTGGCCGCCGGCGTCGCGCCAAAATCCGCGCTTACCAGATATAAATTATGGTTGGAGGTGTCCAGCTCCATGGTGCGCGCGCCTCGTTGCGTGGGGATGGTGTCCACCACGGAGAATTTGTCCGGCGAATCCTCGTGCGCCACCGTAACCGTTCCATCGCCGCATGACGCGAACGCGAAGCCGGTTTCAGGATCGAAGCGGTTGGCATCCACGCCTTGACCGATGGGCACCGTTCCGATCACGTGACCGGAATTGCCATCCACGAAAGCCATCATCTTGTTATGGCAGCCCACAATCAGAATCTCGTGTTCCGCATCGATCGCGAGTCCGGAGGGCGATTCGCACGGGGCCAGTGGCCAGGTCTTTTCCACCTTCAACGTTACTGGATCGAATTTCACGAGTTGGCTTTTGTCTTCCAGATTTACAAACACATGACCCTTGCCGTCGGAAGCTGCGAATTCAGGCCCGCCGCCCAACGCGACGGTGCCAACCGTTTTGCCGGTTGCGGCATCAATGGCCGTCGCCGAGGAGGCGTCGCCATTAAAAGTAAACACTCGCTTTGAGACTGGATCATAAATAATCGCGTCCGGATCTTTATCTGTCTTTGCTTCCCCGACAGTCTGCAAAGTCTTCATGTCAAATATTGTTGACGTGGCGGCCTTCCCGTTGCTCGTAAAGCCCTTATTCATTTCCGGGACAAGTGCGATGCCATGCACGCCTGGCGTATTAGAAATGTCGCCAACAACTTTGCCTTCATCGGCATCCACCACCATGACGTGCGTCCCACGAGAAATAAACAAGCGCCGGCTGGCCGGATCTACGGTGAGATAATCCCAGCCACCCTCGCCACCAAGCTTCACTTTTTTAATGAGGTGATATCCGGATCTGCCCGCGGCGGCGCTTTCCTGGGCGTTAGCATCCTTGCTCGCTGTTACAGCCAATGCGCCGAACACAACCAACAGTCCCGCGCATCCCACCAAAACTTTCCGGTGATCCCGCACTGTCCCCCCCCTTGAAAAATCAACTTACTATACACGTCCCGGAATAAAAAAAGGGACAGGCGACGAACGCCTATCCCTTAATACTTTCTGATAAAGATCTAAATTATGCTGCCAGTTTTTGTTCGCTTAGCAAGTGCACTGGCACCTTGCGCAAATCCCACACAATGCCAAACCACGAGAGGACTTTAAGCGTGTAGTAGGTGATGTCCACTTCCCACCAGAAAAATCCCTGGCGGGCTGAGGCCATAAAGTGATGATGGTTGTTGTGCCAGCCTTCGCCCAGCGTCAGCAGCGCCAAAAACCAATTGTTCTTGCTGGTGTCGGTCGTCTCATAGCGCCGCGTGCCGAACAAATGCGATAGCGAATTGATGGTAAAGGTGTCGTGCCACAAGAGCACGGTGCTCAGGCAGAACGCCCAGATGAACAGGTGCCAGCCGCCAATCAGCCAGATTACCGCTCCCAGGGCTACGGGAGGGACCATGTGATATTTATTCAGCCAGCGCAGCTCGGGAAATTTCGCGAAGTCGCCGATGTAGCTGAGGCGCGTGTCATTGTATTTATCGGACATGATCCAGCCGACGTGCGACCAGAAAAATCCAAACAGTGTCGGCGAATGAAGGTCCAGTTCCTGATCGGAATGACGATGATGATGGCGATGATGCGCTGCCCACCACAGTACGCCCTTTTGCGCCGAGCTCATGGCCATGAACGCGATAATAAATTGGAAGACACGGCTGGTTTTAAATGCGCGATGCGAAAAATAGCGATGGTATCCGGCGGTAACAAAAAACATGCGCACGCCGAGGAGCGCCAGGCAAGTGACCAGATAATACCAGTGAAAAGGAATGAAAAATATCAGCAACGAGGCGATATGCACCAGCGCGAACGGCAGGGACATAATCACCGAAATTCGTGAGCCGTTAGGCAGGGGAATCGACCATCCGCGTGAGGCTGTAGCCATTCTTGGTGTTTCTTTCCGCGTCCGGATGTGGCAGGACGCTCTTAAAGCATATTCTGCGAACGCAGAGTCACTTCAGGCCAACGATGTGGACGCGGCGGAAATGTCGGGTGTTGAGAAGACCCTGCACAACCAGTTTACGGGCGCACACTGCAGCGGTCAAGGGTACTGTCGGCCAGCTGTACTTATTTGGATGCCTTCTGGCGCAGATAAGATAGCGCTCGAGACAGAATCATCTGCGCTAATGTGCTATCGTTTTCTCGCGCGCCGCTGCAGACTGTGTGCCCGCGGTCTCAGATCGTCACTTAAGAAGGATTAGATAGAGAATGGCTGAGCGGCCGGTACTTGTAGGCGTTATTCCCCATACTGTGGTACTCGATGACGGCGACCAGGTCGCCTGGATCTCTGACGCTGGGAATCTCCGTGTGGAGTTTGATGTCAACCGCTGCCCATTTTCATCTAATGTATTTCAGGCTCCGGCGGGTATGCGCCTGCTGAGCGGCCCGCCGCGGATCGGCCTCAAAGGCGCAACTTTCAAGTACCGGTTATGGCTTAACGACCAACTCGTCGGCCAAGGCGAAGTGATCCTGCGCGATAAATAAGTAACACGTTGCCTTTCGAAAGGTGAAAGCCTCGGCTGCTAAAGCCCCAAAACCACACGCATCGCGTTTGCTGATGCAACGTTCTCCCGTTAGACACAAACGAACAACTGAATTTATGGGTGGGCCGACTCTGTCGGAGTGGTTACGGCCGTGGAAGTAGAAGTCTTTACAGGTGGAGGCGCGGCCGGCGGAATGACGACGGGCGGTTTTTCTTTGGGGCTACGGGGTTCGTCCTCGGTGGGAGCCGTGTCGGGCGTGTCGACGTGAACTTCGTGGTCGGCAGCTTGTTGTTCGAGCGGCACGACGTTGGCAAATTCGACTTCGGGCAGGCCACTGTGCGCGGCCTTCATAAATTCAATCCAGATGGGGAGCGCCGCGCGCGCGCCGGTCTCTTTTTTGCCCAGCGAGATTTGCTTGTCGTCGAAGCCGACCCACACTCCTGAGGTAATTTGCGGCGTGAAACCAATGAACCAGGCGTCAGTGTAGTCCTGGGTGGTTCCGGTTTTTCCCGCGGCGGGACGCCCTAGTGATTTGGCTTGGATGCCAGTGCCGAACTGGATAACTTCCTCGAGCATGGCGGTCATGGTGCGCGCGACTTCCGGAGACACCACGTCATGGACTTCCGGGTGCGCTTCCTCAAGCAGTGCGCCATCGTAACTGGTGACGCGGCGAATCATGTGCGGATCAATGCGGATGCCGTCATCGGGAAAAACGGTGAACGCGGAAACGTGTTCGAGCAGGCGCATATCCGCGGAGCCCAGTGCAAGCGGAAGATAAGGCGGCAATAAGGTAGTAATGCCGAACCGGCGGGTGACATTGACGACGGTGTTGATGCCCACTTTTTCCGCGAGCTTTACAGCGGGAACGTTGCGCGAGCCGGCCAAAGCGCGGCGCAGGGTGATGTTACCTTCAAATTTTTCGTCGTAATTGCGGGGTGAATAAGGCTGGCCGCCGCTGATAGTGGTGAAAGGCGCGTCCAGAATGGTGTCGAAAGGTGTCGAACCCTTTTCCAGAGCGTCGGCGTACACGTAAATTTTGAATGAGCTGCCTACCTGGCGAAATGCTTGCGTGACGCGATTAAATTTTGAGTCTTCGAAACTGTAGCCACCGACCATGGCTTTGATTTCGCCGGTGGGATTATCGATGGCAACCATGGCGCCTTGTGGGCCGGGTTGCTGCTCAAGCTGCACGCGCGCGGTAGTTTCGCGCAATTCCTGGATAGAAAATTGAGCGAGGTCGCCGGGTTTTAGAAGGTCAGAAGCTTTCTTGCGACCGGTCCAGGCGAAATCAGCGGGAGAAAGAATGGCGCGGTAATTACCGATTTTGATGGTGGCGTTTTTGTCTTCGACGGAAAGGACGAGTCCGGTGGTGTACGTGCCCTTTTCGATGGGACGGCGCCAGTCATCATCTTCGTAGGTGGCGATGGCGCCCAGATTGTCGCGGATGATGTTGGGCAGATTGGCGCGCCAGCCGTGGCGACGGTCATAACTGTGCAGGCCGTCGCGCACGGATTGATTGGCGGCACGCTGCATGGCGATATTTAGAGTGGTGTAAATACGCAGGCCGCGTTCATGAACGGCTTCGGTGCCGTAGGTGGCTTCCAGATATTTGCGGATGTCTTCGAAGAAATAGGGCGCCAGATCGTTGCGTGGATATTGAATGTGCACGCCGAGAGGCGTTTTGCGGCTGGCGGATTCTTCGGCCGGGGTGATTTTCCCCTCTTCCTCCATGCGGTGGAGCACCAGGTTGCGACGGGCGAGCGCGAGCGCGGGATTATTCAGGGGCGAAAATTTTGGCCCGTTGACCATGCCGGCCAGAAGGGCTGCCTCCTGAAGTTTCAGATCCGTGACGGCCTTGCCAAAATAGAATTGGGAAGCGGCAGCGAAGCCATAGTTGCCGTGCGCCAGATAAATCTGGTTCGAATACATCGTGAAAATCTGCGGCTTGGTATAGCGACGCTCGATTTGCAGAGCGAGAAGAATTTCCTGCATTTTGCGGCGGAAACTTCTATCACTGCGGTCGAGGAAAAGATTCCCGGCCAGTTGCATAGTGATGGTGCTGGCGCCTGCGGTGATGTGATGCTTCAAAACGTTTCGAAAGGCGGCGCCGGCGATGCGTGGGAAATCGATGCCCCAGTGATCTTCGAAGTGCTGGTCCTCGATGGCGGTCACGGCGTTGTAAAGCACCCGGGGAACTTGCTCGTAGGTCATGAGGATGCGGCGCTGAAGCGCGAAGCTGCCGACCATTTGGCCATCATCGGCGTAAATTTCGGTGACGACTGTGGGGCGATAGGTTTCGAGCGCGCGGATTTCAGGCAGGTCGCTGGCATAAACGAAGAGCAGGCCGCAGGCCGCGCCCAGCGCGATGGAGCACAGCAGCAAGAAGGCCAGCGCGACGCGGTCAATCAGTTTGAAGCCGCGCAAGCGCAAGGTGATCGGGGGCAGACTTATCATCGATAAGAAAGTTTAACGCAGATGGAAGTTGTTGCGCAGAGGCGAAGGCGAGGGGAGTTTCCAGATCGCTGGTAAAGAATCCTTTTCGGCTACAACTGTCTTCGTGCGCCGGTTGTGCTAGCCAGCTCCCTGACGGGCCGCACCTCAATAGTTCCCACGCGAGCCGGCGGTATGTGCGAGGCGACTTGGATAGCATCATTTATGTCGGCGGCATCAATCAGATAGAACCCTGCCAGATGCTCCTTCGTTTCGGTGAAAGGGCCATCCCTGATGGACACTTTTCCGTCGCGGACCTGTACCACTTTAGCGGTTTGTACAGGCTGAAGGGCCTCCGAGGCCAGGCACTTGCCAACGTTTCGGAGGGCTTGATCGTAAGCCATACACTCATCGTCGGTCATGGCCCCGATTTCCTTCTCTTCACCGTAGACAAGGCATAGGTATTTCATAGAAGTCTCCTCGATCACTTCTGGGTTCAATACTTCAATGCCATAGTCGCTTTGAGGCTTCCGGCAATGGCAAGAATCTCACTGGGCGCCGGCATTTAACACCACCATCAATGGTGCGATCGCTTCCGGCTTCACGTAGCGGTTTACGATGAAGCGTTGGCCGTCCTTGGTGGCATCGTAGGTAAATAAATCTGTGGAGGAAATGCCCGCTCGTGCCTGGAAGGTAAATAATTTCACCGGGGCGCCGGCGCTGAAGGTTTCTCCCGCGTTGACTTCGACGGCGGTCAACTCTTCGTGCGGACCGAGGTAGAACATTTCTTTTCCGTCGCCACGCCAGCGCGGCTCGGTTCCTCCACCGCGCGACACTTGCCATTTGCCGGAAGCTCCCGGATATGTAGTGACATAAACTTCCCAATCCCCCGACTCGTCCGACGCATACGCTACCCACTTGCCGTCGGGTGAAAACTGGCCGTTGCTGTAGTGTGACGTTCCTTTCAGGAAGGGCTTGAGTCCCGCTCCGCTTGCCGATACCAAGGCGAGATATGTCGAGCCTTTGACGTCCTCAGAAGTGCACAAGATCTGCACGTCATCCGCGCTCCAGGAATTGGGAATGTTCTCGAATGCCGCTTCCCGGGGCGAGGCAAACGCCACTTTCTCCGCTTCGGTCCCCTTGAGATTCTTCACATAGACAGTGGTTGTTACTTTCGCCAAGCGGTATGCCAGCTTCTGTCCATCCCGCGACCACACCGGGGTCACTTCTTCCGATGGATCAAACGTGAATCGCGACGCGGTTCCACGCTTCACATCATGAATCCAGACATCCACGTTGCTGGCCTTGATGTCCGTGCGGTCCACAGCGACATACGCGTTGTCTGGTGAAAGCGAGGGATTGGCGATCACGCTCTCTTCGCCGAGTCGCGACAATTCTTTGCCGTTGCGGTCGTACCACGCCAGCACGGATGTGGTGGCGCCCGCGCTGGTGTTGTACACCACCGTCCCGTTGTATCCGGCTGCGAAACCCGCATAGAACGTCGAAGGCTGAAAGCCAACTCCCTCTGCGATCAGCTTCTTCTCTCCTGCAACTTGCCCTGACGAGATATCGAACTTTGCCGATACCAGCCCCCTGTGCTCGAGGTAAATCAACTGTCCATTGGCGTATCCCGGGTTGGAATGCGCCAGCACGATTCTCTTTCTTTCGCCTCCCTTCAGTGAGGCCAGGTAGATTCCGCTGTCCGGGTCGTCATCCACATTCTTGAAATTGCCGCCAAAGAACAAGAAGTGCTCTCCATCCGGAAGGAAAAGCGGCCAGCGGTGGGTGCTTTCCGTCGCCGAGAAGTATTTCACGGTGAGGTCTTCGTTATGGCTGCCGTCGGAATTGATTTTCCAAATGGTTCGCCCGGTGTTAGGCGCGTACAGGATCACGTTCTTGCTGCCCCAGCTTCCGCCTCTTGCGTTGGTTGCAAGTGTCAGCACCTGTGGCGGGCCGCCGCTGACCGCGATCTTTTTCAATTTTCCGTCCGCGAAGAAAGCTACGAACTGATTGTCCGGTGAAAAGAACGGATAGCTCGCTCCCTCTGTGCCTGGGAGTGTCGATACCGCTCTTGATCCGACCTTCTGTACAGTGATTACGTTTTTGCCGGATTTTTCGTCGGGCGTAGTGTACGCGAGCATCGATCCGTCGGCGGAGACTGCCAGGTGATTCGCTTCTCCGCGCAAAGGAATTGCAAATTCCTGCTGACTTGCGTGTTGCTTGCCAGCGCGCAGCACCAGCACGAGCCCCAACAGCGACGCCAGGGCTATTCCTGCGGTAATCCATAACCAGCCGGCCCACACACGGCGGGTCTTGTCTTCGCCTTTCGGCAGC
>JGI12635J15846_10003826_pt1 | contig 13061 bp, 12 predicted proteins | sample BlaSpr_A8_OM2_M2_FD_15846 | JGI IMG/M metagenome (IMG submission 15846) | reverse complement strand
CCCCGAGTCTTGCGCTGCTACCGCGAGGGACCCAGCGAAGCGTAGACAGGGGATAGGCGGGGTGGGCGATCGAGCTTCGAAAAGATGCAATCCGGACGCCGCCGTCTTTGTAATGCGCGGTAGGCAACATGAGCAGGAGCGCTAGCGCGAGTTCCTGTTCAGTCCGGCGTAGTCGAAGACCCCAGACACGTCTAGAAACTTCATGCACGAGAACCGGGAGACCTCGGCGACACCTGCGGCAAAACCAGGCAGCAGGACGGCGGGTGAAGGCAATAGCCGCACGGCCCGCATGTACGTCCCCGAGGAGTCACACGACGGCTCGTTGAAGCGGCTCGCCTTCTCAACCCACTCCTTCGGAGGAAGCACGACAGCGCTTCTCATCACCGTTTCGCCTCTGTCCAGAAGTTCTTGCAGTCGGCATATTTGGGAAGAAACGTGCGTGCGAAGGTCGTCTTGCCTACGCCATTCGGTCCTGCAATGATGTAAAGCTCCAGAGACCGAAGGGCTACGTTTTAGAGGTGATGCCTTCGAACGGTTGCGCGTACGTCCAAAGCTAGTAGCGTATGGCCGTTCTGGATCACCTATACTGGAGCCTGTGTACGGGTATTGTTCCCTGCGGCAAAGGAGCTGAGCGTTGGCGCAATCATCGATACAACTCGGGTCCGTTGGAATCTGGACGACACACTTCGAGAACTTTCCTGCTACCCAAATGCAAGAAGTGGCTGCGGAATTGGAAGAGCTTGGCTTTGGTGCCATTTGGTTTGGCGAGGCCGTAGGACGTGAAGCACTGACTCAGGCGAGCCTGCTGTTGGCAGCCACCCAAAAAATCGTAATCGCCACCGGAATTGCGAACATCTACGCTCGCGATCCATTTGCAATGGCCGCCGGACAGAAAACACTGGCAGAGGCCTATCCTGGGCGATTCCTCCTCGGCCTTGGCGTCAGCCATGTTCCGTTGGTCGAGAAGCTGAGAGGACACCGTTATGAAAAGCCCCTTTCCACGATGCGAGCCTATCTGGATGCAATGGATCAAGCTCCTTACCAAGCGGTTCCTCCGTCCACAAAGCCGATCCGGGTTTTGGCGGCGCTCGGGCCAAAGATGCTGGAGCTTGCCGCGGAACGAGCTGAGGGCGCGCATCCTTATAATGTGAACCCGGAGCACACCGCCGAAGCTCGCGGAATACTTGGTCCGGGCCCGTACTTGTGCCCGGAGCAGGCGGCGCTGCTGGAGACTGACCCGACGAAGGCCCGGGAAATCGGTAGGGATTTCCTCGCGATTTATCTCGGCCTGCCTAATTACACTAATAACTTTCTGCGGCTGGGCTTCGACGAATCGGATTTCAAGAACGGCGGCAGTGATCGTCTGATCGATAACATCATCGCCTGGGGCGATCTAAACACAGTCCGGAACCGTATTCGTGCCCATGAAACCGCCGGCGCGGACCACATTTGCATCCAGGTACTCACAGCGAAGCCGAAGCTGCTTCCTCTAGCAGAATGGCGGGAACTCGCAGCGGCTCTCCTGCGCGCTTAGGAAGTCGTCCGAAACTCGAGAATACAGAACTGTGTTCTTGCTCGCCAGCGTCGTTCGCGAGATCGAGCAGATGGAACAAGCGCGGGGAAACGCACGTATCGCGGGTTGTTGAAGACCGTGGCAAGAGTCTGCCTTGGCATGCACGCGGGTGATGTAGAAATGCACTGGGGACACAACTCGCAAGACTCTGCGCTGGATGGAGTTACGGGAATCTGGCGGAGAGGGAGGGATTCAATCAGCCTGAAATGCGTGAAACCAGCATGGATACAGGGGTTTATAGCATAAGCAGTGTACTTTCTGTGTTTTAGGATTCCCAAGAGGCGAGGACTAACAAGCACTTTTGAGCACTCGTATGCACCCTATTTAGACATGGGTTTCGTATCATCGTATCATTCCCCTTAGTAGAAAAAGCCCCGGCGAGGGATTTTGAGTGTAATGGCGATTTGTACGAAGCCGCTGGCTATAATAGCCCTCGTGTGGCAGAAGTTTCACATCCTGACCCGAGCGCAGGTTTTTGTCCTCGCCTCTGTGTGCGCCGTTGTGATTGCACTTGCTGTTGCACTTGCTTCGATTCCCGCTGATGGAGTTTCTTGGAATCGCTTTCTTGGACCCCTCGCGGCAACTTGATCCGTTTATAAATTTCGGTTCGGCCTTTGTATCGGTACTCCCAGTCTTTCTCGGTTACTACCATTTGGCTCGTCTGGGAGCGTTTTTAGGCGTCGCGATTTCAGCTTTGACGTGCTTTACGACTCAAGTGTGCGCGGGATTCATCTTCGTTTCAACTGGTCGGTCGTTCGGTTTTGCAAGAGGTTACATATGCAGGCGTGTGGATGCTGATTAGCGAGCTCGTCTTGTGGATGCACATACAAGGAGTCCAAATCCCCTGCCGTAAGGGATGCCCAGCGGCTTCTGCATCTTCCTGATCTTGATAGTCCCCAGTTGGGCCAGTCGCTACAGGGTCGATGAGTGTAACAGAGATTTTTCGCCAAGTGCTGGCAAATTCCAATGACAAACAGCACCGTCAATGACAAAATGGCGAGCGAGATGAACAGGTTTGAGTCGTTAGTCCGCGTCATTCTCTGGATGGGTAAAAGGGCTTGGGGGTTGGCCTTCTTGCTCGCCTTCGTATCTTTTTGGGCGATTGTGGGCCTAGGGGCACAGCTACCGGAGGGACGACTCAACGCTCTCTTTGAAGGCCCCGTGTTCCGGGCGGGCGTTTGTGTAGGAGCTGTTATTTTCCCCAATTACGGCACGCGCGGCACGAACGGCTTCTACCTAGTACCTTTGTTCGGCGCAGCGGCCGACTTCTTGGTGCTGATGGCTTTCTGGTTCATTGTCGTTTGGGTTGTGCTTAGACTCCGAGACGAAGAACCAAAAACAGACGACCCTCAATGCTCCTGACATAAACTGCGAACTGGCGAAAACAGGCGTCTCACCGAGAATCGGCCCGACACCCGTCCGCGTCGAAAAGTGCTATAGAGGTGTTACGCCAAAGCACAAAGCCGGTGGCCGACTTGACTTGTGCGTGGCCATTGTCTCATTCCCTTTCTGCTCTAGTCTTCAGCATCAAGGTGCATAGTGAGTAAAAACAAAGTCGGTCGCTTTGGCCTTCTCGTGGCAGGGGAAGCAGCTTTTCATAAACGCCGCGTCGCCAGGTTTGCCGTCCGCGAAGTGACCGAACCCCCAGCCGCCGGTGGCGGCGTACTTTGTTGAGTCCTTGACCATAAACTGAATGTTGGTGGGAGCGCCGGGAACGAAAGATTGAGCCTGGCCAAAGACTCTGTTGTTTTCCTCCGACGGGACGTTACGGTAATGCAAAGCAGCAAGGATTGCGCCGTCCGGGACCGGAAGCTTCCCTTCACGGAAGGCGTTGAACGCTACATCGTTACCCAAGAGGGCACCTAAACTGTTAAGCTTGCCTGCTTCATGGGCCGAGGAGATCCACTTCCAGTCGCGGTATCCCTGAGGGATTTCAGTAACGAAGATCGGGGCGGGTTCTCCGCCTGCGTGTCCTGGTGCAGGGGCAAGGAGAACGACAAGGCCGGTCATTGCTGCAACTGCAACCAAGAAGAATGTGAAGTGTCTCATCAGGGTCCTCCATTCGGCCCGAATTCTACTCCAATTCAATTTCAATAGGTTTGGCAGGACTGACGGGGCCGGGAATTGATAGTTGATGTAACCAGGCGTCATCACAACTTTGCCCCTTTTGTTCGCCAGACAGGCGAAAGGAAAGCGCAAGCTTGTGCTATGGCGATGTTACAACAACCATCGTTCTGATTGAAGCCAAGCTGCGCCAGTCTGTGTTGCGGTATCATCTTCCCCATGTTCACCAGAATCTACCCTCTGCTGCTGTTACTGGTGAGTGGGGCTTCCGCCCAGCAAGCCCCCAATCTGCGTGTTCAGTCGAATGTAGTGGTGGTACCGACTCTGGTGAAAGATGCAGAAGGCCATGTCGTTTACGGCTTGACCCAAAACGATTTCGTGATCGACGATGATGGCGTAGAGCAGGCCGTTCTTTTGGACGAGTCTGCAGACTCCGAGCCAGCTTCGGTGGTAGTGGCAGTTCAGACTGGGCGGAGGGCGTGGCGGGAATATTCCAGAATGCGCGGCATCGGCCCAATGCTGACGCCTGTGTTCGATCAACTCCGGTCCCGAGTAGCCCTGGTCGAGTTTGATAGTCACGTCCGTTTGGTCGAAAACTTCAGCGATCATGGAACGTCCATTTATGAAGACCTCAAGAATCTACAAATGGGTGATAACGGAGCAGCAATTCGCGATGCCGTAGACTTTTCCGTCCGCTTGCTTGAAAAAGAGCCAGCCGACCGCCAGCGGGTGCTGCTGTTGGTGAGCGAAAATCGCGACCATGGAAGTCATGTCACCAAAACTGATGACGTCGTCGCCGCCATCGGAAACAGCAACACCGTCGTCTATGCTCTGGCATTCTCGCCATCGCTCTCGCAGGTGCTGGACACTGAGCAAGGCGTGAACAGGGATGAGGCGTACAGGGATGCTCCTCCGGACATAATAGGCACTCTTCTGATGGCGAGGAATGCAATGAAGAAAAATATTACCCGGGCAATTGCAGAGATGACCGGAGGTGAGTACGAGTTGTTCACAACTCGGAAAGGCTTTGAGATTCGCCTCGTTGATTTCAATAATCACCTGCATACCCGCTACGTGCTAAGCTTCGCGCCCCAAGAACCTCATCCTGGGCTCCATCAGATTCAAGTGCGTTTGAAACAACCTTTGCCTCGAACAACTGTTCTGTCGAGGACCAGCTATTGGGCAAAGGGAACGATTCCTTGAGCGCACCAAAGAGGTACGAGAGAGTTTTCACCACAGTCGTAGACAAATTTGGTTGAAATCAGATCGGATCTTCCAAATATCGTATTGCCCGAAAGCTATAGTACGTATTGCGGTAGGTAAAAACCCTTTTTCCAGAGCGACCACGTCGAAGATTTCTCGTTGCCATCTGTGTGGTCAAACTTAATGTCCCGCTGCTGGAACTCAATCCACGAACATTCGTCCCTCCTGGAAGGCTGTCTTTGATTCTGGTGTTCGACATGCCTTGTAAAACTCAGCAGTGCCCTGGCTTTCTTTTTTCCATGACTTCATTTGAATGGGTTCAAGAGAAGAGGGCACGCCTGCAATCGAAGAGGAGGCAACGATAATGCGGAATTTATGTTCGACACTTAACTCTTGGTTCTTGACGCTTGGCGCGTGCGTTCTACTCGCTTCGATGAGTTTGTTTGCCCAAACGACTATTTCTACCGGCAGCATCCAGGGCACGGTCACCGATCCTTCTGGCGCCGTTGTCGGCGGTGCGAAAGTCACAATTACGAACAAAGCGACTGGACAAACGTTTGCCACTTCGACCAGCTCCTCGGGTACTTATGCGTCTGGCGCTCTCACTCCGGCTGAGTATCAGCTGCAGTTCGATGCCAAGGGTTTCAAGACCGTCCAGGTATCCATGACAGTGCAGGTGAACACAACTTCATCGGGTAACGTGACCCTGCCTCTCGGACAGGCGGCCGAAATGGTTCAAGTCGAAGGCTCTGCCTTGAGCGTAAACACAGAACAAGCCACTGTTCAGGGAGTGCTCACGGCCCAACAGATTGAGAATCTCCCGATCAACGGTCGCAACTTCCTCGACCTGGCGCAGCTTGAGCCTGGAGTTCAAATCCAGGACGGTGGCACTTTTGATCCCACGAAAAACGGTTTCTCTTCCATTTCGTTCGGTGGCCGATTCGGGAGGACTGCTCGCATCGAGGTTGACGGTATCGATATCAGCGACGAAAACGTGGGTACCACCACACAAAACCTTCCGATTGGTGCCATCCAGGAATCCGCACTGCAGCAGTCTTCTCTTGACCTCTCGACCGAGTTAACTTCATCCGGGTCGGTGAACATCACAACCAAATCCGGGACCAACGGTTTTCATGGCGAAGCCTTCTATTTCTTCCGCGATCAGAGTATGAATGCCGCCTTACCCGGGGATTCGACCAATCCGTTCCAAAGGAATCAGTTTGGCGGCGATCTTGGAGGACCAATTATTCAGAACAAGCTGTTCTTTTTCGTTGATGCGGAACGGACCAAGCAGGATCTGATTGATCCCGTGCTTCCAGGGGGTGCATTCACCGCACTCACGGGAAACTTCAACTCACCCTTCCGTGAGACCGAGACCATCGGTCGCCTTGACTGGCAAGCGAGCCGATACAAAGTTTTCTACCGTTTCACGTTCAACCAGAACAAAAGCGTACTGCCTTTCATCCCCAACTCCTTTCAGCCGTTTGCGAACGATAATCACGCGCGCGACCACGTTGTGGGAGTGGATTTCAATAGTGGATCTCTGACGAACAGCATCCGGTTTGGCTATACAAAATTCCAGAACGGAATCAAGGACGCTGTGACCGGCTCCAGCATTTTCGATCCGGCTCCCGGTCTTGAGTTAGCAATTGGCACCGATCCCTTCTGCACTACGGCGGGGGCGGATCCCTACTGCTCGGGCATCAACTTCCTGGCTCCTCAAATTACTGTGCAGTCCGATCACCAGATCAAGTACGACGGGAGCAAACTCTATAAGAATCATATCTTTCGTTTTGGAGCCGGATATAACCACATTCGCGGAGGTGGACTCGCTGCATTTCTGGGACTGGCGCCGGCCGTGAACGCTCCGGCGAATGCCACGCCCTTCAACGTCTTCCCGGGAGGAGCCGGCAACCCACTGAACTACCCGGCTGACAACGTGACATTGGGCAATGGACAAGGGTTCTCGTCCACGGAACCTGCCTTCGGCTTTGCCGGCGGCGGATTGGGGCCCGACAACCGGATCTCCTTTTATTTTGGGGATTCATGGAAATTCAAGCCTAACTTAACTGTGACCGCGGGCCTGCGGTATGTGCGCGATACCGGGCGCACCGACAGCAACCTCGGTCCGCTTCCCCTATTGAATGACTTCAACAATCAGTTTTACTCGAATCTAGGAGCCGCGGTGAACCAGCCCAACCTCAATTTTGCTCCGCAGCTTGGCGTTGCCTGGGACCCGAAAAAAAACGGTAAGACCGTAATCCGCGCCGGTATCGGATTGTTCTATGAGAACTCCATTTGGAACAACGTTCTGTTTGATACTCCGGGGCGACTGCAAAAGGGACTTTTCCTGGGCTTTGCGGGCGCTTGCGCAAATGGAGGCGCCACGCCGGTCACCTTTCCCGATGGAAGCGTGCACAACCCCACTTTCTGCGGACAACCAATCGGAAGCGTGATCCCTGAGATCACACAATTTCAGCAACAGTACCAGGCCGCTGTTCTGAGTGCCGGGCCGGCGACAAATGGTAGCTATATCGGCAACATCCTCGCGGACAATTTCAATACCAGCACGGCTCTCCTCGCTCCCGACTACGTCTCGCCACGCTCGGTGCAGATGAATGTTGGCATGCAGCGAGAGATTCGACGAGGAATGGTGGCTAGCATCGATTACCTCCGCAACATATCCACCCATAACTTTCTTATTCTCGACACAAACCACGTCGGCGATGCACGTTTCTTCAATAAGACCGCAGCGCAGGCCGCGATTACCGCCACCAACGCGGAATTCGGCTGCGCCAACGTTGCATGCGACATTGCTGCCGGCGCGCACATAACTGATTTCGCCAGCAACGGTCTCGATTCAGGTTACGTACTGTGTGGGGGGGCCCCGTGCGCAGCGGCGGCTTTTCCCGGTATCAACAATGCGGTGGGTTCCAACGAGATGCTGTTTCCCATTGGGCGATCGGTCTACAACGCGCTGCAGGCTACCCTGAAGGAGGACGTTGCGCGGCCACTTCCCGCCATCAAGCACGCAAACCTGCAGGTTTCCTATTCATTCTCTCGATATATAGCTACTGCGAGAGACAACGATTTCAGTACTGCCGCTACCGACTTCGCCGATCCTAACCGCTATATCGGACCCAATGCGCTTGACCGCACTCACCAGATTTCCTTTGGAGGCTATATGGATCTGCCTGCGGGCTTTCAGGTCGGAGTGACCGCTCATTTCGACAGTCCGCTCCCTTCGAATGTGCTTCTGCCGGTAAGCGGCGCACCCGGCGGCATTTTCCAGACTGACGTGACTGGAGACGGCACCGGTGACGGGGCTACAGCAAACAACCGGGGATTGGGTGATCTTCTTCCCGGCACAAATATTGGAGGCTTCGGCCGCTCTTTCGGCGCCAGCGGCCTTAACAACCTGATCACAAACTACAATAGTAACCTCGTTGGTCAAGCAACTCCCGCCGGCCAGGTGCTAGTCAGCAATGGTTTGTTCACATTGGGCCAGCTGCAGTCTCTGGGAGGTGTGATCGGGGGGAGCACTCCTACAGCCTCGTTGCCATATGGACCGTTGCAACTGGCGCCGCCGGGAGCAATTGAGCAGGCGTGGCTGAGGACGTTCGACACGAACCTGAGTTGGACGTACAAAATAAAGGAAAGAGTCGAGATAAAGCCTGGAGTCTCCTTCTTTAATGTGTTCAATTTTTCTAACTTCGATGGCCCTGCCGTCCCCTTCAGCCCCACACTCAACGGACAGGTAGGTTCGCCCAACGGCACCACCAGCGCGCTCGAGCATGGCGCGGCTGGAAACTTCCTTCGTCTTGGATTGGGCTCGGGTGTGAATGCGCTCGGTGCGCCTCGGGCAATCGAATGGGAGTTGAAGCTCAGTTTCTAGCATAGGCGCAGACTCTGAGGGTTTGAATCAGGGCTGGATTACATTGTCGTGGCTAGCCTGCGACTCACTACTAAAAGATCAGGATCAAAGAAAACGAACCGGACTCACAGGTTCTATGCATTCGGCAAATCGCGATTAGAAACGAAATTCGACTAGGGTCCAGATTGGGAGCGCTTGGATCCATCAGGTTTTCAAAGCTGTTCGAATCGCTTTAAGGGGTAGGCGTCCCAACCCAGTCCTTTTCGCGCCTCTTTTCGTCTAACGTTCGGGCGGGCAAGACTTGCGATTGCCGCCACTGCCCGCTCGACGGGGAACTTTGTGCCCCTGGGGAATGCAGAGTGCAGACGGAAATAGCACGGTCGCAAAAGGACACAATGAAAGTCGTTTCGATACTCTGTGTCGAATACAAATCCAACCACGCTTGGGGAGGGTTTTCCGTGAAGAAAGTTGCGCCCCAACTGCTTGCTTCGGTCGTCATCTTCGCTTGCGCGTCTAGCGCAGTGCCACAGACTATGACAGCTCCGGACGCTGTCGATAACACTCGGCCGAGTTATGACTTGAAGGGGCAGTCGCTGCTCGATCTGAAAGTCATGCAGAAAAAATTCGTGGATCTCGTTCAGGTCATTCCGGATGACAAACTCAGCTGGCGTCCCTCGGCAGATTCCCGCTCGTATGCGGAAGTTTTGTTGCACGTTGCTGGAGAGCGTTACGGAATTCTAGCTTTAATGGGGGCCGTTTTGCCCGCCAGCTTTGATGCCAAGACCTACGAAAAGTCCACGACGAATCGCGATCAGATAGTCAAAGAATTGGAGAATTCGTGGGACTTCACCCGGAAGACAATCAATGGCATGAGCAACGCGGAGTTTGCCAAGCTTCTCCCGAAACTCGGCCCCGAGGCCAACGCCGGCGATGTCGTCTACATCCTGATCGCTGATGCCCACGAGCACTTGGGACAATGCGTGGCTTACGCCCGCGAACTTGGAATCGTCCCTCCGTGGACGATAGAGGCACAAAAACGAGAAGCCGAGAACAAAGCGAAACAGAAGTGATTCTGTTCATTCGCCCGCGCCAGCTCTTTTGCGACCCCGTTCGTTTAACATTGCAACCAAATGCTTACTCGACGAAAAGCAGTCCGCCTTTTGAGTTCGGCCTCAGTCCGGGCGTGGATGGCGGCTCAGATCGGTTTTGATTTTTCGATCGCACCGGCCACCTTCGCTACCAGGCACGATTCCACGCCTGCCCTCGCGCCCGGAGCCCCGACATCAGCACAGAGGATGGCGTTGATTGAAGTGTTCAAGCAACAGTCCGAGGGATTGCAGGATAAATTCGAAGCGCGCACGTACAAAGGCGATTGGGAGATGCACTATCGCTTATTCCGGCCGGCTACGACGCGGAAAGTGCCGTTGGTTATGTATCTGCATGGCAGCGGCGGGTTGGGCGACGACAACCTGAAACAGCTGAGGTTCGGCAACATTTTTGGTACGCGCCTTTGGCTGCTTCCGGAGAACCAGAAGTATTTTCCCTGTTACGTGCTTGCACCGCAGACCGACCGGGGATGGGTCCGATACGATTTTTCGCAGGAGCCGGCAAAGGAACTCCCCGGCCTCGGGGAGGGAGCGCGGATGGCGCTGGAGGTAGTCGATGCGCTGCGCCGCGAGTTCGCGATCGATCACCAGCGTATCTACATCGCGGGTAACTCGATGGGAGGTGCGGGGGTTTGGAATATGCTTGCGAACCGTCCAAACTTCTTTGCTGCTGCGGTGATCTGTTGCGGAGGCGAGTCTCCCGATGATGGCACTGCTTCGATAGACACGCCACTCTGGAACTTCCACGGTGATGCTGNCGAAATTGTTCCGGTGTCCATATCGCGTGACCGCATTGCGGCCAGACGTAAAGTGGGCGGACATCCCATCTACACCGAGTACCTGGTGTAGATCACGATGGCGCCACCAAATTGGCTTTTACTGAACCGGCGCTGCCCAAGTGGGTGTTTTCTCAACGTCGCGGCTAACTTCGACCGTCAACCGCGGTGCACATCCAGCGCCGGTTGCAGGTCCGGATTCACACACTCCGTATCACGCACGCTACAAATTCATTCCGCTCAGCCAAATCTTGCCCGATCTCCAACACGCTGTAGTCGCAGCGGAGGACGCGCGCTTCTACCAGCACCACGGGTTCGATTGGCACGAGATCCAAATCGCTGCCGAAGACGATTTGGAAATCTGATCCGTTGCGGCCCAGAGCGGAGGCAAGGTCTAGAACACTACTTTCGCGGGCTCTGGATGATTGCAAAGAACGATATTTTTCAGTTTGAACCACACGCATTTGTGGAGTTTTACTTGGGTCTGAAGGAGGAATTTGGGAGATCGGGGACTGGGACGGGGTTGCGCCGTTCCTCGACATCGCAGCTGATAGCTTGAAACCTTTTCTTTCGGAGAGTGCTGATGTTCGCACATTTTGCAGTTGGCGGAAAAATTGTTGGTGAAGGAAATTCCCGCCACACCGATAACACTCGCTGAGACGGCGTCAATGAAAATTTGCGATCTGTACTTTCGCTACTGGCGCGGAAGAGCTTGGCGGAAATGAGAAAACACCAAGATGGTTGAAAGCAAGAAGCTGTGAGCCCGAGAAAACGCGTGACCTCCGATGGTCTCGGTATGACGAACTTCCACACAGGCTCACCATGACCGCAAGAAACGCAATCGAAACTTACCGGCGGCGATCAGGTTTTCACTTCTTACGTTCTGAGGCGAGCTAGGCCGGACGCGGGCTGCGTTTTTCAGTGAATCGGAGTTCCTCGCCACTGATAAATGTCCCGGCTCGTGACGGGAATGCCTAAGAGCTTCAAATAGAAGAAGAGTTGATACTTATGATTAATTAAGTGCTCGAGATTCCCGAGCAACAATGTTGCTAGCGGCTCACCCTCAGGAACAAACACGGAGGGGACCATACGAGGCAAATCGTTGTCCGTGCACAAATCAAAGCCGTGCCCAATAAGCGCCGCATACTGTCGAATACGACTGAGCGCTTCCTCTGGTCCGCAAAAGTGATTTACTGGCAATGATTGCAACCCAGAGAAATCTCCTAGCTGCTGTGGGAATGCAGCATAGAATACGGCACAGAATCCGGCCATGCAGTCCAGTAAATGTCCCAGTAAATGGCCCACGTCAGTCGAGCCGTGGGGAAGCCGCGGATCCCATCCAATTTGGTCGGAAGGAACCAATCGAATCAGATGCTCCGTGCGCTCAATTTGCTCGTGGAGCTTTAGTTGTAGAGATTCAACGATGGGTCCCGCCAAGCGTATGAAGCTCCTTTACAACTCGAGGAGTCCTTCTCGATTGTAGCGTATCCAAACGCCACGTTGAGCTTCTCTCGCTCCTTCACGACGATCGATCTTCGAACCCAGTCGTGAAATGCCCCAACCCATAATGTTTGATTGGCGGTCAGCAATCCGAGTTACGTAGAAGTCACTAAGCGTGAATTCGCCGGCTGGTTTCAACAAGCATCGATATAGAACAACAATTCCTCATGTTTTCCGATCGAACTCCGCCGTTCTTTCGACAAGCTTCGCATATTGTCGATCAAAGGGATCAGGTCATCTTGTGAGGCTTCGAATCAAGCAATCAGCACTGAGAGGCATCATAAGAGAGATGGAAACGAGGCGAGATGTCCCAAGAATGCCGGGGATGGCCCAGTGTTTGCCTGCAGCATCCACGAACACGCTGCCCAGAGACAAGGGAGCCACAACCAGGAGGTTTCCCGCTGCACATGCGGCATAGAATAAGATAGCGAGACGCCAGTGATTTGTCCGCGATGTCGCCCGGTTTCTGAGATACAACGCGAATAGCTGATAGAAGAAGACGGTGAAAAACCAGCCAAAGAAGTTACTGACCGGCACTCCGTAATACGAGCCCCCATCTTGCCACACCCAAGAGTGATCAATATCTGCCCAGACTGGGTCCATGGAAAAGTCCCAAGCCGTCATGACGAAGCTTGCCGCCAGTGGCAACAAAACGATCTTCCTCCCCGAGAGTGGTTCGTTCTGGCAATCCAGGATACGACAGCGAGAACCCTCGACAGATAGCCCATCCCCACATAGGCCAGAGCGAGCAGAATCAGCAGATCGACGAGCTTCGGACCCATCAGGTCGGTGAACTTGTAATAACCAAATGTCAGATGCCGGCGTACCAAGCATAGCCTCCTTCTGGAGCAGCGGAGCCCAGACCCTTTCCGAAACCTTTCAGATCGTCGGTCACCGTCATGTGGGTGATGTATTTCACGCTCTTGTAACCGAGTTGGCGGGAGACCCGCAGGCGGAGCGGCCCG
>JGI12635J15846_10003825_pt1 | contig 13062 bp, 10 predicted proteins | sample BlaSpr_A8_OM2_M2_FD_15846 | JGI IMG/M metagenome (IMG submission 15846) | reverse complement strand
ACGCCCGCGGCAAAATCCGTGCTGTTCCCGATGGCCTCCAGATCCGCAGCGAGCGAATTATCCGTCAGCCCGCGATACAGGCACGTGACCCCTCCCACTCTTGCATCCTGAAACGGCGCCACGACCTCGCGCAGATAATCGACATCCACGCGCACATCGCTGTCGCTCACGATCAGGGTTTCGTGTTTCGCTTCGCGCGCCATGCGGCAAAGCTTGTTGACCTTGTCGCTAACCCCGAGTGGCTCGGATCCGATCAGCAGGCGAATCGCACGATCCGGAAAATCCTGAATAATCTTGTGGATGACGGTTACCGCGGGATCAGCTTCATCGCTGACGCAAAATAAGATTTCGTATTCCGGATAATCCTGCGCGCAGAAACTCGCGTAATTCTCATAGGTTTCGCGGTCGAGGCCGTAAATCGGTTTAACAATGCTTACCGGAGGAGTAAAGGAAGGCGACTCGGGCAGATCACCACGCCGTCCAAAGAACCGTCCTGCAGCGAAAATCGAAACGAGGTAATAAGCGAGTGGCCCAAAACCCAGTGCAAACAACGCATAGCGAACCGCTCCGACGGCCATCGAACCGCTAGCCTCGGGTCCAGGGCACCGCATCCGCCGCTGCAAAATTCATCAAACCCGCTCCGTTGTGCTTGGCGGAGTGGTTCCCACGACCAAAACTCCGGCACAGATTATCAAGATTCCGATCCAGCGCGTCGGGCTCACAAACTCACTCAGAAAATAGTGTCCGAGCAAAGCCACGATGGCGTAGGACAACGAGGAAGCAGGCTGAACGAAGCTGAAGTCCGCCCAGGAAAGCACCAGGGTGTACGCGGCAAAGAAAGTAGCCAGGAGAATAATGCCGATCCATACCGTCTCGGAACTGAACGCCTGCAGGAAAAAATGAAACAGGTCAGCGGGACTTTTCAGGCCGGCCGTCTCCAGGCGCCGCATCCCTTTTCCCAGGAATGCGTCGCCCAGCGGCCCGAACGTAACCATAACCAGCAACAGAACGAAGGTCTTGAGGTGCAGGCCTTCGGACGATTTCATGCGCCTTGCGATTCGCCTGCCTGTGGCATCGGCGGGACTTGGACCATCGCCTTTTTCTGTACGCCCTTTTTCGCAACTTTAATGCGATCGTGGCGCAGTTTCATGAACGAAACCGCCTCATGGTACAGGCGCTTGCGTTCGTGCGCATCCCACAGCGCGTCGCGCACGATTCTCCAGGCCACGCGCGGCCGGAAGTAATAATCGTCGTAGAAGCGATTCACGGAATCGACCATGTATTCGCGCGACAGTCCGGGATATTGCAAATGCGGAAGCTGGTGGCCCAGATCGTCGGTAATAGCTTCGCCTGCCAGGAACCCTTCCTTCATGCCCTGGTCGTACAGCGCGGTTCCGGGGTAAGCGTGAGCCATGGAAACCTGAATCGTCTCGCAATCGAGTTCCCGCGCGTATTCCATGGTCTTCTCGATGGTTTCTTTGGTCTCGCCGGGCAATCCGATAATGAAGTCGCCGTGCACCCGGATGCCGACTTTTTTGCAATTCTGAACAAAGGTGCGGCCCATCTCGACCGTCGCGCCCTTCTTGATGTTCTTCAGAATTTGCGGGTCGCCGGATTCGAAGCCCACGATCAGCAAACGCGCGCCGCCATCGGCCATGGCTTTCAAAGTTTCGTAATCGCCGTGCACCCGCGCGGTACACGACCACTGAAACCCTACTGGCTTGAATTCCTTGCACAACGCGATGACTCGATCCTTGCGGATGTTGAACGTGTCGTCATCGAAGAAAAACTCTTTGGCCTGCGGAAACATTTTATGCGCCTGCTTGAATTCACGCGCCACATTTTCCACCGAACGCACGCGCCAGGCGTGGCCCGAAAGAGTTTGCGGCCACAGGCAGAACGTGCAGAGCGCCGGGCAGCCGCGCGCGGTGTAGAACGAAACGTAAGGATTCAGCAGGAACGGCACATTGTAATTTTCGATGGTCAGGTTCTTTTGGTAGACGTCGGTGGCATACGGCAAGGCATCCAGCTCCGCCGTTTGCAGCATCGCGCGCGGTGGGTTGTGCACCACCTTCCCGTCCTGAATGTAGCTGCAGCTCAAGATTTCGGCGAGCGGCTTGCCCTGCGCGTATTCCACTACCGAGTGATCGAACTCGCCGCGCACCACGAAATCAATGTCCGGGCTGGCCAGCAGACTTTCCGCCGGCTTGATCTGCACCTGGGGTCCGACGAAAGCGATTTTGATGCCGGGCTTCTTTTCTTTCATCGCCCGGGCCATTTTCAAGTCGCTGTAGAATCCGACCGTGGAGGTGAACAGCACCACGAACTCATAATCTTGCGCAATTTGAACTACGTCCGCGGGGCTGCGGTGCTCCGGGGGAGCATCGAGCAGGCGGCTGCCTTCCAGCATTCCGGCAGGGTAAGTCAGCCAGACGGGGTACCAATAGGATTCGATCTCGCGGGTTGCGGGCCAACGAGATCCGGCTCCGCCGTCGAACTTCTCAAAGCTCGGCGGATTCAAGAACAAAGTCTTCATTACTGATGCCATTTAACGATTCCCCCTCAGAACTTCCAAGAATTGCGTTGTGGAAACACACACTTACCAAGCATCCATTTTACTCCAGTTCGCTATTCGGCCCAAGCCATGCTTTTGGGCCTCCGGTTGCTACTGGAACACCTTCGCGAGCTGCCCGGTGGCCTGCAACAACGTCAATTGGCCTTGTTGACGCGCGAAATCGGCGTCCAGAAAGGCCACCCATTTGTCGTTCTCGTCCAGCCGCGCGTTTTCGATGTCGCGCAGGTTCGCCCTTCCCTCATCGAATTTCGCTTGCAGCAATTGCAGCGATTCCTGGACAGCTTTAGGTCCAGCCGGGCCACTTCCCGGGTCGCATCCAGTTCACGTACGTTGCGCTGCTTCTGCAGCAAGTCGAGCCGTACTTGCTGGCGCTTGTTTCCCAACGCCAACTCCGAAGCGCTTAGCTCGCTTTTTGCCAGCGCCACCGTCGCCCGCGTTTTCGAAGAAAAGATCGGAATGGTCAGCTGAATTCCGACGCTGCCGTTGTTCCGCTCGAACTTTTTGTAAAAATCGAGATAGTTGTTGGACTTGCTCAGCACCGAAAACTGACCCAGCACGCTAAGCGTCGGGAAATATCCCAATTTCGCCCCGTGTAAAATGTGTTGCCGCGCCAGCCGGTCGTTTTCCGCTTCCTGAATGTCGCGGTCGCTATGCATGCCCCAATCCAATATCTGCGCTTCCTGCAAATCGGTCTCGAAGCCCGGGTCTTCCGGCTGCACCTCGATCGCTTCGCCATCAGGCAGCCCGGTGATATTACGCAACTGCTGCGTTAGCGCTTCATCGCGCCCTTCGAGCTTGATAATCCTCTCTTGGATGCGCGCCGCGGTCAGTTGGCTTCGCGTCACTTCGATGGAAAGTTCCTGATTGGCCTGCACCCGTTCCTGGGTCACGCTTAAAATCTTTTCCGAGCTGGCTTGTTCCCCGCGCAGCAGCTCCAGCGAGTGGCGCACCTTGGCCAGTTCCAAATAGGCCGAAGCAGTTCGCACGATCACGTCGTCCCGCGTGCGATCCACTTCCAGTTTCATGGTTTTGGCGTGCTCTTCCGCGGCCTGCTGCTGTGCCTTCAACGCCGGATTGAAAATGGCCTGATCGTAATTCATTTGAAATACGGCCGGAGGCGATCCGCCCAGTGACGGAAAACCCGAAGTGTAAGCAGCGCCCGAACCGGTATAGATGTTCGGCAGGAACGCGGCACGGTCCAGCGACGTTTGATTCAGCGCCACGGTGTATTGCACCCGAGCCAGCACCAGATCGCGGCTGTTCTGCAAGGCCAGAGTCACCGCGTGACGCATGGTCAACTTGCCATTGTCCACTGGCTGAGCCGGAGCAACCTGGGCGCGGACCGAACCAACAGCGCCCAGCAGGACCAGCGCCGAAGCCAAAAACGGCACGACCTTCCGGATTTTTTTCGTTTTAGCCTTACTCATAACGCAGCGATTCCGTGGGATGCAGTTTCGCCGCACGGTTGGCCGGCAAATAACCGAACAGCAATCCCGTCGAGCAGGATACCAAAAACGCCAGCACCACCGAGACCGCCGAGATCGGAATGTGTATTCCCGCCGCCGCCGGGATCAGCCGCAGCACGATATTCAGAATTATAGGCACGGCCACTCCGATGGCGATTCCGGCCAGCGCCCCGGTGCCGCTGATCAATAGCGCTTCGGTCAAAAACTGATACAGGATCGCGTTACGCGGCGCGCCAATCGCCTTCCGAATGCCGATCTCGCGGGTGCGCTCGGTCACCGTCACCAGCATGATGTTCATGATCCCGATGCCGCTGATGGTCAGCGCGATCATGGCCACCACGATCAGCAGCACGGTCAGCGCCAGCGAAATTTTCTTCGACGCATCCAGCAGCGAACTCAAATTCTGAATCTGATATTCGGCGCTCGGGCGATGCCGGCTTTTCAAAAGCTCCGTAACTTGGGTGGTCAATCCCGGTACGTCTTCCGCCCGCGTGGCCTGCACGTAGAACGTCCGCAAATAATCTTCGCCCGTGTAGTATTGAATCAGCCCAATCGGCACAATCAGGGAATTCTCCGAAATTTCCGTCAGCCCAAACGTCGCCGTTCTTTCCCGGAACACGCCGATCACCGTGAAGCGCAGATCGCCCACCTGCATTTCTTTCCCAATCGGGCTCTCGTTCGGAAACGCCAGCTTCGCCAGATTTTCAGTCAGCAGGCAGACTTTGCTGCGGGTGATCATGTCGTCCTGGTCGAAATAGCGCCCTTGCAGCACCAGCAGCCTGCGAATTTCCTGAAATCCTTCCGTTACTCCGACCAGCTTCACCGGCTTGGTCACGCCGTTCACCACCACGGTCATATCCAAATCGTGAGTTCCGGCCGCCACCGCCACGTTCGGCAGTTGCTCTCTGGCCGCCTGCATGTCCGCCATGGTGATCTGGTCCGCCAGGGCCGCGTGCTGGTTCTCGCTGGTGTGAACTAGCTCGCCGTAAATCAAATTCGAACCAACACCTTCGATCAGGCTCGTAATGTAGATCCGCCCGGCCAGTGCCACCGTCACCACCAGCACGATGCAGGCGCTGCCGATAATCACGCCCAGCATGGTCAGCATGGCGCGCACTTTGTTGGCGCGCAGCGCTTGCAGCGCCAGACTCCACGTCTCGCCCCACAGCAGGGGTGTATTTTTCGGGATTCCCAGCAGCGTGCTCACGGAGGAATTGGATGCGGGGCCCTGCGGTGGAGATACCGGAGGATTTTTTACCGGCATAATCGTCCGCTCAATGCGCGCCCTTCTCCAGATTTTCCAGGCGCGACTTGGCTTCCTTGTTGCCCGGATCCAATTGCAGAGCCGCGCGATACTGTTCGCCGGCCTCGGACCGTTTTCCCTGCGCTTCGTACAAACGGCCCAGCCATTCGCGCGCTGAGGCGTGCGCCGGCCAATCGCTGCGGTCCGGCGTGCTGGCCAGGTAGGCTTTCAGATTCTTTTCAGCCTCGGCGAGATTGTTGTTCGCCAGCACCAGCGCTACTCCGCGAACGTACGCCAGCCGCGGATCGGTCGGGCTCACTTGCGCGGCGGCCTGAATCGCGCTCTGCATTTCGGCCGGTTTGTTCTGTTTCTGAAAGAAAGCGATGACTTCAAAATACGGATCGATCTTGGTCGGTTTGGCGGCCAGCACGTCCCGGTATTCCTTCTCGGCCAGATCCATTTTCTTGGAATTTTCGATGTCGTAGAGCGCGCGCGCCAGATGGCCCTCGACCGGATCGACGGCCGCAATCGCATCCACTTGCTTCGCCGCTTCGTCCTTGTTCCCGCCGACCACCCACGGAGCCTGAATCAAATATTCTTCCAGATCTCGCCGCGCCGCCAAGTTCGAAGGATTCAGCTGCACCGCCATTTCAAATTCCTTTTTCACTTTTCGCGCGTCGGAAAAGCTGCGATCGCGATCCGCTTTCCCGCCATAAATCCGCCCCAGCCATTGGTGATACACCGAATTCTTGGCGTCCAGCGCCACTGATTTCTCGCCGGCGGTCACCGCGTTGTCGTAGTCGCGAATTTCGTAATAGCTGCGGCCCAGCCAGTAATACGCTTCCGCGCTGTTGGAATTTTGGCTGATTGCCGCTTGCAGCGTGCCAATCGCACCCGAGTAGTTGCCGGAATTAAACTGGCGCTGCGCCGTTTGGATCTGTGCTGTGGCATCAGGAGCCGGTTGCGCCGCAGCCCGCGCGAGCGTCGCTGCGGCAGAGCTTCCGCCCATAACCGGCACGGCGATCAGGCTGGCCGTCATCCAAACTCCAGTTCGCATTCTTGCCAGCGCTGCCACCCGGACCCTCATTTGGCCTCCGATGTTCGTACGATCATCCCGTCTTGCAGTACGCTTTCCGTTCGAATCACTACTTGGTCGTCAGCGGCGAGACCAGACAACAGCTCATATTTTTCCGCACTTGCGATTCCGATGGTGATGTTCTTGCGCGAAACGATCCCATCTTTTACTAGGTACGCAAAATGCTGGCCGTTTTCCAGATTCACCGCGCCTCGCGGGATTACCAGCACCCCATGCAATTCGTGTACTAGGATGCGCACCGCCACGTTGATGTTGGGCAGCAGCTCCAACTTATCGTTGTCGATTGAGCAAATCACTTCACCCACGCTGCGCGAGCCCCGCGGCACCACCTGCTTCGGCACTTGCTCGATTTTTCCGGTCCACACCCGGCCCGGCATCGCGTCCCAAGTCACCTGCACCACTTGATTCGCCGCCAACGCTCCCAAGTCTGGCTCGTCAACGAACGCTCGAACCCGCACTTGTCGCAGATCGGCCATTTCCGCCAAAATATCGCCGACCTTCACGAAGTCGTTCTTGCGCACCGGCAGCGAATACAGCGTTCCGTCCGTGGCCGCAACCACCGTCGCGGAATTTACTTTTTGTTCCAACGCGGTCACTTGATCCTGCGCTTGTTTGACGCGCAGCCCGGCACTTTCCACCGTCACCGTGCTGCGTTGTCCCAGTGCCGCTTTTTTCTGTTGCAGCGTCTGTAAATTCGCCCGTGCGGTAGCCAGCGCGGCGGCATTCTGCGCGACCTCATCCTGCGTGGCTGCTTGCTTGGCTAGTAACCCCTGCAGAGCCTGCTGGCTCCGTTCCAGATTCGCCACCTGTGTCTGCGCATTGGCCAAATCACCCTGGAGTTGCGCTACTTCGTCGGGGGGCCCGCCGGTACGTCCATTCTGCAGGTCTGTTTTCGCGGCGAGCAGGTTCGCGCGCGCTTGCGAAAGCTGTGCGCGAATATCCGCGTCATCGAGCACCAGGATGACTTGCCCGCGATGCACCGCCTGTCCTTCGGTCGCTTTCACCTCCGTGACAAACGTCGCAAACTCGGCGCGGGCCGTCATCGGCGCCACCGGCTCAACTTTTCCATTGCTGGTAATGGCGGAGGTCAGGTCTTCGCGGGTGACGGCGGCCACCTGCACCCGTGGCCCGTGGCCGCGACCCGTCAACAGCAGGGCCAGCACGATCACCAGGGCAATCGCAATAATCGCGATAATCCATTTTCTTTTGCTGTTTTCTGCCATGTAAGCCGCGGTTGTGTGCTGGCTGGCTTCTCCCGAATTCGCAAAATTGTAGCAGACCCTTTGAAAACTTGGCTACGCAATCGCCGCTCCCCGCCAGAATCCCGCTCTGTATCAGATGCTCTGGCCGCGTATCCGGAAGCCATCCGACGGATCACGCTGCATCAAAAGTTACCGCTACCATTCCCTCATTTGCGCGTCTAACAGCGCATCGCGTTTCTTCGTTGCGGGAGAGCGCGTCGCCGGGTGCGATGCTAGAATCTCTACGTCCATGAGCGCCGATTCCCTCATCCACGTCCACGACCTCAGCAAGCATTTTCGGAGTTTCAAGCGGCGCGAGGGCCTGTGGGGCTCGGTCCAGAACCTGTTCGTCCGCGAATACCGCACGGTGGCCGCCGTCGACCGCATCAGCTTTGCAATAGAACGAGGCGAAATGGTGGGCTACATCGGTCCCAACGGCGCCGGAAAATCCACCAGCATCAAGATGCTCACTGGCATTCTGGTCCCGACCAGCGGCGAGATTCGCGTCAACGGCTTCGTGCCCTTCCGCGAGCGCCGCCGCTACGTTAAAACCATCGGCGCGGTTTTTGGTCAGCGTACCCAGCTGTGGTGGGACATCGCCGTCATCGAATCGTTCAAGCTGTTGCGGCGCATCTACGAGGTCTCCCAACGCGATTTCGATGCCCGCATGGAACACTTCGATTCCATCCTGAACATTCGCGATTACCTGCACACTCCGGTGCGCAAGCTTTCGCTTGGTGAACGCATGCGCTGCGACATCGCCGCCGCGCTGCTGCACAATCCTCCGCTGCTTTTTCTCGACGAGCCGACCATCGGTCTCGACGTAGTCGCCAAGGATCAGATCCGCCATTTTCTGCGCGCCATTAATCGCGAATTTCACACCACGGTTCTGCTCACCACCCACGACCTCGACGACATCGAGGAGCTTTGCCGCCGCATCATGATCATCGACCGCGGAAAAGTTCTCTACGACGGCCAACTGGCGCAGCTCAAAGAACAACTGTTGCGGACCAAGTACATTAAATTCGCGCTGAAAGATCGCGCTCAGGCCGCTGGCCTCGTGGCTTTTTCCCGCAACGGCTGCGAAGTTGAGCAGCTCGACGACATCACTCATCGCATTCGCTTCGACCGCATCAAGGTCTCCACCTCGGACCTGGTGCGCCAGATTCTGGACTCCGTCGAAGTTCGCGATCTGCTCATCGAAGACGAGCCCATCGAAGAGATCATCAAGCGCATCTACGCCGGTGAAGCCCAAATCGAGATCCCGGTATGAGCAGCGTGTACGACTCGCTCGTACCTTACGCCGAATTTTCCCGCGTCGGCTTCGTCAACATGCTGGCCTTCCGGCTGCGCTATTTCACCGGAATCATCACTTATTTTCTGAACGTCACCGTCTATTACTTCGTGTGGAGCGCTGTCTACAGCTCCGGACAATCCTTCGCCGGGTACAACCTGTCGCAGATGCTCACCTACGTCAGCGTCGGCTGGATTATCCGCTCCTTCTACTGGAACACCATCGATCAGGAAATGGCTTACGAAGTGATCGAAGGCAAGATTGCCATGGACCTGATCAAGCCGGTCTCGATGCAGTGGATGTGGATTTCGCGCGCCATGGGCGAATCCGCNTTCCGCCTGGGACTGCTGACCGTCCCAGTCGCGATCGTGGTGGCGCTGGTGTTTCCGGTGCAAGGCCCCTCGTCGCGCGAGAACTTCGCGTTGTTTCTGGTCAGCGTGCTCGGCAGTTTTTTCTTGATGGGCGCAATCAACTTCATGATCGGCACCTGCGCCATCCCGCTGCAATCCATCCTGGCGCTGATTCGCGCCAAGTTCTGGCTGATCGAACTGCTTTCCGGTTTGCTGATTCCGATGAGTTTTTTCCCGCAGCCCATTCAGCGCGTGCTGGCCTGGCTGCCCTTCGAGCACATTGCCTACACCCCGCTGCAGATTTATCTCGGCAAGCTGGACCACGCCACCGCCCTGCGCACGCTCGGTATTCAATGGTTCTGGGTGGTCGGGCTCCTGGTGCTGGCGCATCTGTGGTGGAGTCGCGCATCCGAAAAAATAACGATTCACGGCGGCTAAGAAACCGAAAATGCCCTCGAACGAACAAATGACCCGGTTTGCTGGCGGCGACGGTGGGCCACCCGCCGAAGAAAACGTTGGCCTGGCCAGAATCCTGGCCGGCGCGAAACGCCACGCGCTGCTTTTCGCCGACTACTTCGCCCAATACGCCAAAGTCCGCGTCAGCTACCGCGGCGATTTTTTCGTCAGCCTCGCTACCAGCTTCGCCGCCACAATTTTCGCCCTGGGATTCGTCATCGTACTGTTCAAAAAAGTCCCGCAAATTGGCGGCTGGCGCTTCGAGGAGGTTTTGTTCCTCTACGGTTTCTCACTGATTCCCTACGGATTCTTCAACATCATCAGCTTGAACCTCTACGAATTTGGGAACAATTACATCATCGAAGGCAAATTCGACCGCGTCCTGCTTCGCCCCGTATCTTCACTCTTTCAGGTCTTGTTTGAAACCTTCCGCATCGAATCCGTTCAGGAAATCGCCACCGGCACATTCTGTATGGTCTATGCTTCGCACCAACTGGGCATTCCGTGGACGCCTGCGCGGTTCGCGATGCTGTTCTTCTTCGGCGCCTGCGCTAGCATCATTTACGTTTCGGTTTTCCTGATGCTCACCACCGTTTCATTCTGGTTTGAAGATCGTATCGGCGTCCACCCCCCGGTCTGGAACATGATGGCCTTCGGCCGCTACCCGCTGACGATCTATAGCCCCGTCGTGCAATTTTTCTTGTGCTGGATCATCCCCTTCGGCCTCGCCTCGTTTTATCCCAGCGTCCGCCTGCTGGGCCGAACCGTCTCGCCGGCTTACGCGCCCATGGTTCCGGTGGTTGCCGCCGTATTTCTCACTGTCGCCATTTCGCTGTGGAACCTCGGCACTCGCCACTATTCTTCCACCGGCTCGTAACTCGATCCACTTCGTGCGCCACCTCTTCGGCGCTTCCCCGAAACAATTCCTCCGCCTTCTGCGTACCAATGGATATAAGTGACCACTATATTCATGCGCCGTCTCTTCTATCTCTTTCTCGCGCTACTGTCCCTGCTTCCGGTTGCGGCCGCGATCATCGGCGCACAACTCAGTTCGGTGATCCTTCACCCCGGCAATCACAATCCGGATCGTCGCCAGCAAACCGCCGAGATGCTCCAGCGAACTGGAGCCACCAAAGAAGACCTGGAAGTGACCGCGCAAGACGGCACGATTCTGCGCGGCTGGAAAATCCGACCGAAAAATCCCAACGGCGATTGGGTCCTGCTCTATCACGGCATTTCCGACAATCGCACCGGCAACCTGGGTCACGCGGAATTTTTGCTCACCAACGGTTACGGCGTGGTCATGATGGATTCCCGCGCCCACGGCCAGAGCGGTGGCGCGATGGCCACGTACGGCTGGAAAGAGCGCGATGACACGCGCCAAATCGTCGACGCCTTGTGCGCGAACGGCAGCGTCCATCATCTATATGCACTGGGTGTTTCGATGGGCGCTGCGATCGCGCTCCAGTCCGCCGCGGTCGAGCCGCGCATCGACGCCGTCGTCGCCGAGGATCCCTTCGAAAGTCTCCGCGAAGTCACCTACGATTATGCCGGGCTCGAATTCAGCCCACTCCTGGGCCAGACGCTGTTCCGTCCCGCATCGATCGCCGCAATGCGCGGCGTTAAAAAAGATGGCGGCTTCGATCCCAACGACGTGTCACCCGAAAAAGCCGTGGCCGCCCGCGCCTTTGCTGTGCTGCTGATCTGCGGCACGGCCGACCACCGCATTCCCTGCCGCCACGCCGAAGCGATCTACCAGGCCGCGATCGGTCCGAAGGAATTGTGGATTGTGCCGGGCGCCGAACACGCCTCCGCCCTCGGCCATGCCCCGCAGAAATACGAAAAGCGAGTCATCGAGTTTTTCGGGAAATATCCGGAAGGAAAACCGCAGGAAACCAAAAACGAAACTAAACCACCCGCATAACGAAAATCACGCGATCGTCGTCATGCGTCCCGCCCTGCGAAAACAGATCCACTTCCTTCAGCACTGATTTCACGATGTCGTGCGCCGGCTGCGTCCGCTCGCTCGCTACCAGATCCACCAACCGCTTCGATCCAAATTCTTCTTCCGCGGCATTGTCCGCTTCGGTGATTCCGTCGGTACACGCCACCACCACGTCGCCAGGATAAAGTTTCACATGCCCGCGTTCATATTTCATACCGGCGAACAAACCAACGACGATCCCGCCTTCGGTCAGATATTCGATGTCGCCGTTGGCGCGAATCACCCCGGGCTGCACGTGTCCCGCGTTCACGTAATGCAGCGTCCGGTTCGGCTGGTCCAGCAAGCCCACGAACATCGTCATGAATTTCTGCCCGCGCGTATCCGCCAGCATCATGTCGTTCAGCGATTCCACCAGACGCTCCAGCGAATGGAGATGGGCGAGCAACGCATGCAGCGTGGCCTGCAGGTTGGCCATGACCATGGCCGACCCCACGCCCTTGCCTTCCACATCCGCGACTACCATTAATATGGTGTCCGGCGCGAGCGGGATAAAATCGTAATAATCGCCGCCGACTTCGAGCGACGGCCGGTGCGACACCGCAATATCAAAACCCGCGAGCTGCGGCGGCCGCTCCGGCAGCAGACCCAGTTGGATGCTGCGGGCCAGCGCCAGATCGCGTTCCATGCGCTGCTTGTGCAGGAGGTCGCGATGCAACTGCGCGTTTTCCAGCGCCAGCGCCACGTGATCGGAAATCGCGCGCAACAGATTTTCGTCCGCGTTCGTGAACGGTCCGCTGTTTTTGTTCAGGAGCTGCAACACGCCGATCGTCTCATCGGCCTTGCTCAAAATCGGCAGGCACAGCAATGATTTGGTCTTAAATCCCAGACGCAAATCTACTTCCGATTCAAATCGAGGATCAGCGTAGGCGTCGGGCAGATTCACCGCCTCGCCATGTTCCGCCACCCAGCCCGCAATCCCTTTGCTGATCGGTAGACGAATTTCATGCTGTTCCAGCCCGAGCCCGACCAGCGACCAAATTTCCTTTCGCTCGTGATCCACCAGAAAAACCGTGCCGCGCTCCGCGCCGGTGTGCCGCGTGGTCAATTGCAGAATAATGTTAAGAAGCTCGGCTAGATCCAGCGTGGAATTCAACCGCTTGGTGGCTTCCACAATGGTGGAAAGTTCGATGACCGCGTGCCGCCGCTCGCTGCTTTCTAGCGCCACTTCCGCATATCGCCGGAACAAGTCCATCCAGCCCCGCGTTTTCGCGTCCAGCTTGCCTTTGGGCTGCGTTTCCAAAACTCCCACCGGGTTCGAACCGCGCCCCAGGACCCAGGTGGTTCCATCGCCATTCGCGTTGGGATTTTTGCCGTGCAGGATACGCTCGACCCGGCT
>JGI12635J15846_10003823_pt1 | contig 13063 bp, 10 predicted proteins | sample BlaSpr_A8_OM2_M2_FD_15846 | JGI IMG/M metagenome (IMG submission 15846) | reverse complement strand
TGGAAGCGGAGCATCCGATCCTGGCCTCGTTGGGTGCGGTTGGCTTGGCAAGCTTCACCTCGGCACTGTGTTTACTCGGCCACGAGCGAATTGTTCTCCGCGCTGCCCACTCTTGCCGCATCGAATGCCCAAGGTGAATCGTCGCGGGTGTTACGCGGCAGGATTCGCCGATGGATCCCGCTAAGCCGGCCATCCTCGCGCAGCGAACCTTCCGAGTGGCGCAACCTGGTCTCTGACGTCCTGTGGAACTATCGTGAGTTCCTGAAGGAGACTCGTTCATGAACAATTGTGGCGCGTGGCGAAGTTTGGAAACTTCACTGATGGATGATTCCTCGCTATGAAAACAACAGAAACAACATCGGCCATCAACGCCGCCATGATCCAGGCTGAATCGCCCATGATCAGCGTCGTAATTCTCAATTATAAGCGACGTGAAGCATTGGTCCGCGCTCTTGACTCCGTGCGGCGCCAGGAATACACGAACTGCGAAGTCATTCTGGTCGACAACGCTTCCGAGGACGGCATTTGCGAATTTATCGCTGCACATGCTCCCGAAGTCCGGCTCATTGAGCTGCCAGAAAATCTTGGTGCCTGTGCCGGGCGCAATGCAGGCATTCGTGCGGCCCGTGGCCAAATCGTCATTACCCTCGATAATGACATCTATTTCGATTCTCCTTTTGAGCTGAGAAAAGTGGTCAAGGTCTTCGAGAATCGGCCGGACATCCACGTTCTGTCCTTTCAACTCTGCGATGCCGCGACCGGGCGGATGCGATTGCGAGAATGGTGCCATCCGCGGAGTTGGCAAGAGTTTGGCCAAACCGACTTTGAAACCAACTTTTTCGTGGAGGGAGCCAGCGCCTATCGCCGTGAAGTGTTCGCCGCCGCCGGGCTTTATTACGATCCCATTTTCATTGGATGCGAAGGCCACGACCTGGCTATGCGCGTTCTGGACAGCGGATTCCGGATCTTGTACTGCCCGCAGGTTCGCGCTCGCCACTTGATGTCACCGGACACTCGCACGCGGGAACGGCCTTATTATTTTTACACGCGCAACTACATCTGGATCGCCTACAAGGATTATTATTTCACCGAAGGCTGCCGGTTTCTTTTACCCAAGCTGCTCATGATGGCGTACTTCAGCGTGCGCGTACGCTGCCTGCGGGCATTTTTCCGCGGCTTGAAGGATGGTGTTTATGGATGGAAACGAATCCGCAGCGAGCGCACGCCGATTAGCCGAGAGACGGCCCGGTATTTTCGGGAACTGGAGCAGATGCGCCCCAATTGGTTAACCCGTTTTGTGCGCCATAAAGCTGAGCCGCAAATATGAGTTTGTTTCACAAATGTGAATAGTTCGATGCATTAGGCCTGAATCGCTGGTACCAAACTTAGGTCATCGCGAAATGGTTCGAAACGTTTTCTCCAATTGGCTTGGATTTGTCGCTCGCGGAATCATCACGTTTGCCTTAACCCCCATTCTGATCCGCCATCTTGGTGACTTTCAGTTTGGCATGTGGGTGTTGGTGATGGCGGTGATCGATTACTCAGGAATATTGGACCTGGGCATTCGACCCACGCTGCATCGTTATGTCGCCAAGCTCTCGGGAGCCAATGCTCGCCGCGATCTCAATGAAATAATGGGGACCGCTCTGGCCATCAGTTGCGTAACCGCGGCGCTAGTCATGCTGTTCACTCTTGCGTGTCTGCCCGTCGTTCCTCATCTGTTTGGGGTTACCGGTCCGGCCGCCGTCACTTTCCGATGGATACTTTTTCTGATGGGTCTCAACGTTGCCGTCTTGTTCCCTGGCGGAGTGCTCGGTGCTTACCTCTGCGGCGTGCAACGATTCGATCTGTTCAACGTGCTCGCCGTTGCTAGCACCGTCGTGCGCGCCATTTTCGTTGTGATCGTTCTCGAGCTTGGACGAGGAGTCGTGGCTGTCGCCGCGGTCACGTTGATTACGTCTATTCTCTCGCTGCTTTTGCATCGCGCCGTGGTGCGCCGTTCCGATCCAGAGGTTTCGCTCAGCCTGCGTCAAGCGAATTGGTCGCGCGCCCGCGAGTTAGGAAGTTTTAGCTTTTACGTTTTGCTTAATTCCATGGGCGACAACCTGCGCTTCTGTACCGACTCCATCGTGATCGGCCGCTTCCTGATGATTGCCTTGATCACTCCGTTCAGCGTTGCCGGGCGTCTGATGGATTATTTCCGCACAATAATTTCCGGACTGGCCGGACCCCTCGTGCCAAAAATGAGCGAGATGATTGGCAGGGGAAAGAGCGAAGTGGTGGTCAGCTTGTTCCTGAAGGGTACCCGGGCGGCTGCGCTGCTCAGCGGGTTTATTGGTGCCATGGTTTTCTTGAACGGCAGAGCACTTTTGCACTTCTGGGTTGGCCAGCGCTTTGAATCTAGTTATAACCTCCTTTTGATTCTCACGATCGGATACGTGTTCACGCTGGCGCAGCTTCCCGCTAACGTGGCGATTTACGCCTTCGCACGCCACCAGCTTCTCGGTTGGTGGACTCTTGTCGAAGGGGCCATGAATTTGATGCTGAGCATTTACTGGGGTCGCAAGTTTGGGCTCTTGGGAGTTGCGCTCGGAACCACCGTGCCGATGCTCGTGACCGCTCTTGTATTCTTGCCTTGGAACGTTTTGCCGTTGCTTCGGCTTCGCGCGCAAGACTATATTCGCGATGCAATCGCTCGCCCGGTCATCGCCTCGGCGGCTTTCATTGGCCTTTGCTACCTCGCTGTTGGCGGCAAACAGCCCGACACGGTCTGGATGTTCGGGGGAACTCTGATTTGGCAGACGGCTTTGTTTGTGGTCCTGGCCTATGCCATCGGCGTCTCTGCTGCCGATCGCCAAGCCATCTCGCAAAGATTTAACGAAAAACTGCGGCGCTGGAAAAGGCCTGTACAGGTGCCGACGGAGCTGAGCATCGAAGCACGCTCTCAAAAATGGGGTAACCTATGAACCTCCTTTTTGTCACGCAAGCGCTTCCTTATCTTCCCGCCCAGGACGGGTTCCGCCTTTACGCGGCCAATCTTCTTAGGGAATTTGCACGCCGCCACCGGGTTGATTTGATTTCGCTTCTTCAGGAAGATGACGCTCAACACATGGATTGGTGTCAGGAGCATTGCGCTTCGATCAGCACTTTCTCGGCAGGCGAAACCAGCGCCCTTTTCAAGCCTTTCCAGTTCGCGGCTACCTATGGCCTGGGCCGGCCCTTGCATCCGCGCCGAAAAGTTGTGCAGGCAATTCGCCGCGGCTTCGCCGAACGACGATGGGACGTAATGCATGTCGAGGGTGGCTATGTCGCCGGTTTAATTCCTGACGGCTTGCCGATACCGCGTATTCTTTCGCTCCACGATTCCTGGAAAGTTCGTTGCGAACAAATGTCGCAATGCAGCCCTTCACGCCGCGAAAGGTCTTACTATCGCATCCTTTCCCGCGTCGAACCGCGCTATGAGCGGTTCGTTTATCCGCGTTTCGATCGCTGCGTGGTCGTGGCCGAGGCAGATGCCCGGGCCGTCCGTGAGACCGTTCCGGGCAGCAACGTGGCGGTGATCTCCAATGGGATCGACACCGATTACTTCCGCCCAATGCCTGCGAAAGCACCCAACTCGGTGCTGACTTTCCACGGCAATCTTAGCTATGCCCCAAATGTAGAGGCTGCCGTCAACTTTGCAGAGCAGGTTTTACCTCTGATTCGCGCGCAATCTCCGGTGGTCAACTTTCATCTAGTTGGCGCGCGTCCCGCGGAAGCAATTGCGCAGCTCGCGCGCCGGCCCGGTATCACCTTGTCAGCCGATCTACCCGATCTCCGCGAGGCTGTGGGTTCGGCGCGTGTTTATGTCTGCCCGATACAGCACGGCTCGGGCGTCAAGAATAAGTTGCTGGAGGCCATGGCGATGGGTCTTCCCATCGTCTGCTATCCGGAATCAGCCGCGGGAATCGATTGCGTGCCGGGAAAGCATTTGCTCATCGCGCGCAATGCGGAAATGTTTGCAAACGCTGTTCAGTGGCTGCTGCACAACCCCGGGCGCTGCGTGGAAATGGCGCGGGCTGCTCTTGCTCTCGTGCAGCAAAAATACAGTTGGGAATCGCGAAGCCGGGCGTTCGAAGATATTTATCTGCAAGTGCTTATCGAACGAAGCGCAAGCTTCGATGCGCATCGCCGTCAGCGCAGGGACGATTGGCCCCTAAAACGGGAAACTACAGTCGCACAAAACGCCGGCAGTGGCCCAGGAATAATTCAAAAACATCGTAGTTCCGAAGGTTCTATCCCTCCGGCAAGCAATTCCCCCTGCGGAGGTTTTATCCAGTGAACTCCGCGGCGCTCACACCGAAACCTGCGAACAGAGCGTACGAAGTACTTTTCCTTGGCGCGTTGCTCCTAGGTTTCGTTGCGGTGCTGTATGCGGGAATCTTTGCTGGTCTGTGGAAGCAGTGGTGGGATGATCCCAATCTCAGTCACGGATTTATGGTACCGCTGGTTTCTGCTTACGTGTTATGGAGCCAGCGCGATCGCCTGCGTAACGTACCAGTCCAGCCAAGCAATTTTGGTTTGGTCATTGTTCTTGGTGGGGTAACGATGCTTGTTGCCGCCACCCTTAGTGCTGATCTCTGGGTAGGCCGAATGTCCTTTCTGGTTGTACTGGCCGGCCTGGTTTTGTTCCTTGCCGGCCGCCGAATGCTTCGTGCCGTCGCCTTCCCCCTTGGATTTCTCATGTTCATGATTCCGCTGCCGGGAATTTTGTACTATCAGCTGACGTTTCCCCTGCAGTTGATCGCCTCGCGCTTTGCGACTTCAGCGCTGTCCTTTCTTCACGTGCCGATCACGCGCGCCGGCAATTTGCTCATTCTGCCGAATTGCACGCTCGAGGTTGCTGAAGCGTGCAGCGGAATACGCTCACTTTTTTCCATAGTAGCGTTGGCGGTGGCCTACGGCTATCTCTTCGAAGCTCGTCTCTGGAAACGCATCGTGCTCGCCGTGCTCATGGTTCCCGTTGCCGTGGCTTGCAACGGGTTGCGTCTGGTCGGCACAGGCCTGATTAGCTATTTTGCGGGGCCGGAATTCGCCCTTGGTTTCTTCCATACATTTTCCGGTTGGCTCATCTTTTTGATGGCGCTTGCCCTTATGATTCTGGCCAGCTGGATCCTTCAAGTGATTGATTTCCGATGGAGTCATGCGCGATGCTGAGAGCCATGCTTCGTGGACCGAGAGTGGCCGTCGCCATCGCCGTCCTCGCCGCTGGAACGGTACTGCTGCACTCCGCGAATCCCGTCGAGCGTGTTCCATTGCGCCGGCCATTACGGGAATTCCCCATGGTGCTTGACCAATGGCAGGGGACTGATTTCCCGTTCGAAGCGCGCTTGGTTCGTGCTGCGGGCGTCGATGACTACCTGAATCGTCGCTACACCAACCGGGCGGGACATTCCCTCGAGCTGTACATTGGCTACTATCAAAGCCAGCGCACCGCGCAAGGAATTCACTCACCCAAGAACTGCTTGCCGGGAGCCGGATGGGAGCCGATTCGTTCCAGCCAGTTGAGCATTCCTACGGGAAGCGGCCGAACGGCAACTGTGAATGAATATATTGTGGCCAAGGGACGCGAGAGAGACCTGGTAGTTTATTGGTTCCAATCTCGCGGCCGCAGCGAAGCAAGCGAATACCGCACGAAGTTGTGGCTGGTAAAGGACGCGGTCATCCGGCATCGCACCGACGGAGCGCTGGTCCGGGTGTGGGCGCCCCTGTCGGGCTCGGAAGAACGTGTGCAGGCCCGCGCGCAAGAGTTTATTCAGGTCCTGTTCAGCCACCTGAACGAGTTTGTTCCCGATTGAAACAGGTTTGAATTCGTTCCGCTAATGCTTGCGTAATTCGCTTACGTTCCGTGGTGGATTTACTTGAAGACGAGGTAAGGAAATTGCTTAGAGATAGCGCGAAAGTACTGTACGAAATGAAGCGACGAAGGGTAGAAAGGCAACCTGGAAAGACAACGCCTTCCGGTAGTGCAAACATAATGCGCTGTCGCTCCGTAGCCATTTTCTCCGCCAGTTTAAGTCTCTCGTTTGTAACAAACTATTCATTTTAGTTTCCGTCGCAATGGTGCCTCAATTGCTCCTTTTCACTATGCCGTAGCTCAGCCCTACGGGATTCGGAGACGGATCACCGTTAACTGATCATGGGAGCCGAAATGTATAAGCTGCGAATCATTCTAGCCATAGTTATAGTAACAGTAGTACTCGGAGTGGTCGTTATTGCGGGTACACTCCAGCGTCACGCACGTGCGCTGAAGAGCGACGAGATCGCGGTGACCGAGTCATCGGACATGGACGCGGTTGCCAACCATCGAGCAGCTGAAGAGGCCACGCTCGAAGCACGTAACGCTCGCTTTGGGGCCCAAGTGGCAGAGTCGCCCAAGTCAGCTGCCACAGAAGACGATGCCATTGAAAGCCATGCAACAGGATCAGCTGCAGTCACCGGCGCGAATCACAACGTAAACCGTCAGGCGAACAACGAGAATGGTCGCGAAACGGTTTTCGAGTCCGCTTCAACCCGAAACGAAGGTCAAAGAAATCGGGCTGAGGGGAACAGTAACGAGCGTGGCGGCGGATCCATTGGCGGCACGATGGGGGGCTCGTCGGGCGTCGCTGCTGGTGGTGGAGGTGTTGTGGGCGGCACCGACAATAGCGGCGGTGGAGTTTCCACTGGAAATCGGGGTGGAAATCCGAGTGCTCCTGCGCCGGTTCCTGAGCCTGGTTCGATGGCTTTGTTCGGGTCAGGGCTTGTAGTAATCGGTGGGATGCTACGTCGTCGACGCGCTGCCGCCAAGAAGTAACCGCAGCAGCTAACGAGAACTTCCAAGAGCAAGAAATCCGCGATCGCCTGGCTAGGCTCCGCCGGGCGATCGCGGATTTGTGTCTTATCGAATTGATCAATGGAGTTGCAACAGTCAAAATGAGGGGTGATGGTGCCATAGCCCTCAGGGACTAGCTGGACTACGGCGGAAGCCTCCGATTTCCGTTCACCTTCGGCGGTTTGCTGCTTCATAAAAGTATCAAAGCTCCGCTCGATTTCTTCACCCGAAGCTATTTCTTTGCCTATCGAGAGTACCCATGCGCAACCGAAGGGATCTGTCGAGCCGAGCGGCAGGGTCTTACCCAACGCGCTCCTGCCACAAGGGAGCTTCGACTGGTCGAATGGCCATGAATCCTAGGCCGGGTGAAAGAACCGGGAGCACTGCAGAGGAATGCGGGAGGAACGGGGGCCGAGCGCGGATAGAATGCGGGAGCAGTGCTACCATAGCACGGCGATGGCTCAGACATCGCGGAAACGATCGCATGAGGACCATCGCCAAACACCGGGAGGTAATTTCGTCCGTGCCCTCGCAAAATCATGATCGTTTAAAAATTCTAATAAGGCACGGTGCCATCGAACGCAGGGTTAGCGCGATTGCGGCGCAAATATCGCGCGATTTTCGCGGAGAACAGGTTCACTTGATCGGTGTACTGAAAGGCGCGGTGATCTTTCTTTCTGACCTGGTTCGATTGATTCGGTTACAAAGTTCAATGGATTTTATCGCGGTTTCGAGCTACGGGAAGGGAACGCAGACCTCTGGACAGGTGAGATTGACGAAAGATCTGGACCGAAGTATCGAGGGACTCAATGTCATCTTGGTGGAGGACATCCTGGATACCGGTCTTACGCTGAATTATCTGTTGCGGATCCTGCAGCAGCGCAGGCCGAAAACGTTGAGGATTGCGGCGTTGCTGGATAAGCCGGAGCGGCGGATCCAGTCGGTTCATGCGGATTATGTCGGGTTCACGATTCCTAATGAATTTGTGGTTGGATATGGTCTGGATTACGCCGAGAACTACAGGAATTTGAAAGACATTTGTGTACTGTCGCTTGGGCACAAGTGAGTCACCGTGGAAGGTGTGCATGGGAACACATCGGTTCGAAGAGACATTCCTTGACTGAGCAATACTCCCCGCGAATGCTTGGTTTGCTACAGGCGCAAACTCAATACAACCTGTCATGAAAATAGGACTAAGTCTTTTGTATTCAGTGCATAATTTTTGCGTACCGCCGCATTTTCATGCCACGTGGTGCTCCGAAGGGGCATGAGGTCTGCTCTGATCTTGCCATGTGACTCGCGGTGCGAACTGTTTCAGCGACCCCGTTGAAGCTACCAGTGATCAATCTCCCACCCACGCCAAAGTTAGCGGGAGCATTTGAAGCGCCTGTTATAATCTAGGGCTCGCTTACTAGAGACGGACCATATGGACCAAGTAGAAATCAAGACGCCAATCGATGTGCCTGCCAAGAGGCCGTTTGACGTGCCTGCGGAGACCCTGGCCACGCTCGCCGAGATCGGCGAGGAGATCAATGCCTCACTCGATCTCGACGAAGTGTTGAATCGGACCGCGGCTCTGGTCAAGCGGCTGATTGATTACGAAATTTTTGGCGTGCTGCTGCTCGATGGAACTTCGGGTTTTCTCAAGCACCGCTTTTCAATTGGCTATCCCCGCGAATTGGCTGAGAGTCTGAGGATTCCGCTGGGTCAGGGAATTACCGGAAGCGCGGCGGCCAGTGGGCATGCTGTGCGAGTCAGCGACGTAAGCCAGGACCCGCGTTACATCAACGCAATCGATTCAGTGCGGTCGGAACTTGCCGTACCTCTAGCGTTACAGGGAAAATGCATCGGCGTGCTCGATATTCAGAGCCGGCATTTAGACTACTTCACGCGTGACCAGCAAAACATACTGACGCTGCTGGCGACGCGGCTGGCCATTGCGATTGAGAATGCGCAGCTTTTTGCGAGTGCGAAGTCGCATGCTGACACGCTGCTGGTGCTGAATGAGATAAGCCGGGAAATCAGCTCGATTCTCGATGTTGAAGAACTTTTGAGGCGGGCGGCGGAGCTTGTAAAACGTGTGATTGATTATCAAATCTTGAGCATCATGTTGTATGACGACAAGCAGCAGATGTTTCGTCATCGCCTAGACGTGAAGTACGGCCAGCGAGTTCAGGGCAAGCTGGACATGAAGGTCACCGAGGGAATTGTCGGCGCCGCGGCAACCCTGCGCCAGCCGGTGCTGGTGCCGGACGTGACCAAGGATCCGCGCTACCTGCAAGTGAATTCGGAGACGCGCTCGGAACTGGCCATTCCGATGCTGCACAAAGGGCGGGTGATCGGGGTGGTCGATCTGGAGAGCCCGCAGCTTGACTATTTTACTGACGAGCATGTGCAAACGCTTTCGATTCTTGTGGCGAATCTCGCAGTATCCCTGGAAAATGCGCGGCTCTACGAACAGGTTGCCCGCGATGAAGCGCGTATGGATCGGGATTTGCAGGCTGCTAAGCGAATTCAGGGAGCGCTGCAAAGGCCGGTACCCGCGGAAGATTATGGACTTGATGTAGCCGCAAGGATTCTGTCAGCCCGGGAAGTGTGCGGGGACCTTTACGATTTTTTGCGATATGGACCACAGCAACTTGGAGTGGCGCTCGGTGATGTCTCGGGAAAAGGCACGGCCGCAGCGCTTTATGGCGCTGTGGGGATCGGTATATTGCGGAGTCTGGCGCCGCATAAGCTGCAACCGTCAGAAATGTTGCGGCAAATGAACCAACTGGTTTGCGAGCGGCGCATCGAGGGTCGATTCATGACGCTCTGCATGGCCACCTGGCAAAAGGGGCGTCGCAAGCTGCGGATCGCCAATGCCGGGCAATCGCAACCGCTGCTGTGGAAGGAAGGGCGATGCGAGAGGGTGAACTTGACGGGCTTCCCGCTCGGAATTTTCGATGACGTACGATACGACGAGTGGGGCGTGACCATGCATCGTGGCGATATTTTGGTACTTTACTCCGACGGTTTGACAGAAGCAGCGGACCCCGACGGACAACTGTTTGGCAGCCAGAGGCTGTGCAAGGCAGTAGAGGAGCACGCCTCCTATTCGGCGTCAGAGCTTGCGGACTTCTTATTGAAAGAGGTCGATTGGTTCTCACAGAGCGCTCCGCTCTCCGACGACCGCACGCTCGTGGTCCTGAAAGTCAAGTGAGCACGATTCTCCTAAAAAACAACAGACCGCAGGAATTTGTGGACCCTGCAGACTACACGCCGTTTTTTCCTCGCGCGCGCCCAGGACGCGAGGCTGGGAGTGTTACGCACCTTGCGTGTGAGCGAGTTGCACTGGAGCAGGTGGCGGAATTCGCTGGAACTCCAACGTACGTGTACAGTCGCGGCGCAATTGAGGCTGCCTACCGCGAGCTCGATGGGGCGTTGGGACGATGGCCACATACGTTGTGTTATGCGGTGAAGGCTAATTCGAATCTGGCAGTGTTGCGTGTCCTCGCGAGACTTGGTAGCGGTTTTGATGTCGTGTCGGGCGGTGAGTTGGACCGCTTGCGGCGCATTGGCGTGCAGGGTCGAAGAATCGTATTCTCGGGCGTCGGAAAAACGAAAGAGGAAATTCGAGAAGCTTTGCAATTTCCCAGCAAACGCGGAGGGACCTCTACGCGGCGGGGAATTTTATTATTCAACGTTGAATCCGAAGCGGAATACGAGGTGTTAGCGGGTGAAGCCGCACGGCATATCGCTGCAGGGGGCCGCGCGCCGTCGTTGGCAGTGCGGGTGAATCCGGATGTGCAGGCGGGGGCGCATCCGCATATTTCGACTGGATATCATCACCATAAGTTCGGTCTCGATTGGCGGGCAGCGCGACGACTCTATCTTGCACAGCGGCGAACGCGCTGGACGGAGTGGCGGGGGATCAGTGCGCATATTGGATCACAAATCGTGACGCTGGCGCCATTCCGCCGCGCACTTTCACGCGTGACGCAATATGTGCGGGAGCTGCAACGCGAAGGCATTCGCCTCGACTATCTCGATTTCGGCGGCGGGCTCGGCATTCGCTACACACACGAGGCGGCCCCTGCGCGTAGAGAATATGCAGGTGCGCTAACAGCAGTGGTTAAAACATTGGGATGCCATTTGTTGCTCGAGCCCGGACGAACGATTGTTGGGCCTGCCGGTGTATTGCTTACGCGCGTTCTATACACAAAAGAAAATCGCGGCAAGACTTTCGTGATCGTCGATGCCGCTATGAACGATTTGATTCGTCCAGCGCTCTATGGAGCGGTGCACCCGATCACCAAAGTTGTGAATACCTCAAATGCGCAGGCGACCAAGACAGTGGACGTGGTAGGGCCGGTTTGCGAAACGGGAGATTGCCTGATCCACGACTGGCCGCTCGGGGATGTCCGGCCGGGAGAGTTGTTGGCGATTTGGGGCGCCGGGGCGTATGGATTCGTGCAAGCCTCCAATTACAATGCGCGCCCTCGCGCGGCGGAAGTGCTGGTTGAAGGGAATCGCTTCCGAGTTATTCGACGGCGTGAATCGCGTGACGATTTAGTGCACGGAGAAACGCGTGGCTAGTGCGGCTGCGTTTCAAAGACAACTTTGCTGCCCACGATGGTCATCAGCACCTTGGCGTCTTTGATTTTGTCTGGGGAAATCGAGAACAGATCAGTATCGAGTACCACTACGTCGGCAAGTTTTCCGGCCTCTAGCGAGCCCTTCTGGTTTTCTCGGAACTCGGCATAGGCCGAGCCCATTGTGTAGGCCTCAAGCGCTTCCACCAGTGTCAGCCTCTGCTCGGGAAACCAACCACCCGGATTTTTGCCATCGAGTGTCGCGCGGGTAACTGCGGCACACAGTCCGAGAAGAGGATTTAGCGGCGCAACCGTCCAATCGCTGCCGAAAGCGAGACGCACGCCGTGATTGAGAAAGGTTCGAAAGGCGTAAGCGGTCTTCGCGCGTTCATGGCCAATGCGCTTTTCTGCCCAGCGTCCGTCATCAATTGCGTGATAGGGCTGAACCGAAGCGATCACGGCAAGTTTTGCAAAGGTCTCAAAATCATCGGGATCAATATGTTGTGCATGTTCGATGCGAAAGCGGCGGCTGGCGCGCGGGCCGTTCCGCTTTATCACGTCAGCGTAGATATCGAGAATAATGCGGTTGGCTTTATCGCCGATGGCATGTATCGCGACTTGCAGGCCAGCTTTATCGGCACCAGACCCCATTTTCAGCATGTTGCCATCGGGCAACATCATGGCGTTGAGCAGCCCGGAAGTGTTTGGCGCGTCAGCGTAAGGTTCATAGAAAAGAGCAGTGGTAGACCCCAGAGACCCATCCGCGAACCCCTTGAGCGCGCCAAGATGAATCCAGTCATTGCCAAATCCAACGAGGATGCCGGTGGCGGCTGGCGCTTGCCATTGCGCGATCGGCGTGAGGCGGTACATGCGCACAGAGAGTTCGCCTCGCGATGCGAGTCGTTGATACGCACGCACGTCGTTCGTGCTGCTGATGTCATGAATTCCGGTAACGCCAAAGCGACGCGCTTCGGCCATGGCCGCGTGAATGGAGCGCAGCAATTGCTCTTCTGTTTCCGGCGGGATCACGCGGAAGACCAGGCTCATTGCGGCGTCTTTAAGAAGGCCGGTGGGATTCCCAGCGACATCTTTGACGATGGTGCCGCCAGCGGGCGTCGGGGTGTCGCGGGTGATGCCAGCGAGCCGAAGAGCAACGGTGTTGGCTAGAGCCATGTGTCCATCGTAACGTGTGACCAGGACAGGATTATCTTGGGTTTGCGCGTCAATCCAATCGTGCGATGGCAGCGGACTGCCGCCCCAAAGCTCGTGATCCCATGTCCCCCCGGTGATCCATTGGCCCTTGGAAACTTTTTTAGCGTGTTCAGCGATACGGCGAGCGAATTCCTGCGGGGGTTGAGGCCTCGCGCAATTGCACGCTGGTTGTTTCCGCACCGCCGCTTGCGAAATGAACGTGCGCGTCAATGAATCCAGGGAGGACGCTCTGGCCACGAGCGTCAATCACTCGGGTATGCGGACCAAGCCATTTGTGGATTTCGACGTCGCTGCCTACTGCTGCGATGCGATCCACCACTATGGCCAGAGCCTCGGCTTGAGGGTGCGCATGATCCACGGTCCAGACGCGTCCGTGGACTATGACTAAGTCGGCGGAACGATGTGGCTCGGCCGCGAGCTTTGG
>JGI12635J15846_10003817_pt1 | contig 13072 bp, 12 predicted proteins | sample BlaSpr_A8_OM2_M2_FD_15846 | JGI IMG/M metagenome (IMG submission 15846) | reverse complement strand
CTACGATCTGCTGGCGGTCGCCCGCAACGCCGGCGGAGGCCCTGCCGCCGCCCTGCAAGCCGAGCGTACCGCCATCAATCTGAGCCCACGCGACGAGCGCTACGCCTTTCATCTCGCTCAAATTTATGTCACTGGCAAAAAATGGGAGTCGGCCAATACGCTGCTCGACCGGCTGAAAGCCAGCGGCAATCCCCAAATCGCCTCCCTCGCCCGTGAACTGCTCGAGCAGGCCGCAACCGAGCGCCAATACGGCATCCCGGTAAAAGCGGGAGGAGCGGCGCAACCCGCACTCGCCCCGCAGAAGTCGCCTTTCGATGTCTTGGAAGAAGATGCCGCCAAACGCGCCGCCGATGAGAACCCAACACCATCCGGCGAACCCGCGGACCAGCGTCCCACGAAGTTCTTCAAAGGCCGTCTCGTCGCAGTCGACTGCTCGCACGCCCCCGCTGCCATCCTCACCGTTACCGGCGAGAGCGCCACCATGAAACTGCGCGCCGCTGACTACAAGTCTCTGCTCCTGATCGGCGCCGACGATTTTTCCTGCGACTGGCGAGACCGCCAGGTCACCGTGAACTACAAACCTGTGGGTGCGAAAAACGGTGATCTCGTGTCTCTCGAAATGCGATGAGGGCGTGTCGATGGCATCGCATTACTCAACCCTGATTCGATGAGCTGTGACTATCCCTTCTGCACAAATCGAGTAGCCTCCCCGTCCCTTGCGACAAAGTGCGACATTGGCACGCTGTCGTCACGTGTCTCTTGCAGGAGATGTCCCGCTCGACTACCCTCGGTCAACTTTTGAACAAACCCTGTTCATCAGAGGAGGCTTCCATGCACTACCTGGCACAACGCATCAGCGTTAGCCCGCCTGCTTTGCTGTTCTTCCTGTTGTCCCTGGGAGGGTTCGCGCTCCCCGCATCGGCAAGAGTCGTGACTGTCGAGTGCGATAAGAACACGATCAGTAACGCGATGAAAACCCTCGACCCGCAAGAGAGCAATACGGTCCGGGTCGTCGGAACCTGCCGTGACTCGATTGGAATCTATGATTTCGCCGACCTGAGCGTCGTCGGCGTCTCTGTTGGCGGCAAAAACGCCGTTATTCAAAGCTCGAATGGTAGTCCCGTCTTCTGGATCGTAGGTTCGCACGTCCAAATCAAGAACCTGACCATCGATGGAGGGCTATGGGGCGTTATGTGCCGGGAATTCAGCGTTTGCCGCTTCAGCGGTAACACCATTCAGAATGCTACCGGCAACGGTATCCAAATCGACAGTGCAGACGCGACCTTCAGCGGAGATGTGATCCAGAACAACGCCAACTCAGGGCTGAATCTGACATCCTCCCGCGTCCGCGTCTCGCAAGTTACCGTCATGGGCACCACTGCTGGCTCCTGGTCACCGGGAAATGGCCTGGACATCCGTTCCGGCAGCACGCTCATCATCGAGCAGTTAACTGCGCAAGGCAATCAGGGAGCCGGACTCGCCGTGGTTGGAAACTCCCACCTGAACAACCGTGCCTGGACCGGTCCGTTCAACGTTACCAATAACAATAGTGGAGGGGTCTGGGTTACCGAACAATCGAGCGCCGACCTGGGCGGAGCGACCGTTACCAACAACGGAGGAGCTAATTTTGGGGCCGGCGTTGTCATCGACGGGAACTCGAACGCTTCTTTCTGGAACGGCGGAACGTTCACCGGAAACCAACCCATTGATGTGTACTGCGGCGTGTACAACGGATTCGCTGCCGCTCCCCAACTGGCCACGATCGGCGTGACCAATTGCCCAAACACCTACTAGCAACCGCCCCCAGGGTGCCGGACTGAACTATGTCGCCACGATCGCGTCTGCAGATTGGCCTAAGGCGTCTCCAAGATCGCTTCGCATTCCCCTACTCTCCGCGCTGGTTGCGGAGAGTAGGGTCCTCTCTCGCACAAACGCGGCGGTCATCGCTCCCCACGTTCCGGCTCGGCGAGCACCCACCTATTCGAACCGGCTTGCGGCAACGCCACAGCTTGCCAGCGAAGCCGTTGAACAAATTAACAAAGCAAGATAGACTCTCCCGAACATTCCTGTTGGGTATTCTTGAGGAGCGTGCTCGGATGGGCGCCGAGGGCATACATCGACCTGGATTGGACGACGAAGACCTGCTGGAAGGGTGGAAGGCAATCGCCGACCATCTCAATAAGACGGAGAGAACCGTTCAGCGTTGGGAAAAGGGCAAGTCTCTCCCAGTGCGCCGTCTGCAAGCCGGTTCGCCAGACGAACAGGGCCGGGTCTTTGCCTACAAGAAGGAATTAGATGCCTGGTGGAAGGAGGTGCTGAGCACCTCCGATGCGGGCGCTGATCTTGCTCCAGACCCGGAAATTGCTCCTCCCGAGCCGGCCGATCTTTCTCCGGTAGAGAAACAGCTGGCCCTCTATCGTAACGAACGTCTGACACGCCGTCGCCTGTTCGTCTGGATTGCCCTGGCCGTCGCGACCGTGCTCATCGTTCTCGGCCTTCTGTTTATACAGAACCTGAGGTCGGGACCCTCTCGCGCGAGAGTCACGCTTGCCGTCCGGCCGTTCAAGAATTTGGGCTCCGACTCGTCGTGGGAGTTCGTGGCCGCAGGACTAACAGAAGAAATGGTCACGCGCTTGGGTCAGCTTCATCCGCAACAAATGGGTGTGGTGCGCTTGACGCCTGGATATGCCAGCGCACCGCCCGAACGCTTGGCGAAGGACATCAATGCCGACTACATACTTGAGGGCAGCGTTCGCAAAATCGACGACCGCGTCGCCATCACCGCCCAACTCGTACAGGTGACGAATCAGAGCGTAGTGTGGGGCCAGAGTTATGAGCGTGATGTTAAAGATCTGTTACGCGTCCAAGACGAGGTCGCAGACGCCATCACGGGCGAGGTCCTCAAGAATCTGCCGCATGCTTCGCCTCCCGCTCGCGAAGTAAACCGTGAGGCATATCTCGCCTACCTCGAAGGCCGTTATTTCTGGAACAAGCGCACCACCGAGAGTCTCACTCGCGCCCTTGCTCTATTTCAACAATCCATTGCCAATGATCCCAGCTACGCGCCCTCCTATGCTGGACTGGCGGATTGTTACGAACTCCTGGGTTCCGCACCCTACACTGCTCTGGCTCCAACTGTCGCATTTCCTCAAGCGGAAGCCGCCGCCAGGAAGGCCTTGGAATTAGACAGCACCCTCGCCCAGGCGCACGTCTCGCTGGGATATTCAGAAATGGTGTACGAGTGGAATCTGCCCGAAGCGCGGAAAGAATTTGCTCTCGCCTTGCAACTGCATCCGGATTACGCCACCGGCCACCAGTTCTACGCTTACTACCTCACTGCTATCGGCGACCTGAATGCAGCCATCACCGAACGCAAGCGCGCGTTGGAACTGGATCCCATCAATCCTCTCCTCAGCTCCGCTCTGGGTGAGGCCTTCTACCAGAATCGCCAATTTGATCGCGCCATCGAGCAGAATTCCAGATCGCTTCAACTTGATCCTAGCTATGCCATCGCTCTGGTCAATATCGGCCGCGCCTACGAAATGAAGGGCATGCATCCCCGGGCGCGCGATGCGTTCCAAAAAGTTCTGGCCGTCGCTCCGGATGATCCCGCGATCCTCGCCTTAATGGGCCACGAGTACGCCATGTCCGGCGACAAGCAAAAGGCGCTGCAGACCATTTCCCACTTGCAGCAACTGGCTGCTCACACCTATGTCCCAACCATCTACGTGGCATTGGTCTATACGGGACTCCACGATCTCGACCACGCATTTGAGTGGCTCGATAAGGCCACCAAAGAACGATGCGAGTATCTGATTTACCTGCCGAGCGAACCTCTCGCAGATCCTCTCCGCAACGATCCCCGCTTTTCGCAACTCTTGAAACATCTCGGCTTGAAACCCATGAACCTCGCCAGGCTCTCCTCGAACTAGAAAGCTTACGCATCGCACGCGCCGGCAACCTGCGGCATCTTGCGACAATCGCCTTCTGACGTCCCTTGTCGCTTGCCGCTATCGGCAATCTCTCCTAGTGTGCAGCTATGAAAAACCTAATTTCTGCCCTCGCCTGGATCGCCGCTTCCATCTTCGTGTCCGAGCTTCTGGGTTATTTCCTGCACCGACTGCTGCACAGCGGCAAGATAGGTTTCCTCAGTCGCAATCACATGAAACACCATCTGGTGCTCTACGGTCCTCTTCAATCGCAGCGCCCAGGCTCCGGATACCAGGACGCCACCAGCGGCGAAGTTGCCATCGGGAATGTCGGCCTGGAGTGGCTGATTCCGGGTTCAGTGCTTCTGGCTGGATCGCTTGGGCTATTCCACATGTTGCAGGTCACGCTACTGCACCAGCTCATCTTCGTGGCCGGAACCCTTGTGTGGAGCTTTCTCATGTTCAGTTATCTGCACGATCGCATGCACCTGGCAGGTTTCTGGATGGAGCGGCATCCCTTGCTGAAGCGTTGGTTCGTGGCCGCGCGGGATGCGCATGACATCCATCACTGGTCGCTCAACGATGACGGATTCATGGATAAGAATTTTGGCATCGCTTTCTTCTTCTTCGATCGTTTGTTCGGCACGTTGGCGTGCGACGCGCCCGCCTTCAACCGGCGCGGATATGCCAGTGCATTGTGGCGATTTGGCGACCTGCTTCACTCTCCAGGCGTAAGAGTCGAGGAAACCAACTGGCATCTGCTCGATAGGAGGTCCGCACCCGACCAACACCCACGATTCGAGGCCGGAGCCCTCTGAAGTGGTTTTGTAGGTCTGAACACCGCGAAGAATTCGTTGCCGGATCACGCAACGTCTTCGCGTTTTTCAAAACCGTTCCCCCGCTCCAGCGGCAATTTCGCGGTGACAACCGTGCCCGCATTCGTAGAGCGAATCTCCAACTTGCCGCCCAGATGCCTGATCCGTTCCGCCATCCCGCGGAACCCAACGCCACTCCAACCTTCCAGAGTCAGGCCTAACTTTTCCTGAGGGATTCCCACTCCTGAATCTTCGGCCGCAACCAGGATTTGTGTGCCTTGCTTACTCACCCGGATCACCGCAGTCTTACTGCCGGAATGGCGATGAATATTCGTGAGACACTCCTGTACCATCCGAAAGATGGTCGTCTCCATGTCGGCGGACAGCCGGCCCAGATCGGGCGGAACCTCCAACTCAACTTGGATCTTGCTACGGGTCCGAAATCCATCCACGTACCACTGCAGAGCGGAGGCCAGCCCTCCTTCGTCCAACATCGGGGGATGCAATAAATACGAGATGGTCCGAATCTCGTCGCTAATCTGCTTTACCAACACGTTGTTGTCGGCGACGGCCAGGGCCCCTGCCTGGTCAAGTTTTCCGGCCTGAGACTGCACCGTCGCGAGGTTCATGCCAATCGCAGCCAGCATTTGTCCGACACTGTCGTGCAGTTCTCGCGCCAGACGCCTCGCCTCCTGATCTCTGATTTGCAGCAGACGGGCGGAAAGATCGCGCAAGCTGGCATTTGCCTTCCTGAGCTCCTCTGTCCTCTCTTCAACCCGCCGTTCCAGTTCTGCTTGCGCGGCTCGAAGTTGTTCTTCCACTTGCTTACGCCCACTCAAGTCTTGGCTGATGCCCACGATGCCAACTGTATCTCCTGTGTCATCGCGTAGCGGAGAAAGGGTCACCAGAGCGGGCAAGAATTTTCCGTCCCTGCAGCGAACTCCAAACTCTCCTGCCCAGCTCTCTCCCGTCTGCAATTGCGCCATGTGCTGGGCAGCTTCTTCGGCAGTTTCGGTCGCCACCGTGATGCCCATAATGCTATGGCCGACGACCTCCTCCGATGTCCATCCGTAAAGTTTTTCCGCGAATGGGTTCCAATACGTGACCAAGCCCGCTACATCGGTAATGATCACGGCGGCGTTGAGAGCTTGCAGAACCTTCATGTCCGATAATCCGCCTGCGCCATTCAACTCAGTGGTCTCGGAACGCTGTGTCGATTTCAAAGACTGCGACGAACGGTTCACCGTAACGGTCATTCATAAACTCCGAAGGGTTTGCCTCTTTCGCCGGATAAGGACCACTGGCGAGAGGTCGAAGTATTAGTATGACTCGAAATCCGCCCCAAAGGATAGATGGTAGGCTCGATAGCGTTAGGAGGGTTTTCTCTCAGCTGCGCCCGCGCGCCACCCAGCCGACGGTAAGTCTCAGGCAGGCTATTTTCCCAGCAGCACATTCAGAGCCCGCGCCAGTTCAGCCTTCTCCTGGCCCCCGCTGTCTGCCTGCTCACCGTCGTCGGTGAGTTGCGCGAGTTCGTGAGCCAGGATGCGAGCGGCTGCCGGTTGCGGAAGGTAAAGAGTATTCTGCGACGGTGTCAGCTCCCAACTTGCGTCTCCGCGGCGAGTCAAAGGCCAGCGTTGGCGTTCCGAACGCTTGCGTATATCCGCCTCACGGCCCGTGAAAGAAACCAGTTCATCGATCTGAACCTCTGCCCAATTCTGGTTTTCTCTGAGGTGTACTTTCTTCACTTCAAAGCGGTCGAACACGATCATTGATTGATCGGGCTTGGGCTTGAACAAGTCACGTCCACGCAAATTCTGTTCCAACTCTGCGCATGCCTGTAGAAAAGCTGCGCTCACCTGTTCGGGCTTGGGTCGAGCGGAATGCACCATCGGACGCCCAAACGTCGCTTCGGTCTTTGCTTGTCGTTTCGCAATTCTGGCATTCGATCGTGTTTCATCCGGTACATCCGCCGCAGCCGACTCCTCAGGTTCCGTGTCGCTGGCGGTGGGCCTCAGGCTCGCGGTCCTGAGAGGCCCAGCAAGCCCTCCTCTGGGAGCATCTTCGACATAGCGAAGAAAACGCGGTCGTCCCCGACGTTTCCAATACTTTGAATCGTACTTATCGACGCCCGGTCCAGTATGCAGCACGCTCAAAAAAGAATGCTCAACCGGGTTGACCACAATCCCCGCATGTCCCGGCCACACGGCCAGATCGCCCGGTTGCGGACTGCTTACGCGGCGAAATTCGGCGACGCCCGCATAAAGCTCCGAAGAACTCGCGTACTTATAGGGGAAACCGGCTCTCCGATACAGTCCGTTGACGAAGTGGGAGCAATCATAACGGGTCCGAGGATGGCGAGAATTCATTGCTACCCGCACAATCGCCAAGCCCTCGGCTCGAGTCAGCGAGTGAACCCCATGCGTGGTCTGCCGCAGGTCGGCATCTTCGCGCGCGACCCGTTTCGGGCCGCTCCCATCCTCTTGCCCTGACGCCGCCGGTAACGCGACCAGGCAGCAAAGAAGCAATAACGGCGCGCCTTTGGCAGGGAATTCCATAGTGCTCCTTATAACGCGCCCCAATCAGGCAGGATAGATCACCGGGGTGCTTGCAGGTCTTAGAAAAGTGTCCTGCTCTGAGATGCACCTTCGGTCCGAGAAGGCTATCTAGCTTTTAAGGCGGCCCCGCTTCCTTGCTGCAAACAAAGCCCTTCCATTGAGCCTAATCGCAGATAGACTTGCCGTCCGATTTGGCCGTAACTTTTTCACTCTTCGCGGATACCTAATTACGACAAGCATAATTCCGAAGGTTAAGGGGATATTTCTCCCGTCGAATGGAAGGAGCATATATGGCGACAATCGCCGTCGTGCCAGAAATGAGATCTTTGAGTCCGAAACTGATTGCGCCTCGATGGCATACGGTATTGTTCGTTACGCTATTTCTTGCTCTCGCCCTGAGTGGAGCCTTCTTTCAAAGGGCAGCTCGCGCGCAGCCAGGAAAGGTGCTGGAGCAGCCACATGTTGTGCCGCTCTACCTCTCACTTATTGCCTTGGAATGGGGGCTTTTCCTTTATGTGTGGAAGGCCGGTTTGCGTCGCACGGGAACCAAGGTGCGGGAACTGATTGGGGGGAGATGGCAAAGCCTAAAAGATGTGTTCCTTGATGCGAGCCTCGCGCTCGCATTATGGACGGTTTGGATGATCGTCGAAAAGGGATGGGATCGGTGGTTTGGGCCTGGGCATGCCGCTTCCATACAAACTTTTCTGCCGCGGCGGGGGATTGAAATTCTGCTTTGGATTGGGGTATCGGTCAGCGCCGGAATTTGCGAAGAAGTGGTCTTTCGCGGTTACTTCCAAAGGCAATTTGAAGTGTTCACGCACAGCAAAGGGATTGCATTATTGTTGCAGGCTGCGCTGTTCGGCATATCCCATGGTTACCAGGGGATCGAAGCGTGCGTAAAAATCGCTCTCTTCGGCGCACTATATGGATTGTTCGCGCTCTGGCGCGGAAGTCTCCGCCCAGGAATGATTGCTCACGCCGGATCGGACGTTTTGAGCGGCATCTTCGGAATATGACTGGCGACCGGCCGCGAAGCCTTCCGGCATTTACCGCAGCGAGGATACTGTTATGAAGAAGTTTTGATGACCGACTTCAGCGCGCTTTACAAAAAATATGCGCCAGACGTGTTTCGCTTCGCGCTCTATCTCTCCGGCGATCGCAGCCAGGCCGAGGACCTGACCTCGGAGACCTTTGTGCGGGCTTGGACTTCGCCGGAGGCAATCGAGGTTGCCACCGTGAAGGCGTACCTCTTTACGATTGCGCGTAACCTGTTTTTGCACGGCCTGCGCAGAAAATCGCGCCACCTCGAGATGGACGACGGACTGCCCGATCGGCACGCCAGTCCCTATGTGCAAGCCGAGAACAAAGAGGAGCTCCGCGCCGTGCTGGCCGGATTGCAGGAATTACCGGAAATCGACCGTTCCGCCCTGTTGATGAGGGCGCTGGACGGTATGCCCTACGAAGAAATTTCACGGGCCCTTGGAATTTCTCTTTCGTCCGCGAAGGTCAAGATTCACAGAGCGCGGCTAGCGCTTGCGGGAATCCGACATGCCTAGCATCAGATCGAACTCAGGCAATACCACAGGAGCGAAACTATGAACGTCTCACGAGAGGTGATTCTGGATCTGTTACCGGCGTACCTGTCAGGCGAAGCCAGCCCGGACACGCGCGCTCTTGTAGAAGAACACATGAAGCAAGACGCTGAACTGGCGCAGCGCATTCGCCTTTTGTTGAAAGAGGCTCTTACCGGGACCGCGCACCCCGCACTGTCTCCAGAACTGGAGTTGAGATCCCTTCGCCGCACGCAAAGTCTTCTCAGCTGGCAGAGGTGGTTGTTTGGCCTGGGTATATTTTTCTCCGCCATGTTGCTCAGCAATGAAAGCTCGTGCGAAGGCCGCCATTTAAAGGAATTTCATTTCCTGCTGCGCGACTACCCGGAGGAGTTCGCAATCTGCGCGGTGCTCGGCCTCGCTTGCTGGATCGCTTACTTCTTGATCCGGCGGCGCCTGCGAACCAGCACCATGTAGATCTATCGGTTCACAAATCTCAGAAGTCATTATTGATAAGCGCGATTTCGCACAACCCACCGCCTCCATTGCACTCCCTCTTCCCAATTTCCATCCAACAAAAAACCCTCCTGCGGGGGCAGGAGGGTTCTGAAGACGGTTCTCAGATTAAGCCCGGACGACGTTTGCCGCCTGAAAGCCTTTGGGGCCCTTCAGCAAATCAAACTCCACGGTCTCACCTTCATTGAGCGTGCGGTAGCCGTTCTCCTGGATGGCGGAGAAGTGCACGAATACATCTTCTCCCGTGGAGCGTTGGATGAATCCATATCCTTTCGCCCCGTTGAACCACTTCACTGTACCTTTCTCTCTCACGGCAAATACTCCTTTCACAATCGTGAAGAATAGTTCCCCGGCGTCTCGATCGTAGCTCCGGTTACCCGTAGCCCCCCTCAAAGAAGTCGGTAGAACTTCCGGTTGCGTCAACGATGTGCAGAAGGAACTACTCCAAAAAAGGAAAAGACTCCTGCAGTTTCCACCGCGGGATGCATCCGCTGTGGGAACTTTTGGAGTCCGTCAATTTGGCTCGTTTCCACCACACTGCTTACGTCAACCACCACTGGTCTCACCACCGGACCACTTCCCGGTATTGAGCCACAGATAATAAGGCGTATCAAAACGATTCGCAACAAAAATTAGAGGAAAAGTTTAACTTGCTCCAGGGCAATGAACTACCCAATCCCCATAACTTTGACAAGGATAAAGAAATAGCTCGGTAACTTCACGAAAAACTTAGGTTTATACGTTTTCCCAGCTCCCTCGCCCTCCTCTGCTACGATGAACTATCCCATGGCGAATCCGCCTATTCCCACACTTCCCAAAGGCGCAGCCGTACGGTCGCGTACTGTTATTCCTGCGCGCCGCTCTTCCCCCGGTTTGATCGTTTCCACAATCAAATATCTGATGCGGACCGAGGTTCATACCTTTGCCTTCTCGGTGGCCGCCAACGCCATTCTGTCCTTCTTCCCTTTCGTCGTCTTGCTGATGACTCTCATCCGCCGCGTCTTTCATTCCCGCGTCATGTATGACGTGGTCCTGCAGCTGCTTCGCGACTACCTGCCCGCCGGACAGGACTTCGTCATCCGCAACCTCAACGCCATGGTCAATTCCCGGCAGCGTGTGCAGGTCGTCTCCCTCGTCATCCTGCTCGTGACTTCATCGGGTGTCTTCCTGCCGCTTGAAGTTGCGCTCAACCGAATCTGGCGCTTCGAAAACAATCGCTCCTACCTGGGCAATCAATTGATCTCGCTCGGTCTGGCGTTTGCCTCCGGCGCGCTGGCCTTGCTCTCGATTGCCCTCACCGCCGGCCCCGTCGCATTTATGGAATTCCTGNTGCGCGGTTACGGCACNGGNATGGTGCGCCTGGTGGGATTCTTGATGATGAAGGTTTTCGCGATTGCCGCCAGCATCGCGATCTTCTTCCTCATCTACTGGCTGCTGCCCAACGGCAAGGTCCCGGCGCGGGCTGTGTTGCCCGCCGCCATCATTATGGGATTGCTCTCCGAAGCCTTGAAATACGCCTACATTCTGGCTCTGCCCTGGTTGAATTTTCAGGAAGTCTACGGCCCCTTCGCGCTCTCGGTGAGTATGATGTTCTGGGCATTCCTCTCCGGCTTGCTGCTGCTGGCCGGCGCCAATCTCTCCGCCGAAGAACACCTGCACCACTCTCTGTAGCACCTGGCAGTGGATCAACCTGACGCGCGAAGAGAAGATCACGAATTACAACGACACGCAGTGTCACGAAGGGATTGCTCTGCAGTCGCTTCCTTCGTGTGACTTCGTGCCCTTCGTGGTAATGCCTGTCCAAAAATAAAGCCGCCTGCAATTCGCAGACGGCCTCTTCTAAACCTGATGTCCGAAAAGCTGATCGCTGACGCCTACTTCGGTTGATCCGCAGCCGGGTTTTTCTGATCCCCCGCCGGAGTTTTCTGATCCCCAATCGAAAGCAACTCCACTTCAAAAATCAGAGTCTCTCCCGGACCGATGTCGCTCCCCGCTCCCCGGTCTCCATATGCCATGTCCGGAGGAATGAACAACTGCCACTTCGATCCCACCGGCATCATCTGCAGCGCCTCGGTCCAGCCCTTGATCACTCCGCCTACCGGAAACGATGTCGGTTCGCCCCGTTTGTAGGAGCTGTCAAATTCCTTGCCATTGATCAGCGTCCCGCGGTAGTTGCAGGTGACCTTGTCGTTAGGGGTCGGCTTTGGTCCCGTCCCAGCAGTGAGGATCTTGTACTGCATGCCGCTCGGTAGCGTCACCACTCCTTCTTTGCTCTTGTTGGCCGCCAGGAATGCCTCGCCCTCTTTCCGCGCCCCCGTCCCAGATTCGTGGGCCTTCGCCTGCTGCTTGTCGCGAACCTCGTTCTGCAGTTGCGTCAGGAGAGCGCGCTCCTCGTCTTCCGTCAAAAGCGCTTTGCTTCCGGCCAAAGCATCCTTGAGCGCCCGCGCCGTAATCGCCGCATCCAGGGATTCACTAATGCCTTGCCTCCGAAGGTCGCTGCCGATCTTCATCCCCAGGGCATAGCTCGTCTTTTCCTTCGGCGTCTTGAGTGTCAGAGCGGTCGCGCTTTTCGAAGTCACGGGAGCCTTCTTGGTGGTGCTTGCAGTTTGCTTCTTAGCTGGAGCGGCGCCCTGCGTGGAAGTCTGCTGCTTGGGTTGACTGGTGGCCGCCGGAGTCTGCTGCGCCGGGGCATGGCCCAGCAGCATGATCCCGGCCGCGAAGAGTTGAAACATGGTGAGCGGTTTTTGCATATGTTGGTATTGTCCCATTGCATACCAGAATGGGCAAACCATGATTCCGGGTGTTCCGCCTTTGTCACTGCAATTCTTCAGGGGGCCGCCATTCTGCTCGGCCGGAGTGTGGCGCGGGCGCCCCCGCTCGCGGCGGGCGGCCCACTCAAGCCAGGTTTTGGCTTGAGTGGGGGAGTTCGGCTGATGAGATAACCGTGTCGGCTCCTAACGAGCGAGTAGACTTGGAAGCGCTCAAGCGACCAAGGCTCGGAGGAAAGGAGCCGACACGGTTATCTCTTCAGCCCTCTTTTGTCACATTAGGGACACTTGCATTTTGTCCCGTTAGGGACACTTGCATTTTGTCCCGTTAGAGACACTTGAATTTTGTCCCGGAGGGACACCTGCATTTTGTCCCGTCAGGGACACTTGCATTTTGTCCCATTAGGGACACTTGCATTTTGTCCCGCTAGGGACATCTGAAAATAGCCCGGCGCTTCCAGCGCCGGGTCGTCGCGCCAGATGAGAACCGCGTCCCGGAGGGACGCCTGAAGTTCATACAGCACCGTGGACGGCGTTCCCACCTCCGGTTCGGTGATGAGCAAGTGAACGTGTTCCGGCATGACGACGTATCCCACGACCACGAAACGATAGCGCCTCCGCACCCGCTCCAGAACCTGAAGAAACAAGTCGCGATCCCCGTGGCTGCCGAGCAAAGCTCGCCGCTGGCAGCAACTCGTGGTGATAAAGTGCAGGTATCCGGCACCGTAGTAGCGATGGAGTCGGTTGGGCATGCGAGATACGTAGCACGCAGTCCGCCTGTGTGTATGTCACAAGTGAACATCGGGTCGAGGTCTGTGGTGCCCAGGCTTCGAACATCGCGAAGCGTGGGGCAGCCAGCGTCGTGGTAGTTCAATTGTGGGCCAGCCCCCCACCCGCCATAAGGAAGAAGTTTCGGGGTTAGGAACAGCTTTGGATCAA
>JGI12635J15846_10003816_pt1 | contig 13073 bp, 7 predicted proteins | sample BlaSpr_A8_OM2_M2_FD_15846 | JGI IMG/M metagenome (IMG submission 15846) | reverse complement strand
TCGATCCCAAGGAATCACGTCGCCACGTTTTCGGATGCGGCGACCGGATACCTTGTAGGCAAAAGAACTGCGAGCGCGGATGAAGGTATGCCGGAAGAGTTGGTGAAAGCGAGCGTGTTAGACGGCGGAAAGCCGACGGAATGGATTGAGTCGCTAGCCGGTCGCTACGAGGCTCTGCTTCGTGCCTCGCGAGCGATCAGTGCGTATCGTGAACCGGTAGCGCTGTTCCGCGCTCTCGCGGGCGAACTCCAGCATGCCCTGAAGTTTGATTTCCTTGGCCTTATTTTGTATGACGAATCCCTGAACAAGATCGAGATACCCGTTCTGGAAGTGGTGAACGGATCTGGTGTAACCATTCCCACGGATCTGCGCGCGGAAGAGGCCATCACGTGGTGGGTTTATCACAATCAAAAGCCAGTTGTGATCTCACACGCTTCCGATGAACCTCGCTTTCCTCGGATGATGCAGATTTACAAAAGCTGTGGGGTTGAATCCGGAGTCGTGCTTCCTTTGACGACAGCACAACGCCGCCTCGGAGGAATCGCACTCGGGTCTGAGCAACCTGACGCTTATTCAGATGACGAGGTTCGGTATTTGGAACTCGTCGCGGATCACGTTGCCTTGGTAGTGGACAATGCACTCCGCGATGAACAGCAACGACGCAGCGAGGAAGACCTCCGCAAGCAAAAAGCGCACTTCGAGAAGATTTTCGAACTGGCGCCGGAGGCAATTGTCTTGCTTGATATTGAGAGCCGAGTACTCAGAGTCAACGAAGAATTCACGAAGCTCTTTGGCTATACCGCCGACGAGGCAGTCGGCCGGAACATCAGGTCCTTAATTGTGCCCGAGGATCACCGCGACGAAAGTGAGAACTTGCGGGAATTGTTAAAGCGGCGCGAACGAGTAAATGCCGAGATCGTTCGAAGACGGAAAGATGGAAAACGCCTTACCGTGTCGTTTGTTGCCGCGCCAGTTTCAGTCGAAGGCAACGGCGTAGAGATCTACGGGATCTACCGGGACATCACCGAGCGCAAACGAAGCGAAGAGAGACTTCGGCGGAGTGAGGCTTATCTGGCTGAAGGCCAACGGCTAAGCCACACTGGAAGCTGGGCCCGCTGTGTTTCAACGGGCGAGTTATATTGGAGCCGGGAGAGCTTTCTTATTTTTGGCTTCGATCCCGAGGGACCCAGCCCAACATTCGAGACTCTTTTAAATCGAATTCACCCGGAAGACCGACAGTCCTTCCGGAACACGACCCAAAACGCAATTGTGCGGAGAAGCGATTTCGAGGTGGACTACCGGATCATACGAGACGACGGAACTGTGCGTCACATTCATGTAGTCGGGCATCCCGTAATCAATGCGGCCAGGCCGCTCAATGAGTTCGTAGGTACGCATGTCGACGTCACCGACCAAATCCAATCAAGGGCCGCTCTGGAGAAGGCGTTTGAGGAGATCAAACAACTCAAGGACCAGCTCTATCAGGAAAACGTGGCGCTGCGGGAAGAGATCGACGAAACCTCGATGTTTGAGGAAATTGTTGGTAAGAGCGACGCGTTGCGGCGGGTACTCGCACAGGTAGAAACAGTGGCAGCGACCGATTCAACCGTGCTGATCTACGGGGAGACCGGAACGGGGAAGGAGTTAATCGCCCGGGCAGTTCACAATTTGGGCGAGCGTGCTCCACAAGCCTTCGTCAAACTCAATTGCGCCGCGATCCCAACTGGGCTGCTGGAAAGCGAGCTGTTTGGACACGAAAAGGGCGCCTTCACCGGAGCAGTCGGGCAGCGCGTCGGCCGATTCGAGCTCGCGAACCATGGTACGGTCTTCCTGGACGAAATTGGCGAAATTCCTCTGGACCTGCAACCGAAATTACTTCGGGTCCTGCAGGAAAGAGAGTTCGAGCGCTTGGGAAGCTCACGAACCTTGAAAACAGACGCTCGTCTGATCGCTGCAACGAACGGCAACCTGAGTATGATGGTGGAAGCCGGAAAATTCCGTGCTGATTTATTCTACCGACTGGACGTTTTCCCGATTCATGTGCCGTCCTTGCGCGAGCGTAAAGAGGACATTCCCCTCCTGGTGCGACACTTTGTACAACAGTTTACCCGGCGCCTGCGGAAGAACATTGATTCGATTCCAGCAGCGACGATGACCGCGTTGTGCGAGTATCACTGGCCGGGCAATATTCGCGAGCTCCAGAATGTGATCGAACGCGCCGTGATCGTGTCCACCGGCTTTGTGCTGAAAGTATCTACTGATGACCTCAAACCACGCAGCCATCGGCCGGGTAGTCAGGAAAAGAGCGGCGAAGCGCCACGTACCGATGCACGGAACGCCCGCAAAGCAGTCGATGAAAGTGAACGCCAACAGATTCTGGGAGTTCTCGAAGAAACTCATTGGACTGTTGCCGGACCCAGGGGTGCGGCCTCCCGATTGGGCCTGAAGCGTTCCACCTTGCAGTACAGGATGCGGAGGCTCGGAATTCCAAGCAAGCGAGAGAGCTTGTAACTTCACCGGAGTCCACTATTCGTACTGGCTGACACTCGCAGGCTTATCTAGCGGGCGCTCAAGAGAGTTACCATCCAGACACGTTCGATTCGCAACTACAGAATTGTTTACACGAGATTCCAGTTGCCGAAGAATGCCAAGATGCCCATCAGCTAACTCTGGCATTGTTTGGCACCGTGCGCGCTCCGGCAGGTCTTGCCGATCGCTATCTCCCTCGTTCTTGAGCTACTTCTGATCGATTTCCAATAGGTAGGGAGTTTGGCATCGGACGCGCATATAGCAGGGGCAGCAGACGGAATTAGAAGAGAAACAAATGAAATCACCCGTCAACAAAACCCTTTTGGCTTCGGCGTCTGGGTAATCGGAGCTGATGGCCACAGTTATCTCTCCAGCTTCGGCTTCCCCAATGCACTCCGCCCGCAGCTGAGGACGTTTTTGGCGATGGCGCCAAATGATCTCGGAGTTGCATTGCTACAAATGGAGCCGCTCTCATGAAACCCGAAGCCAAGAACGCGGCACTTCGCGTCGCAATCCGCAGCACCGAAGATGAAGACACATGGATTCTGCAAGGGCGGCTCGCCGGACAAGCCGTGTCCGAGCTTACGACCGCCTGGAAAAAGCAAAGGGGCGAGCGCAATGGGCGTAAAACAGTAGTCGATCTGGTGGATCTGACCTTTGTGGACGAACGCGGTGAGAGCGCGCTCATGGAAATGATGGTCGAGGGTGCAAAGTTCGTTGTTCGGGGCCTTTACACAAGAACCTTGGTCGAGATCCTCAAGGAACGTCGCAAACTGGGGGCATGAGCAAATGTGGATCGTTCGCGTTGCGTTAGATCGTCCATACACTTTTATTGTGCTGGCTCTCTTGATCCTCATTTTGAGCCCGGTTGTGATCCTGCGGACGCCGACCGACATTTTCCCTAACATCAACATCCCCGTGATTGCCGTGGCCTGGCAGTATACGGGCCTGAACCCGGAGGAACTCGAAGGGCGGCTGACCAGTGTGTACGAGAGGATTCTGACCACGACGGTCGATAATATCGAACACATAGAATCTACGACCGTAAACGGCCAAGCAATCGTTAAAATCTTCTTACAGCCCACGGCCAGCCTGGACACGGCAAACGCGCAAGTCACCGCAGTTTCTCAGACAATCCTGCGGCAGTTGCCTCCAGGAACCTTACCTCCGCTGATCATTAACTATAGTGCGTCAAGCGTACCGATTTTGCAGCTTGGGCTCAGTGGCAAGGGACTTTCGGAGCAGCAACTGAATGACATGGGGCAAAACTTCATAAGGCCTCAGCTGGTTACGGTTCCCGGTGCGGTAGTTCCGTATCCGTATGGAGGAAAGCAGCGGCAAGTGATGATTGATCTGAGCACTAACTTGCTTCAGGCGAAAGGGCTTTCGCCACAAGATGTTCTGAACTCTCTCACGAATCAGAATCTTGTACTGCCTGGCGGTACCGCAAAGATCGATGAGTTCGAGTATGACGTTCGCGTGAATTCAAGCCCCAGGACGGTCGATGAACTGAATGACCTGCCCATCAAACAGGTAGGCACCTCAACTGTGTACCTGCGCGACGTTGCGGATGTCAGCGATGGATTTGCACCTCAGACCAATATCGTGAGGCAAGACGGCCATCGCGGCGTGCTTGTAAGCATTTTGAAGGCAGGTACGGCGTCGACCATCAGCGTCGTGCAAGGGATTCGCGACCTGTTGCCTCGCGTGGCGCAGACTCTTCCGCCGGAGCTCAAAATGCAGCCGCTGGCGGATCAATCGATCTTTGTGAAAGCCGCTGTCAGTGGTGTGATCCGCGAAGCTCTCATTGCCGCGTGTCTGACGGCGTTAATGATCCTACTTTTTCTCGGCAGCTGGCGCAGCACCCTCATCATCGCGGTTTCCATTCCGCTCTCCATCCTGACCTCGGTAATCATTCTGAGTGCTTTGGGACAGACAATCAACGTAATGACCCTGGGTGGGTTCGCACTGGCAGTCGGTATTCTGGTGGACGACGCCACAGTGGAAATTGAGAACATCGAGCGGAACCTGGCTCAAGGCAAGGAGATCAAGCGGGCGATCTTGGATGGCGCGTCGCAGATTGCAGTCCCGGCTTTTGTTTCGACGCTCTGCATCTGCATTGTGTTCTTGCCGATGTTTTTCCTGGCGGGAGTATCGAAATTTCTTTTTGTGCCGCTGGCCGAAGCCGTCGTGTTCGCCATGCTGGCGTCGTATTTTTTCTCCCGCACTATCGTTCCAACCATGGCGATGTATTTGCTGAAAAGCGGCGAGCACGGGGTTGGGCGCCGCAACGTCTTTTCCAGGTTCCAGGCTGCGTTCGAGAAGGCTTTCGAGCGACTGCGGCTGTCTTACCAGCTTTTGCTCACCACCGCGGTACATCGGCGGGCGATTTTTATTCCGGCCTTCCTGCTCATTTGCCTCTCGGCCTTTCTATTGGTTCCGTGGCTTGGTCAGAACTTTTTTCCCTCCAGTGATAACGGCCAATTTATTCTGCACATTCGAGCTAAGAGCGGCACGCGCATTGAGGAAACCGCCCGAATCTGTGATCTGATTGAAGCTTCCATCCGCCAGCAGATTCCCCCGCGGGAGGTCGATAACATCCTTGACAACATCGGCTTGCCCTACAGTTCGATCAATTACATGCACAGCACGTCCGGTCTCATTGGCGCCGCGGACGCGGACATCATGGTGTCGCTCAAGGAGAAGCACCACCCCACCGCCGACTACGTTCGTAACCTTCGCAAGACACTCCTGAGGACTTTTCCAGGTGTCACGCTTTATTTTCTACCGGCAGATATGGTCACCCAGGTGCTGAACTTTGGCCTGCCCGCGCCGATTGACATTCAGATCGATGGGGCTGACATTGAGGGCAATCGCCAGGTTGCCGAGCGTATTCTAGCGGAATTACGGCGAGTTCCGGGCCTAACGGATCTGCGCATCCAACAGCAGTTCGACTATCCAAGCTACGACATTAACGTCGATCGCACGAAGGCGGCACAAGGCGGGCTGACCCAGCGAAACGTCGCCAACAGCGTTCTGAATTCCTTGAGCGGAAGCTTTCAGATCACGCCCATCTTCTTCCTCAATTGGAAGAACGGTGTGAATTACAACCTCGTCGCACAGACTCCACAGTACAAGGTCCAATCTCTACAGGATCTGGAGAATACACCGATTACTGCGACAGATGCATCTCGCCCGGAAATCCTGGCGGATGTAGCCTCGCTCAATCGCTCGACCGAAATGGAGGCGATTAGCCATTACAATATCCGCCGCGTTGTCGAGATCTACGGAACTGTTCAAGACCGCGATTTGGGATCGGCCGCACGGGACATAGACCGGATTGTCGACGCGAATCGAAAGTCATTGCCGCGCGGGAGTTTCCTGACGATTCGCGGGCAGATCCAGACCATGCGGAGTTCATACTTGGGACTCCTGGCGGGCCTGGGATTTTCGATTGTCCTTGTTTACTTGTTGATTGTGGTGAATTTTCAATCCTGGCTGGACCCCTTCATTATTATTACCGCTCTTCCAGCTGCTTTGGCCGGCATTGTTCTGTTTCTGTTCATCACTCACACTACGCTCAGTGTCCCTGCATTGATGGGCGCGATCATGTGCATGGGTGTGGCGACTGCGAACAGCATCCTGGTCATTTCCTTTGCAAAGGAACGCCTCCTTCATCACGGAGACCCGATTGAAGCAGCAATTGAGTCGGGGTACACGCGGTTTCGGCCCGTCATCATGACCGCACTGGCCATGATCATTGGCATGATCCCGATGGCATTAGGTCTGGGGGACGGAGGCGAGCAGAATGCACCCCTAGGACGCGCCGTGATCGGTGGACTACTTTGCGCCACCCTTGCCACATTGGTTTTTGTCCCTTCGGTTTTCAGCCTCCTGCACCGAGGGCGACCGGAAAGCGATCCAAATATATCGATCGAAGAGGAAGGACAGCCAGTCCATGCTTAAGCAAGGAAACGCCCCGATGGAATCCGATGATAGGAACGCCACGGCAACGGGCGAGACAAAGGCGCTAGTCAGAGTGGTCGCCGAGCCGACCGTTGACGAGCAAACCGACGAGAAAAACTCCAAAAGAGTCTTCTCTCGAGGCGTCCTATTGTTTCTTGCTGTCGCCGCTTTGGGGCTCGCCGTCGTCGTACTTTTCGGCATGCATTCACGCCTCGCGGCGGAAACGCGGCTTGTGCAAGCAACCGACCAAGCGGCGATCCCCAGCGTCAGTGTGGTCCGGCCGCAAGCCGCGAGTCGCGCACGGGACCTGGTATTACCTGGCAATACACAAGCTTTTATCGATTCCCCTATCTATGCGAGAACCAACGGATATCTAAAACAGTGGTACGTCGATATTGGAACCCGCGTTCGAAAGGGTGAATTGCTGGCGGAAATAGAAACACCAGAACTCGACCAGCAGCTGCGGCAAGCGCAGGCGGAGCTCGCCACGGCGCAAGCTAATCTTAACCTGTCACAGATCACCGCAGAGAGAGACCAAAGTCTGCTGAAGACCCACTCCGTTTCAACCCAGGAGCGCGACAATGCCGTGAACGCACTTGTCGCCAACAAGGCAACGGTTGATTCGAATCAAGCCAACGTGGCTCGGCTCGACCAGTTGCAGTCCTTCGAGAAGGTGTATGCACCTTTTGACGGCATTATCACAGCCCGGAGTACCGACGTGGGCGCGCTGATCGATGCAGGTGCCAATGCGCCCAAAGAGTTATTTCACATTGCTGCCATCAGCAAGTTGCGCATATACGTTGCAGTTCCTGAGGTGTACTCGCGTTATGCAATTTCGGGAGTGTCCGTCAATCTGACACTCGATGAATACCCAGATGAGACGTTTGAGGGGACTCTGGTGAGAAACTCAAATGCGATCGATGCGGTTTCCCGAACCCTGCTGGTGGAAGTGGATGCGGACAATAGCAAGGGCCGGCTGATGCCGGGCGCGTACGTACAAATTCATCTTAAGCTGCCACTCGACGCTCGTTCCCTGACGGTTCCGTCGAACGTTCTAATTTTTCGCAGAGAAGGCCTGCAGGTAGCCATTGTGCGCAATGGGAAGGCAGAACTGGTGGTGGTCAAGCCAGGCCACGACTACGGCGACAGCATGGAAATTCTTGCCGGATTGCAGCCTGAGGATGACGTGATACTCAGCCCCTCTGATTCGCTGATCAGCGGCACACCTGTTCAGGTAGGTAACGCGAAGCGTGCGGGAGAAAGAGAATGAAACCGGTCGGCTGCACTCTGGTCACGTTAGGAATAATAATGATGCTGCTGGCGGGCTGCGAAGTTGGTCCCAAGTATGCGCGGCCCAATGTTCCCGCCGCTCCCGCGGATACGTTTAAAGAAGTGGATGGTTGGAAAACCGCGCAGCCTAGTGACCAGTTGCAGCGAGGGGCATGGTGGGAAATCTTCGGAGATTCGCAGTTGAATGCATTGGAAGCTCAACTCACGACATCTAGCCAGGATTTGAAGGTTGCGCAGGCCCGCTTTCAGCAAGCACGGGCGTTGATTCGCATCAACCGCGCATCCGAATTTCCGACCGTCACCACAGCCCCAAGCATTGCCTCGATACGCGACTCGCCCAATCGACCGTACTTCACGACCACCAGCACCACGGGCGACTTTGTCCTGCCTTTTGACCTCTCCTATGAACTGGATGTCTGGGGAAGAGTGCGCCGAACGGTTGCCGCTTCTCGTGAAGAGGCGCAAGCAACGGCCGGCGATCTCGAAACTGTGAGCCTTAGCCTCCACGCCGAACTCGCTCTCGACTATTTCGAGTTGCGCAGCGCCGACGCCCAGAAGCAGCTCCTGGACGACACGGTAAAAGCCTACCAGGATGCCCTGCAGCTCACGATCAACCGATTTGATGGCGGCGCTGCTCCAAAATCGGATGTTGCGCAAGCTCGAACACAGCTGGAAACCACCACGGTCCAGGATACCGATGTTTCCGTCGAACGCGCGCAGTTCGAGCATGCTATTGCCATCCTGATCGGAAAGCCCCCGGCTGCGTTCACACTTGTACCATCGCCCCTTCACGTGCAGCCTCCGAGTATTTCCGTCGGACTCCCATCACAGCTTCTTGAGCGCAGGCCCGATATTGCCGCTGCAGAACGTCGAGTTGCCGAATCGAACGAACAAATCGGCATTGCCCGCGCCGCGTTCTTTCCCACAATCATATTGAGCGCGTCGGCCGGGTTCGAGGGAGATTCCATCACGAACTGGTTCAGCTGGCCGAGCCGGTTTTGGGGGGTAGGACCGTCGGCGATGGAGACCATATTCGACGCCGGGCGTCGACGGGCGACTTCACAGGTGGCGTTTGCCAACTATGACGCAATCGTGGCCAGCTATCGCGAGACCACGCTCACTGCGCTTCAGCAAGTCGAAGATAATCTCGCGGCGCTTCGCGTCCTTGAGCAAGAAGCCCAACAACAAAAAGACGCAACTGCATCCGCCCAGGAGTCGTTACAGGTTTTTACCGATCGCTACATAGGCGGAGCTGATCCTTACCTGCAGGTGCTCACCGCCCAAACCGTCGCTCTGCAGAATGAACGGAACGATGTCGACATATTGAGGCGCCGGATGGACGCAAGCGTGCTGCTGATCAAGGCCGTCGGGGGAGGATGGAACGCATCGCAACTACCTAGCGCGACCCAGCTCGGACAAAGAGGAAAAGACCAAGCCTGGCAAAATATGCCTAAGTCCGGAACTTGAGAACGAAACAGAGGAGGAAGCGTTGGAATTCAGACAACACGCAGCCATTCAATCATTCGGAAAATCAGTTCGTTGCCAGATTTGGTTTCGCGCAATCGGTCGGTGCTTGCGCGCTCTGATCAAGATACCCAACCAGCAGACGTAGCATGTTTTCCATTCGCGTGCGGAATCACCAAGTTCGTTCCCGTCGCTGTGAATCCATAAGAGTAGACACCCTAAAAGAGAACTGGCGATTCGCCGATACGCGGGAGTCACTTGCGTCCAACTCTTGAGCATGCATTCGGATCGGTCTTGCCCGTGATCGAGGTCAGTGCGCCTGCAAGTATTTCACATCCATCTGGTGACCGAAAAGAAGCCCCGGAAAGCGGTTGTCTCTCGAAGCATAAGCGGTTCGGGCGGGAAGTCTGCATTCCACTTCAGTGGCGGATCGGTAGGTCGGCGCAGGCAAGCTCGATATATTTCGTTTCAAGCAGCTAAAAGTTATTAAAAAGACAGCAACGTACAGATATCGGACCATAGTTGATTTCCCACTCGAGTTCTTGGCGTTAGAGGGCGTCGATAATAGCTCGGAGCAGGGCTGTTTGCCGCAAGCATTTACCTCCGCTTGCCAGAAGCTCGGCTCCCTCGTGCCAGATACTGCTGATCGAGCGCTTGGCGTATCAGTGTCTTGATCACCGCCTGGCGGCTGACGTTCAACTCTTTGGCGGCCCTGTCCAGTTCTTCGAGCATGCCCGACGCCAGGTCAACGTTCACCCTCTGTATCGGATCCATCATGCGCCCATTATTGGTGAAGAACCGTGACACATCCCTCCCGTCGTCCGCAAGGCGGGCGATGGCTTCTGCCGATACCGGTTTCCGACGTCTACGAGTGTTCTGCATAAAGTTGCTGCTCCTTTTTAGTGGCCCTCCAGAGAGTCACGAGGTGGTATTACTCTCCTTCTCCGTCCTCGCGCACTTCGAAGATGACGGTGTATAACTGCTCACGCACCCAGCCGATCGCCCGGTATTGTTCGGGCAAGTCCGAGCGTTGGTCAAGATAGTATGGGTGCGAGAAAATCTCTTGGACCTCTTCGAATCCGACACCTCGTTTCGGATTGGCTCTTAACCTCTCGCTCTTCCGCTCATCGAAGTGAAAGCGCATGAGTATAACAGTTATACCATATCAACCAAAAAACTAAAAACAGAACTGATCCCCGATCCAACCGTAACCCAAGGCATGGCTCATCACCGACTGCCCCTACTCTATGGAACCGAAACCACGAAAAACGATCAGGATTTTTCTCGCCGTTGCCCGTCCGACCCTTGCGCCCGTAACAGCCGCTCCCGCGCCTTCCTCAACTTGTCCGAGTCGGCCCTATCGATCAGTCGTTGGATCTCCGCTGCAGTCAGGGTCTGGCCATTCGCCAGCTTGAACATGACGTCGAGCAGGATTGCCCGTAGCGCCACCAGTTCGGCCATGACAGCATGGCCGGTTTCTGAGGAAATTCCGGCAACTCATTGATTAGACTTGGCGTCCCCGACGGGATTTGAACCCGTGTTTACGCCGTGAAAGGGCGATGTCAAACTGGATCACGTTGTAATTACAAGGCAGCGGTCGCTCTGCAATGCCCTGTAAGGAACAGCTAGAAACCCAAAGGCACAGGCTTTGGTTGTACCGTCCTTATACCGCGAGTTTTGGCACAGAAACCTGACAATCGAGGTCTCTCGATCGTAAGACAGAACCGCGATGATGATTTGGAGCCATACTGGCGAGACGAGACGGACTTGGCTCTGCAAGGCGAAGGGCGGCGCCACTATTTGACAGCGGCCTTCTTCTTCTGTCTCCGCTTGGTGGAATCTCTCTCATTCGCCGCTTTCCGACCTGGCTTTTTTCGCCACTCAGGGGGAAGTTCGTCGCCTTCCATTGGGGGATTTCCTTGTCCAGCCCGTTCAAGAATCCGCAGGGTTTCGGCGCGATCAGCCCTGCGACCCCTTTCCTGGAAGTACTCCTCCGTACGCAAAGCAGAGATCTTTTCCGCCACTGCTACGTTGATGAGCTGGTTTAGAGCTACACCTTCCACTTCAGCAGCCTTGCGCAGCTCTTCCAATAAAGAGGGCTGTAGTCGCAATGCGAAATTACTCCGTCTCATGGGATCACACTCCTAATCTGTTGTAGCGCCGTTGCTGGCAGAATCACCCCACAACTAAAGCCTTTTATTCCAGCGACAAAATCACGCTGATTGAATGTCACGATTGCGCTAGCACTCCCGTTTATAGCCGTTTCCAAAACCATGTCGTCGTCAGGATCGGATAGCNTTGGCCGCCATCGGAACGCAAGTCGAACCGGCCTCGCGACCGCCGCCAGGTCATCGAGAACATGACCGACTTCGGCAGTACTCAATCCACATGCAGCCAAATGTTGGGGGCGGGTCATGACCGCTTCGTACTCAAGTATGAGCGGAACCGAAAGCAACAATTCAAACTGCGATTTAAAGCAGCCAGCAAAAGCTGGCGGGAAGCGCCTCTGTCACTCCTCAGTGCCGCAACTGCCACGTCAGTATCGAGAACATAAGAAGGTGACACCTACACATGATATCGCAGGCAATATCACAATTCGAATAGTTTTCTGGGTTTTCGCTACCGACAGCAAGCGAGCCGGTGAGAAGCGAGGCAAGCAACCGCTGTGGTTGTCAAACGTGATGGGCTATCACATCCAGCCAATCGCAAGAAAGCTGGGCATCCAGAAACGCATCGGGTGACATACGTTCCGCCGCACCTAATTCGAGCATCCTCAAAAACAACCGCGAGGATGTGAAGGTGGTGCAGGAGCTATTGCGGCACGCTTCAACGAAGTGACGTTGGACGTCTACGCGCAAGCTCTGACGCCGGCCAAGCGGGCAGCGCAGCGCAAAGTCGTGTTGATCATTCGGGAGAATCTCAGTGTACTGCGAGTAACCGGGACACCGGCATAAGTTGTCGATAAGCTTTGGCGTGCCATCATTAACCGAGTTTGAACCACTCGTACCGCTTATGGCACTGAGAACATTAGCCTTAGAGATGGTGAACTGAGGGGGATCGTATTCCAAGAGGTCCGAGGGGTTGAGTGTACCGGGACATGCGTTACGCTGTGGACCTGAGACATCCGTTACAAGCCCCTTGCGGTGGCGATGGTTCGAGTTGAGTGGGTACGAAAGGACATATATCCAGCCGTCGAGGCCGTGGGAATGTGGTAATCCCGAAGGGATTTCCAAAGAGTGTGGGAAGCCGGCTTCATGGCTTTCCATGCTTTCCATACTCTGTCATTTCCACGACCTGCTTTTCGCTCGGCACTGCTGGATCTTCCATAGGGTTTTCAATGAGCGCATTATCGTCAATGCACTCATTGAAAACCCGCACGGTTCCAAGAACCAAGATCCCCGTCCATTGGCGCAAACGGCGCGCGATAAGGACGGGGTACCTGGCCTCCTGAGCTTTACTTCTTGGGCCGCGACTCCGGCGGCACAAGCCCTGCGAGGCGGTAGTACACAACGAGCTGGCCGTAGTGTTCTCCGCTATGCTCGATGATGCCGTATGCAATGTCGATAACGCGCGCTTTCTGCTGAGGGTAATAAACAACCTCCGTCATCAGGCCTTTTTCGCCTTTCGACTGGATGGCGGTTGCGCCATCGGCGAAGGATTTCTTGACGAACGCAACGATGTCGGCCTTGGATTTGTATTGCTCGCGCTTCGGATCTTCTGCCGCGGGAGGCTTCTGCCCCATCGCAGGATTCGTGAAGTAGTAGCATGAACCCGCCGCGTGCAGTAATTGCTCGGCGAAGCTCCGCTGCGCGGGTGTCGGCTTG
>JGI12635J15846_10003812_pt1 | contig 13081 bp, 5 predicted proteins | sample BlaSpr_A8_OM2_M2_FD_15846 | JGI IMG/M metagenome (IMG submission 15846) | reverse complement strand
GCTGGCAAAGTGCCGCCGATATCGCCACCGAATTGCGCTGGATCGCCGCCACAGGCTTGGCTCCGGATAAATCGGAGCCTGCACCTTCAACACGCACGTGGCGGCAAAATCTTCTGTGGGCCGCGGCCGTTGCCGCTCTTCTCGGACTGCTTTTCTGGTCCAACCTTCGCGAGAAGAGCGCGGCTCCCGCCCAAGTCACTCGTTCTTTTCTTCCACCGCCCGCGGACACGACTTTCGAGTTCACCGGCGATTTTTCCGGCCCCCCGGGCATTCGCCTGGACGGGACCGCAATTGCCTTCAGCGCTCGCGCTGAAAAAGAACGAACCTCTCTCTGGGTGCAATTTCTCAGCGACACCACTCCCAAGAAACTTGATGGCACCGAAGGTGCTGCCTTTCCCTTCTGGTCCTACGATGGCAAGTTCATCGGATTTTTTGCCGATGGCCACCTGAAAAAGGTGCCCGCGGCCGGAGGACCGGTTACCGTTGTCGCCGATGCTCCCAACGCGCGCGGCGGAGCGTGGAATCAGAACAACATCATTATTTATGAGCCCGATTATCGCGATACCCTCTGGCAAATCAGCGCTTCCGGCGGAACACCCACGCGCCTCACAAAATTCGATTCGGGCAAGCACACCACTCATCGCTGGCCCTGTTTTCTTCCGGACGGCAAGCATTTCCTCTTTTTTGCCACTAACCACTCCGGGAGCTCCGAGCAAGGCATCTACCTTGGCTCCCTTGCCGACGGCTCGTTCAAACACGTTCTCGACGCCGATTCCGATGCCCGCTACGCTTCCGGCTATCTGCTCTATCACGTGCAGTCCCAGCTCCTGGCGGTAAAATTTGATGAGAATTCCGGCGCCATGTCCGGAGAACCTGTCACCCTCGCCAATTTTGTCGAATACGATGCCGGCACCTGGCACACCACATTTGCGGCCAGCCAGAACGGACTGCTGCTCTACGAGCACGGCACCAAGGCCCTCGGCACCGAACTTTATTGGATCGATCGCACCGGTAAATCCATCCATCCGATCGGCGATCGAACATTTTTCAAAGGCAGCGGGCGCATCTCTCCCGACGGCAAACGCCTCGCCGTCTCCATGGGAGATCCGGAAGCCGACATCTGGGTGTTTGATCTCGCGCGCGGCACGCGCACTCGCCTGACTTTTGGCGGCGGCACCCACCTTATGCCTTCCTGGTCGCCAGACGGGCAACACATCGTCTACGTCAGACAGAATGGGAACACCGTATTCTCCGGTACCTCGCTGCGCTCCCGCCTCGCCAATGGCGGCGGCCAGGAAGAAACTTTGATGGAGAGTGCTCCGGATGAAGAGACCCTGCTCATGCCGCAGTGGTCTTCCGATTCCCGTTATCTCCTCCACATGGAACAGCACGGACCCACAGGCGCGGCCGTCTGGGCCTTGGCACTCACCGGAGACAAAAAACCCTTCGTACTTGCAAAGGCCCAAGCGCCGCAGGGAAGAATCATTCAATACCGCCTCTCTCCCGACGACCGCTGGCTGGCCTATACGTGCACCGATTCCGGCCGTGAAGAGGTTTACGTGACCCATTTCCCAAGTGGCGAGGGCCGCTGGCAGGTCTCACAAGGCGGTGGCACTTTCCCCGCCTGGCGCGGCGACAGCAATGAGATTTATTTCGTTGGGCTCGATGCTGCCATCCACGGCGCCCGCGTTAATTCCCAAAAGGCGGAGTTTGATGTGGAAGAGGTGCGCCCGCTTTTCCGCGTCAATTACACCGCGCCGATTGGAAACGCCTTTGACAACGCTCCCGATGGCCAGCACTTCGTGGTCACCGAACTCCCTCAAGGTGCTCCCACTCCGTTGGTTCTCGTCTCTAACTGGCTCGCCGAATTGAAGAAATAATCTTTACCGCTCGGTATTGGCCCTATTTTGAGCGCGCGATGTTTTTAGAGTAGCCATCTAGAGCGGCGACAGCCCTGTCAGCGCTCCGGAAGTGGTAATCAGTGTGCGGGTTCGGTTTTTAGTCCAGAGGTGGCGGGCGAGGCGGCCGGATGAGTTTTCGGACTCTCGAAACCTTCGCGTTTCAGGCGTGCTTCACCGTCCACAAGCACCGTGAATTCCACGTCCTTCGGAATCGCAACATCTTTCCCCGAAGCGAGCGGCAGAACCGCATCCGAAGAAGTATTGGAAGATCCGGAAGCTGCCTGGTAGCAGCGCACCTTCACTTGCTCTCCGTCGGCCAACATCATCGAAGTAATACTGAACGCCAGCTTCCCGCCGTGGCCAAAACGTTTTTTGGGCTCCGCTTCGGCAATGACGCCGCTCGTCTTCGATCCTGCCGGCAGAACCGCCACGCCTTCCACGATCACGTCTTCGACAACTTCAAACTCGACCGCGTCCCCCACATGCGCCGTCGCCGACGAAATCGTTTTGCTCAGTTTCACGCGGATGGTCGTATTGTTTGCCAGCGCGAACGCAGCAGCACCAGTCTTCGCGGGCGAAGTCACCTCGCTCCGCGGCTGATCGTAGTGCATACGTTCTCGCGCGGGCGGCTTTGCGGCAGGCGCGGGGAGGCCGGTCCCCGGCTGGTCCTTGAGTAAAGACACGCTCGTCAGCGGAACATACCCGGCCTCACCTGCGCCGGTCCGCACGCTATAGTAGTCATCACTGCGCCCCGTGATGCGCACAACGTCCCCGCACTGCAGCGTCGCACGTACGTCCAGCGTGGTCATCGAGCTGTAAAGATAGACGTACCCGCCATCCCGCGCGCAGTCAATCCGCCCGGTGCTCTGTGCTCTCAGGGGCAAAGCGGAAACTAGGCAAAGCGTGACTCCACTGCAGAAAATCAATAGTTTCATCCCGTACCTGCCGGTTTAAGTAATTTGGAGAATACCCTTCTATCCCAACGCAAAGCGGCGTCGCTGACAAGGGCCTCTGACATGGTGATGTGCATAAAACGATACGAACAGGTTCGTGTAACACTCGCAGCAATACCCCTCCTCGTAGCCGAGGCGCACAGAAACCACTTCCTCGCCCCACCCAAACGACAAGCTGTCACATAAAAAATCCCGCGGCCTTATATAATGCGCCCATGGGAAGCATCGCGCCACAATCGCCAGAAAACGCAAACAGCACCCTCCAGCGCCAGGAGGCTTTCCTGCGCCTGCAGTCGGTGATGATCTATGTGCGGAATCTCGACCGGAGCCTTCCCTTCTACCTGGACCTGCTCGGCTTCCGGATCGTTTTTGACGGACGCTCTCAGCCTGGCCAAATCGGCCAACCCTGGGTCGTCGTCGCCCCGCCCGACGGCACCGCCAACCTCACGCTCATCGTTCCGCGCCCCGACTCCGATCAATTCAAGCAGATCGGCCGCGCATCCCACGTCACGTTTGTTACCGAAGATGTGCTCGGAAAATTCCGCGAATGGAGCAATCGCGGCGTCCGTTTTCTTTCCAATCCGCGGCTCAGGCGTTTCAAGCACGCTTTGAAATCGAAGCCGGCGCTCCCAAATGAGCCCGCCGCTACCGGCGATCATGCTCCGCCAATTTGGGGAGCCGTCTTCAGCCGCTTTCGGGACCCCGACGGCAACACGTTCTCCCTTGTCAGCTTTGATGAAGTCACTCACGCGGTCGAAGCGCAGCGCCGCGCCGTCTCCGATCGTGAAGAGGCCGAACGCCGTGCCGCCCAGGAACTCGAAATCGCCCAGCAGGTTCAATCCCGGCTCTTCCCGCAGACACTTCCCCGCCTACGCACGCTCGAATATGCGGGCATCTGCCACCAGGCGCGCCAGGTGGGCGGAGACTATTACGATTTTCTCGATTTGGGTGGAGAACGCGTGGGTCTCGTCATCGGCGACATCTCTGGAAAGGGCATCGCTGCGGCTCTCTTGATGGCCAATCTCCAGGCCAATCTGCGCAGCCAGTCCGCGCTTGCTTTGGATCAGCCTCAGCGCTTCCTCTGCTCCGTGAATCAACTCTTCTGCCAGAACACGTCCGGCGGTTCCTTCGCCACGCTCTTCTTCGCCGAGTATGACGACGCGGCTCGCCGCCTTCGCTACATCAACTGCGGCCATCTCTCCGCGCTACTCCTCCGAGTCGATGATTCCCTGGAACGTCTCGCGTCCACCGCGACAATTCTCGGCGCTTTCAAGGAATGGGAATGCGAAGTCGAAGAAAGCCAGCTCTTTCCCGGCGACACTCTCGCTCTTTACACCGATGGCATCACCGAAGCCTTTAACCCGCACCGCGAAGAGTTTGGGGAAGACCGCCTGGTTGAAGCCCTACGACGCCATCGCTCCCTTGCTCCGTGTGAACTTCTCACCGCCGTCGTGGACGAAGTCCGCCGCTTCAGTCCCCACGAGCAACACGACGACATCACCCTCATCATCGCCAAGTGCCTGCCTCATTGAAGTGATTTCCCTGGGAAGTTCGCTCGACTCTCAAAGTAGAAATGCGCGAATGGTCATTGACGATGGGAGCGATTCACCGTCAAACGATCTGCACCAGCTCCGGCGGGCAATCCCGCAAATTCTCAATCGAAATGCTCTTCTCCGAACACATCGCTGTCCGCGCCGGCACCAGCCCATAACTCCGGTTGCGCCCCTCGCGCTTCGCCAGATAGAGTGCCTTGTCCGCCAGCTCAATCACGTTGTCAATGGACAGCATCTGCGTGTCCCCAGGCAACCACGGAAACGGCGCCCAGCCGATCGAGCACGTCTTGTGCAACTGCACTCCATTTCCCACGTCAAACGGCAGATCTCGCACCGCCTCCAGCACGCGGTTGCACAACAGCCCCGCGTGCTCGCGGTCCGTTGTCCGGCAGACCAGCATGAATTCTTCCCCGCCCCATCGCACCAGGTCGTCCGAGCGGCGCATCACCGACCCAATGCGCTTCGCCACTTCCTGCAGCAGCCGGTCGCCTGCCGCGTGCCCCATCTCGTCATTCACGCGCTTGAAGCGGTCAATATCCACCAGCACAAAAATCAGCTCCCGTGGCGCCCCAGTTGCCTTCTGCGCATCACCAAACCTCTGATGCGAACGCAATGCCTGAGCCGTGTCTGTGGGAATCGTTTCATAAAAATACCGCCGATTCCTCGTTCCCGTCAGCGGATCGGTTAGCGAGATTTGTTCCAGCTCCTTGTTTTTCTGCAGCAGTTCCGCGCTCCGTTGCGCCACAGCCTTTTCCAATTCGCTCTTCCGCCGGTGCAGCGCACGTGTACGCAGCGAAACGAATCCCCATATGCCGCCCATCAACGCCACAACCACCAATCCCCGCATCCAACTCGATTGCCACACATTCGGCAATACCCGAAAATAAAAACTCGTCTTCGCCGAATAACTCGGCGTGCCCGCCTGTTTGCACTGCACCCAAAACTCATAACTTCCCGCCGGCAGCCCGCCATACCTCACTTCGCGTTGCAGCGTTTCCGTCGGGCGTTTCTCCAGCCCGTTCAACTGGTAGCGGCAAGAAACCTCTTCCGGCGTGTCCAGCACCACCGGCGAAAATTGCACCATCAGCGATCCGTCGGTCGAATCCACAACGGACTTCTGGTTCACACTCCGTTCCGTTCCACCGAGCGAAACCGAGGTCAGCACCACTCTTGGCGGGCCTTCCTTTTTCACCTCCCCCACCGGCTTGTAGCGGGACAATCCCCGCGACGTCGCGATCAGGTAGCTTCCATCCGCCTCTTCCCGCGCTCCCGTCCATGGGCTCAAATCGTCCCAGATCAATCCGTTCGCGTGGTTGAGCCGCTGCAGATGCCCGTCCGGCCAAAGAATCACAATCCCGTCCGTCCCGTTGAACCACATCCGGTTCTTCGCGTCGCGACCCACCACGGTCCTGTCCCAATCTCGAAATTCAAACTGCGCCGCCCCGTTCTGCGGCAGCGTCACGTGCGTCACGCCAACGATGTCGTTGTACGCCACCCAGACTTCGTTGTCGTTCACCGCCGCAAGGCTCGTCATCGTCTGGCCGTTCAAGCCGTCTTTCACCTTCAGAACTTTCCAGTTTTTTCCGTCGTACCGGTAGAGCGTTCCCGGCCCCGTCGCCCACAGCACGCCTTTCGGCGAGAACGCCAGATACTCGATCTCCGCTTCATCCATCGCGGGCAGCGGCACTTCCACGGGCTTCGTAGCCGGCCCGTGCGGCACGAATCGCACCAGCCTCGCGCGCGTAGTCGCCCAGATGCTCCCGTCCGGCGCGTCCTGGATGCTCACAAAATTTCTTCCCCGGAAATTCGCGATCGTCGTTGTGTCATACGATTCCGGATCGATCTGCACGATCGCTCCCGTAATCGTCAGCGCCCAGATGGAACCGTCGCGCGCAATTTGCATCTGCCGGATCTGCCGTCCCAGGTGCTCCTGCAACGCGGGCACATTTTCCCAGCTTCGCGTGACTCCGTTCCAAATCCCGATCCCGTGTGCCGTGCTCACCCATAGCCGTCCCCGGCGATCCCGCAGCGTGGCCCACGTTGAGTTGTCCGGCAATCCTTCCGCCGTTGTCCAGGCCGACCACTCGCGCACTCCCGTCAGCCGGTCCAGCCCGGTGCCCGAACCGCCCACCCACAACGTTCCCTCGCGGTCTTCCAGCGCGCATTGAATCAGGTTGCTCGCCAGCCCGTGCTTCACGTTCACCAGCCGCCATCGCCCGTTCTGTTGCCAGTACAATCCCGAAGAACTTGGCACCAACAGTTTTCCCTGCGCGTCGACCGAGGGTTTTCCTTCTTCTTCGTTCGCCTCTCCAACCACCTCATCGGCAAATGTCAGTTTGCGTGCGCGCGTGTCCACTCGCGCCAGCTTGGTCGCGGTTCGCAGCCAGAGCATCCCGATTCCGTCGAACTGCAATGCCACCACGCGCTCATTTGGCAGCCGGATCCCCGGCTCCATTACAATCTGCCGGGATCCCACGCTCAGATGCGCCAGATTCCGGCCCGCCGTGAACCAGATCGAGTCATCCGCCGCCCGGACAATTCCCTCGGGCGTCTCCCAATTGCTCAGTCCCTGCGCGATGGTTTCCGCCTTACCCGGATTCTTCGGGTCAAGAATCAGCAGGCCGCGCTTGTACATCAGCGCGTAAACAACTCCCTTTCTGTCCACCGCAAAAATCTGCACGCCGTTCAGCAGCGGCATCGAGCTCGCCGGAATTTCCAGCTTCTGGAACTGCCCGTCCTTGTAATAAGCGATTCCGCGGGTTCCAGCAAACCACGGCGTCCCATCCGGGGCGATCAGCATGTCCACAACGTAGTGGCCGATGATGCTCTCCACTTCGAGCATTTTTTTCGCGCGCGTTCCGTCGTAGCGGTAAAGTCCTGTCTGCGTGCCGATCCACAAGAATCCCTGCGCATCTTGTCCCAGAGCGGTTGCCGTTACCGCACCCATGCCCTCCTGGTCCTGAAACCTCTGCACCGTGAATCTCGGATTATCGGGAAAGTCTGGGCGCGTCTCTTCCCCTCGCGCTCCCGTCAGCCATGCTGCGAGGGCACACAACGCCGTGCAAACCCGGATTCGACGTCCTTTAGACACTGGGGCAGACCACCCTTACTTCGACTTTCTCGCCCGCAACAGGGCGCACCTGGGCACAACACAACCTGTTAAAAGCAGATTAAAGAGGAATTTGCGTAGGGTAAATACCTCAAAGGTACCGCGTTGTAGTACTTGCGAATAGTTACTGGTTGTATACTAGAACGATCCGGACCGCCCTCTATCCTGGGACGCCTGATCCAGGTTGCCCTTGCCGAAGCTCTCCATCAGCAACTTACGGAGCCGGCCCCGCTCTTCAAGTCCTATGTCTATGATTTCAAACGACATATCCTGCGCACGGTAGTCCCGCATCAGTGCCGTCGCCTGCACGTTTCGCAACCCCAATTGCATCCGTAATTGCACCTTCGTTCCGGGCGCCAGGTGCATGTTGGTTGTTGCCAATCCTCCGGCCAGGCTCGCCGTCTTGATTTCCAGCCGGCAATTCTGTTTCAGGTTTGTGCTCACCGCTGCCACGCTTTTCTGCAGCCGGATCCGCGCGTGCCTCCGTTGCCGCACAAATTTTGATTCCGCAGGGATCTCCAGCGGCTCCAGCCTAAGATCCGCCGCCTCGATTCCGCTCTCCGGCAGAAACTTCCTGGCCCACTCGGGGTCCATCTTCGCCAGCGCCTGAAACGCCGCGATTCGCAATTCCTGGGGATTCGCCCACCCGAAAATCTTCTTCGCTTCCACAATCCGTCGCAGCGTGTTGCTCGACTCGGGAGCGCGTAACCTGCCCAGCGCTTCCAGCGCCTTCACCCGCAAATAAGGAGCGGCGGCGGTTGGCAGGTCTCCGTCCGCAATTGTAAGCAATCGTCCCAGCGCCTCGCGGTCTCCTGTCATCCCGACCTCGTCAATCACCAGCGGCATCACCAGCGGATCGACATGGTCCAGCAGTGCCAGCAGCAACCGGCAGCTCCCGTGCGCGCCGCTCGCCGCAACTTGACGTATTACGCGGTCTTGCGCGGTTCGCGGGAAATCCCTCATCCGCCCGGGCAGAAAAACTTCCGCGGCCTGCGTGTCCAGCCGGGTTAACAATCCCACCATTTCCGCAGCTTCCGCCACCGGGCCGCCGCGCACCGTGCTCCGCAGATATTGCGCTGCCTCTTCGCCCAGATCCTGCGCTAGGCTCGCCACATTTTCCAGATCGCTCCGGAACTGGCAACGATTGAAACGCATGGACAATTGCTCCATCGCCGTTTGCGGCAGATGCCTCAGCACCCCCGTCAGCCCCGCCGCTACTTCTCTCGCGCGCAGCGCCTCTTCCACAAACTCCGGCACCCGCTCCTCAATCCCCATCTTAGTTCGCAGGGTTTTCGCGATTCCAGGGCGTTGCGCTTCCACTCCCTCCACCAGATTCAACGCCTGCGACATCGCCGCAAAATGCCTGTGTGTTGCCGCTTCCTGGCTCAGCCGCACGAACGCCGCGCTCACCAGCGATTGTAAGTCCTGATCCTGCTCCACGCTCAGCCGCAACCCGATGTGCCGCAGCGCTTCCAGTAGCAATCTCGGATCCGCTTCCGCGTACAGCCCGGCCATTTCCGAAAGTCCCGTCGCCGCGCGCTTCCTCGCATCCGGCTCTTCGCTATCCGCGCATCTTGCATAGTTCTGCAAAATGCTGACCGCATCCGCCATCTCTCCCTGCTTCAGCAAATCAGCAACGTAAGACTGCACGTTCTTCGGCGGAATGCACCACGCCTCATCCGACAGCAGCACTTCACGTTTCGCGCTCTCCGGCACGGATGCCCAGAACACCCGATCCAGCATCTCCCGGTGCGACTCCGCCAGGATTCCCGCTTCCGCCATTTTGTCTTCGTGCTGACCAAGAATATTTCGCAGGTGTTCGATTTCCTGGTTCATGCGGTCCAGCATCTGCCGCACCGCGTTCACCTTCACTTCGCCGCGTTCGAATTGTTCCATCGCAAACCGGATGGACAAGTGTTCCGCCAGTTGTACCAGCACACCCTCGTCCAGCTTTTTGTTTTTCCCTTGCTCGGCGAGTCCCGCCAGCGCGTTTCTCAGCGTCTCCTGCGCCTTGCCAGGCAATTGCGACACCTGATCCTGAAACTCCACCGTCGCCGCGGACGGGTTCGTACTCTTTCCAATGCTTCCAAAAGTCGCCAGCGCGCGCAGGATTCGATAAATCGATTCGTCATCCGGACCTCCAAACATCCGGCCGCCGGCACCCGCCCCTTTTCCAAGGCCACCGCCGAGCCCCGCGCCCCAACCCGGTCCGCTTCCGATTCCCGCGGTTCCCGTTCCGCTTCCTAATCCGCCGCTACCCAAACCCGCGCCGCCTCCAGCCCCACTTCCTCGGCCGGGCCCCATGCCCAGACCTGCTCCGCCTACGGAGCCTCCAACGCCCGCTCCAGTTCCCGGCCCCCCACTGCCCGCTCCGCCGCTACTTAGCACTCCGCTTTGTACGGGGCCGCTGCCTCCGCCAGGCCCTGCGCCCCAGCCGGCTTCGCCTCCACTTCCGGCGCCACTCGTCCCGCTTCCCAGCTCTCCGCCGCCCTCGGCGCTCGCTGTCGCGCCGCCCCATCCTTCTCCTGCTCCGGGGCCGGCTCCTTCGCCGCCAGCGTCTCCGCCGGTCTTCGATCCTTCTGCTGCCGCGATCAATTCCAGCAGTTTCTTTGGATCGTTCAGCATTTTGCGGAATTGATCCTGCTGGTCCCCCATGGACGCAGCCGCAATCTGCGCGGCCATGCTGGATTCTTTCAGCCGGGAATCCGTGGCCACGAAGCAAACTTCATTCACGCGAATGCCCCGGGCATCCGCGATTGCCGCTTTCAATTGTTCCGCAAGTTCGGCAGGCTTTGCCTTTCCGGTGGGAAACGCGTGCACAAATCTGGCGAGTTCAGCTTCGGTCACCTGCTGTGTGAACTGCACGCTGGCCAGCCCGGCCGCGGAAAGCAGTTGCGCAAACTGTTTCTCCGCCAGCGACCCTTCCAACGGCACGCCGTCAAGCAGCAACTGGGCGCCCGAGGCTCCCAGCAGCAACCCGGTCTCTGCCCCTTCCGGTATCGCCGTTCGCAATTCATTCCAGGCGACCGTCAACTGCTCCACAACGCGCGCGTGGTCGTACCCGTATAATCGCGCAAACTTCAACAGGATATTCAGGCTGCGTACGAATGCCCGGGCTGCCGTCGCTTTGGGATCCGTCTTCATCCAGGTTTGCGATGCTCCGTGGCCCACTGACCTTTGAGCCACTCGACTAGGACCTTCTCACTAGTACCGTAGAACTCTTGCACTGTCCCCACAATGGTACAGAGGTCCCGTGTGACCCGGTCGTCATCTCGCCATTCGTACAGTTCTAAACACTGCACCAACGGACGGTGCCATCTTTCTCGAGTACAGGTGTGTTGTCTGTGATTTATTACCGAGATTTACTTCATGACGGCGATTCGCCCCGGCCGCTTGCTGCGATTCACCACGTTTGAAGGTTGCGGCAATCCGCCCAATTCCAGCAGCAATTTCCTCAGGCGTGAACGTTCGTCCAATTCCATGTCCACAAATTCAAATGCCATCGCCTGGGGTCTCGCGCCGCGCACGATTGCCTGCGCCCGTATATTCCGCACCCCATGGGAGAACTTTAAACTCAGCAACGATCCGGGCGCCAGGTGCCGGTCCGAAGCGCCGATCCCTCCCCCCATGTTCAGTTCCGCAACCGTCAGGCGCATGTTCTCGCGCAAATTCGTGGTGATCGCCGGCACGTGTTTCGTCAGCTTCAAGCGCGCGTACCGGCGCTGCCGCGTGACCGACACGTTCGGCTCCGGATCCGTTGGCTCCAGCACCAGTTCTTTCCGGTCCAGCCCGCTGGCCATGATCTTTTCAATCGCCAGCGCGGGTTCCACCTTCTGCAACGCCTGCGCCGCCGCAATCCGAAGTTCCGTGTGATACGCCCAACGCCACACTTGTTTCGATTCCAAAAACAGCTGCAGCATCCCGCTTGCGGCGCTCGCCCGCAATCTCCCCGCGGCTTCAATCGCCTTGATCCGCGTGAATCCTGGCGCGGTGTCGTCCCGGATCAAGTCCAGCAGCAGCGGGATGCACTCTGTCCGGCCGCTCATCCCCATCTCGTCCAGTGCCAGCGGCCGGATCAATGGATCCAGCGACGCGAACATGGACACCAGCAGCAGCGCCCTCTGTTCCGCCAGCGTGGACGACAACTGTCTCACCGCCCGGTCATGCGATGTCCTCGGCCACTGCGCCAACCGTGTGGGCAGAAATTGCTCCACCGACTGAGGTGACAGTTGGCTCAGCAGTCCAATCACTTCCGTCGCTTCCGTTGCTGGCGCCGTTTGCAGCGTTTCCACCAGCCGACTCACCGCTTCGTCGCCCAGCCCGCGCACCATTTCCCCCATCAGTTCGCAATCTTCCCGGAAACCGCAGTTTGCGAAACGATTCGTCAGGTAATGCAGCGATGCTTTGGGCATTAATCCCAGAATGTCCAACAATCCGTCCTGCGGGTGTCCCGCTCTCATCGCGTCTTCGATGAATTCCGGCAGCCGCTCTTCCGTTCCAATTCTTTGCCGGATATTGGTGGTGGACCCCGGCCGCAGCGTTTCCACGCTGTCCAGCGAAGCCAGTGCCTGCTGCATCGCCGGATAAAACCTCTTTGCTCCCGCCTCCTGGCTCATGCGCACAAACGCAGCCCCAACCAGCGTTTGCAAGTCCGATTCCCGTTCGACGCCCAGTTGCTTCCCCAGACGCTGGATAACGTCGATCAACGCGCTTCCGTCGCCGCTTCCATAGAACTCCGCCAGATCCGACAACCCAATCGCTGTCGTCCGCCGTGCTTCCGGCGCTTCCAGCCCGATGCAAGCCGCATACTTCAATAAGATTTCGTTGACCGTTTTCAACTCTCCCCGGCGCAGCATCTCTTCCAGGAACGCCCGCACGTTGCGCGGCGGCACGCACCACGCCTCGTCCGACGTCAGCACCTCCTTCTTGTTTTCTTCCGGAACCTCCAGCCAGAATTCCTGGTCCAGCAATTCCGTGTACGACTGCATCTGCAGGCCCGCGTTGGCCATCGTCTCTTCCTGTTGGCCCAGAATCTTCCGCAGCGCTTCGATCTCTGAATTCATCCGGTCCAGCAGTTGCTTAACGGCGTTCACGCGCAATTCGCCGCGCTCGTAGCTGTCCAGCGCAAACCGGATCGCCACGTGCTCCGCCAGTTTCAACAGCATTGGTTTGTCCGGCTTGTCGTTTGGCGCCTGAGCCGCCAGTCCCGCCAGCGCCTGCTGCAGCGTCACCTGCGCGCGCACCGGCAGCGTCGAAAGCCGCGATTGAAATGCCGCCGGATCCATCCGCGAATCCGGATCCTTCCGGGCCTTCCCCAGCTGCGCAAACAACCCAATCATGGACCGCACGTCGTCCTCAGCGACCGCGTACCCGCCACCCGCGCCGCCCGCCCCGGGCATGCCAGGAATTCCTCCCGCCATGCTGCCCTTCAACATCGCCGTGGCCGTCAACCATCTCCCCGGCTCACTCACGGCACCTGCCCCACCCCCTGTTCCACCGCCGGTTCCGCCTCCGGTACCGCCTCCACCACCAATTCCGCCACCACCGCCCGCGCTGCCTCCACCG
>JGI12635J15846_10003811_pt1 | contig 13083 bp, 11 predicted proteins | sample BlaSpr_A8_OM2_M2_FD_15846 | JGI IMG/M metagenome (IMG submission 15846) | reverse complement strand
CTTTTTGAGTCCCTTCAATATCTCGCGCGCGGCATTCGCTCCCGAGCCTCCAGTTAGCCCTGCTCCAGGATGCGTGCCGCTGCCGCAGAGATAAAGATTCTGAATCGGCGTGCGGTAGCGCGCCCAGTCTAGCAGTGGGCGCATGGTGAAGAACTGATCGAGGGCCAAGTCGCCGTGGAAGATTTGGCCGCCGGTTAGTCCGTAGACATCTTCGAGATCAAGCGGCGTGATGATCTGATGCGTCAAGATCAGCTCAGGCAAATTCGGGGCATACTGTGCGAGGGTCTGCACCACGGTCTGGCCAAGGGATTTGCGCTGGCTCTCCCAATCGCCTTTTAGTTTGTAGGGCGCGTACTGCATGTAGATCGACATCACATGCTTGCCCTCGGGCGCGAGCGTGGGATCGGTGAGCGACGGAATCGTGGCTTCCAGATAGGGCTGGCGCGAGAAGTTGCCGTACTTGGACTCGTCGAAGGCGCGCTCCAAGTAGTCGATCTCGGGGCCGATGTGAATGCGTCCCTTGAGTGCGCTGCCGTCGCCGTTTTTCAGGGCGGTAAAATTCGGCAGGGCGGAGAGCGCCAGGTTGATTTTTGCCACCGTGCCATTGCCGCGATAGTGCTGCAGCTTCTGAACCAAGTCAGGAGAAAGATGGATGGGATCGGTGAGCTTGAGCAGAGTGCGTTTGGGATCGGCGTTGGAGATGACAGCATTGGCGCTGATTTCTTCGCCGGTGCCGAGCAGCACTCCGGTCGCTGCGCCGTCTTTGACGCGAATTTCGATGATCTCGGATGCGGTGCGAATCTCGACTCCCGCTGACATCGCGGCGGACGCCATGGCTTGGGTGAGCGCGCCCATTCCGCCAGCGGCGAAGAAGGCAGAGCCGGCGGGATGAGAATCGCCGGCGGCGCGGATCAGCAACTGCAGGCTGCTGCCCGCGGACCACGGCCCGAGAAACGTTCCGAAGATTCCGCGGGCGGCGATCACTGCGCGCAATAGCTCGGTTTCAAAATATTCCGCTACCAGGTCGGCGACGGCCATCGGACCCCAGCGGAGGACACGGTACATATCGCGCTTGCCGAGATTGCGGAGGGCGCGGCCGGTTTTGAGTATGCTCCACAGATCGCCGCCGCTGGGGTGGTCGATGTCGGGCGGCGTGGTGGCGAGCGCCTCAGCGATTACTTTGCTAATTTTGTCCAGCGAGTTTTGGAACTCTGGATACTTCGCAGCGTCTTTTGCCGAGAAGGCCGCGAGCGCTTGCGCCGATTTGCTTTCGTCTTGATAAAGCGAAAGGGCTCGGCCATCGGGCGAGAGCGCGGTGACGCAGGTTTCGGGGGTGATGAACTTCAGGCCATGCTTTTCCAATTGCATGTCGCGGACAATGTCGGGACGAATGGGGCCAGCGGTGTGCGCAAGGGTGGAGCAGCGGAAGCCGGGATGAAATTCGTCGGTGATGGCGGCGCCACCGACTTGAGGGCGACGCTCGAGAACGAGAGGTTTGAATCCCGCTTTGGCGAGGTAGAACGCGGTGACGAGGCCGTTGTGGCCGCCGCCTATAATGACGATACCGCGCTGAGTAGTTGCGTTCATAGAATGCAGTTCCGAGAAGCACGGGGAGAACGCCTTGCCGCGCCTGTGATGACGGAAGCCGCGCAGGGGTCCTTCGACTTCGAAAAGCGCCCTGCTTCGCGGACCACTTTTCTCCGCTCAGGATGACAGACGAGAGGCATGGTTAGGCCGCTCCCTTGATGTCTTTGAGGATTTCGAGAGCGGCGAGCCGGCCGGGGGCGCCCATGATGCCACCGCCGGGGTGGGTGGCAGAGCCGCACATGTAGAGATTCTGGATGGGGGTGCGGAAGCGCGCGTATCCGGGTGCGGGACGCAGGAAAAAAAGTTGTTCGAGAGAAAGTTCGCCCTGGAAGATGTTGCCTTCGCTCAGACCCCATTCGCGTTCGAGATCGAGTGGAGTGATGACTTGCTTGTGGAGGATGATGTCTTTGATGTTGGGCGCATACTCGGCGATTGTGTTGACGACGGTGTCGCCGAAGGCCTCTTTCTGATCATCCCAGTTCAAACCCGGGCGCAGTTTGTAAGGTGCATACTGCACGAAGCAGGAGAGCACGTGCTTGCCCGGCGGCGCGACTGACGGGTCAGTGAGCGACGGGATGACCATATCGATGTACGGCTTGCGCGAGAAGTCGCCGTACTTGGCATCGTCGTAGGCACGCTCCATGTATTCGACGGAGGGTGAGATCGAGATGGCGCCGCGCAGGTGCGCGCCCGGGCCGGGGATGGCTTTGAAGTTTGGTAGCGCGTCGAGTGCCATGTTTACCTTGCCGGATGAGCCGCGGTATTTGAAGCGGTTGATGTCTTCGAGAAAGTCGGCGGGAAGATGCTCGGCTTCGAGGAATCTGTTGAAGGTGAGGCGGGGATCGACGCTTGAGGAAATTGTGTTGGCATAGATTTCGTCGCCGTTGGCGAGGACTACGCCTTTGGCTTTGCCGTCTTTGACGATGATTTTTGCGATGGCGGCCTGGGTGCGAATTTCGACGCCGGCTTCGCGGGCGGCGTCGCCAATGGCGTTGGAGATTGCGCCGGTGCCGCCGCGGGCGAATCCCCAAGCGCGGAAAGCGCCGTCAATTTCTCCCATGTAGTGGTGGAGAAGAACATAAGCGGTGCCGGGTGAGCGCACCCCTAGAAATGTGCCGATGATGCCGGAGGCGGACATTGTCGCTTTGAGAACATCGGTCTCGAACCATTGATCGAGAAAATCGATGGCGCTCATGGTCATGAGCTGGACCTGATTGTACTTGTCGTAGCTCGACATGGCCTGGAATCGCTTGCCGATGAAGAGCAGCTTCATTAGTTCGCGCGGGTTGAGCGTGTTGGGATCGGGCGGGACCATGCTGAGAATGGGCTTTACGAAGCGGCACATGGCTTGCATGGCTTTGCCGAATTCGTCGTAGGCTTCGGCGTCGACGCGGGAGTGGCGGGCGATTTCGCGATGAGTCTTGCCGTGGTCGTTTACGCGCCACAGGTAATCGCCGCTGGGCATGGGCGTGAACGTGCCGTCGAGCGGGAGGATTTCGAGGCCATGGCGCGGGAGGTCGAGGTCGCGGATGATTTCCGGCCGCAGCAGCGAGACTACGTAGGAGCAGACGGAGAACTTGAAGCCGGGAAATACTTCTTCGGTGCAGGCAGCGCCGCCGAGAATGTGGCGGCGTTCGAGCACCAGAACTTTCTTGCCGGCGCGGGCCAGGTAGGCGGCGTTGACGAGGCCGTTGTGGCCTCCGCCGATCACGATCACGTCGTATGAGTTGGGCATCAGCTTTTAGCCTTTAGCGGTTAGCTTTTCTGGAGTGAATGCTATTACGAGTGCGAATGAAGACACGGCGCGGCGCTCGCGAGGCCGATCAGAGTCCGCTGAGGAGAACACTCCATTGTATGAGGCGTCGCATGATGAATGTCAGGCCCTGATTGTAGCCTAAGCAGATGGGGTTGTCTTGTAGAACGGGTTATTCACTACTGGCAATCAGTCTGCGGCGGGAGCAACCCGGTGCTCTGTTGCGTGTCGAACCACTGATTATCATCCTGGAGTCGGCCCAGGCTGCTGGCATGAGCTCGGAGAACTTATCGCACCGCTGCCAGCCGATTAAACAAGTCAAGTTTAATTGAAAAGCGTGTTGGCGATTTTGATCGACAGTGCTTTCTGATATCTCCGCCTTAAACGAACGCACGTTGCTAGCCCCCCGCGAACCCGTAGCCGGGATGGCGTTGGGCAGGGTAATAGACGCAGGCATTAAGCCTGAATTTGCGTTCTTCCCAGGCACTCACATCGTTGTCGGGGTCTGGACGTTTCTTCAAGAGTCCCAAAGCATAGACTTTTTCGGGCCTTGGCTGATTGTTTAACATGCCCACGGCCCGCCATCCCCTTAGCCCCACGGCATTTCCAAATTCCGAGAGTATCGCCTGTGAAAAGCCACTGCATCCCCATGTTGTTTGGCCATACCCTCTGTGTGCAAGCCGTCGGTGAGGACTTGTCCGACTCGTCGTAGCGAAGGCCGTGCTCCGATCCAAGTTGCCTGAACTCTGCAACGCTGGAATCATCCAACTTCAACACGCGAATTCTGCAAGACCTACGCCGCACGCTGAGCGTAGTCGTAGTTCGCTCCGAGCAAAGATAAAAGATAGATGAACGCCGCGCACGAACACAAACGGGCTGACAAGCGAAAGCAGTCGTCGATGTTGGGGATGCATACGTATGTTTTAGACATCAGTGGACGCCTTCATCGGAGGATCTCGCCGTCGACTTGCCGCACCGCTCTGTGAGTACCTATAATCCGGCTTCGAGCCAAATTCTTTTCGAGGCCAATCCTTTGCCTATTGGAACCGCGTTTCACGAGAGAACTTTTCCGCTTTGCCACAGTCTGAACTATCGCGAGTGGTCTGGTTACTACACGGTGAGCGTGTATGAGGTGCATCACGAGCATGAGTACAACGCCATCCGCAATGCGGCGGCGCTGATCGATATTTCGCCGCTCTACAAATATTTGATTACAGGGAAAGACGCGACGCGGCTGGTGAACCGGGTGATCACGCGCGACATTAATAAGGTGAAAGTGGGGCAGGTGATTTATTGCTGCTGGTGCGATGAAGAAGGCAAAGTCATCGACGACGGAACTGTTTCGCGGCTAGAGGAAAATGCTTATCGCTGGACGGCCGCCGATCCGAGCCTGCGCTGGTTTCGGCAGAACGGGCTGAACATGGATGTGCAGGTCGAAGACATTTCAGAGAAAGTCGCGGCGCTGGCGCTGCAAGGGCCGACTTCGGCAAAGCTGTTGAAATCGGTGGCGGAGGCTGACATTGCGAACCTGAAATATTTCCGTGTTACCCACGGCAAGATTGCAGGCGTACCCGTGGACATTTCACGGACCGGTTATACGGGTGATCTGGGATATGAGATTTGGGTGCCCTTGAAAGACGCCAATGATGGGGTGAAGGTTTGGGATGCGCTGGCGGAAAACGGGAAGCAGTTCGATCTGCACGCGGCGGGGATGTTGGCCCTGGATGTGGCGCGGGTGGAAGCGGGGTTGTTGCTGATTGAAGTGGACTACTCGAGCTCGAAGAGGGCGCTGATTCCGTCGCAGAAGTATTCGCCGTATGAGCTGGGGTTCGGCAAGATGGTGCATCTTGAGAAAGAGAATTTTATCGGCAAGCGTGCGCTGGAGCAGGATGCGAAGAACGGCGTGGCGCGGCAACTTGTTGGCGTTGAAGTGGATTGGACGGACGTGGAAGCACTTTATGAACGCTATGGGCTCACTCCGGCGGCGCCGAGCCAGGCTTCGCGCGTGGCGGTGCCGTTGTACTCCGGGGAAAGGCAGGTGGGCAAGGCGACGACGACGAGTTGGTCGCCGATCTTGAAAAAAATGATCGCGCTGGCCAGTGTGGAGACCGAGCATTCGAAGCTGGGAACGCAGTTGCAGATGGAGATTACGATTGAGGCGATGCGGCTGAAGACAAATGTGAAGGTGACGGCGCTGCCGTTCTTTAATCCGCCGAGGAAGACGCTGACGCCGGTATAAGGACGGACGCTTTTGGCGGCACGTATAGCAGTAGTTCTATAGCGGAAGGGTTACAGTAAATACAATAGGTTTTCTTGCGACGGCAAGCGTAAGCTTGCCTGGGAAAGTTTCCGTCCCGGCAAGTTTCGAGCAAGGAGAAATGTATGCAGCGAAAGTTGGCGGTTGCTTTCATCACTTTGCTGTCGCTGGCCGCGTTCGGCGTGGCACAAGACCGTGGTCAGTCCTCGGCCAGGTCGCAAGAACGCATTACCCGCGAAGTTCGCCACGAACTTCTCATGCTGCCCTATTTCGGCGTATTCGATTTCATCGCATTTAAGGTAGATGGCGGCACCGTCACATTGCTGGGCCAGGTGGTGCGGCCCTCGCTCAAGTCAGATGCCGAGAACGCGATCAAGCACATCGAAGGCGTGGAGAAGGTGGATAACCAGATTCTGGTTCTGCCTCCGTCACCCACGGACAACAGTTTGCGGATGCGCTTATATCGCGAGATTTATGGTTACTCGGGTCTGGAAAAATATGCTTTGGGTGTACAGAAGCCGATTCGCATAATCGTGAATATGGGACGAGTTACCCTCGAAGGCGTCGTGGATAACGAGTCCGATAAAAATCTAGCGGGCCTTCGTGCCAATACAGTACCGGGAATTTTTTCGGTGACTAACAATCTGCAAGTGAGTCCGCAGTAATAAAAATCTTAGGGAGTCCGCTTCCGCGCGGCAGCTGTCTGAGCAGGCTGCCGCGTGCTCTCATGACTTACTGAAGGGATCTTCCAGCGATGGGCTTTGCGTCGTAAACAGCTCGGCGCCGTTTTCCGTGATGTGCATATCGTCTTCGAGACGGATGCCAAATTCTCCGTGGATGTAGATGCCGGGTTCGTTGCTGGTAGTCATATCGGTTGCAAGCTTAGTCGTGTTGCCGCGGACGAGATAAGGCCATTCGTGGCCATCCATTCCCATGCCGTGACCGAGGCGATGGGAAAAATACTTGTAATCGGGTCCGTAGCCCGCGTCAGTAATTATTTTTCTTGCCGCCGCATCGATGGCGCCACATTCCGTTCCGGGGCGTGCCGCCGCCAGAGCGGCCGATTGCGCCTGATGCACAATGTCGAACACTTTGTTCATCTTGTCCGCGGTTGTTTCCGGGAGTTTTCCCAGGACAAAAGTGCGAGTAATGTCGGATTGATATCCTTCGACGGTGCAACCGTCATCGATCATTACGATGGAGCCTTGGCGGATCACCTGCGGTGTAGTTGATCCATGGGGGAACGAAGTGTATTCATCTACTTCCACGCTGGCGTCCCCGGGGAATCCCAGTTGCCCGTAAGCCGCGGCAATCAAATTTTCCACTTGCCCCTGCGTCATGCCTTCGCGCAACGCCTGATAAACCGCTGCATATGCCGATAGCGTAACTTGCGCGGCCAAACGCATCAGCGCGATCTCGTGAGCGCTTTTGATCATGCGGCAACCGGCGGTAACGGGGGTGGCGTTCACCAGGGCGAGCTGGGGCGCGGCTTTGGCAATCCCGTCGGCGAAGAAGAAGAGCACGGTTTCTTCAATGCCCAATTTGCCGGTTGCGATGCCACTATCTCTCAACCCTTGGGCAACGAGGCGATATGGGCTTTCGTCTTCCTGCCAGGTGCGCAGAGTGAAGCGCTCGCCGTCTGGCGCGTGGGCAATCAGCTCGCGAGCCCGGTCTTCTTCAAATGCGGGGCAGACATAGAAAGCCGCGCCTTTCGCGGGCAGCACGAAAGCAAACATCCGCTCGCCGCCCCACCAGCGGATTCCGGTGAAGTAATTCAGCGAAGTGCCGGACATCAGCAAAATGGCGTTGAGCGCATTCTCGGCCATCAACTCGCGGGCGCGGTCCAGCCGCGCGGCACGTTCTTCCCCCGAGATCGGAGTGGCTTCACTTTTTCGCGACTTCAATCGCGCCACAGAGGGAGGCAGGGAAGAATCGTTTGGCTTTTCGGCGATGGCCCCAGCTGGCGCCAGCAAAGGATGAGATACTGCGGCGACTCCTGCCGCCACGCCGCCCGCTTCGAGAAACCGTCGCCGCGAAATCATCAAACCTCCGGGTTCGAACATGACAGCCCGGCCATTATAGGGCTAACCGATCTTTCGCACTTGCCGGTGCACGAACTGAAAAGCGCGGCCGGCAGCGGTTTTGGCGGCACCCAAGCGCATTAGGAACTGGACCAGAGAAGGCAGGCTGCGCCGCATGGCGCGGAGTTTTTTGAGTTAGCGGGCCAGACGCTTGCGGCGCATGGCAGTTTCTTTGGCTTGTCTTCCTTCACTCTTGGCCAACACATAGAGTTCGCCGTCCTGCTCAAACCGTTTCACCTCCGCCGACTTTCGGACCTTTTGCCAGGGCAGATCCAGCCACTTCTTTTCATACTGTCGGATCTTGCCTTTCGGAGTTCCCACCAGGTAGAAAATCTCCCGGGCCGGTTCTCGCATCTCCCGCAAGATCTCTTCGCTCGGAATGCCGCGATCCATCACCCACATCCGTTTTGCTTTCCATAAGTCTTCTCGATCTTGTCCAGAAAATCGCGGAGCGTGCTGCGATCACTGGTATTGCCATTCATCACTTCGACTGTGGCCGTACCTGGCCTTGGGGTTCTCCTCCATCGCACCTTCGAAGTACGTGCTGGTCAGGTCATAGAGCAGCACTTCGAATTCCGCCTAAAACAGATCGGCCCACTCCTGCCGCAGCTTCAGAAAAAGTTCCGGCTTATGTTTCAGCACCCGATCCAGACAGCGATACAAGCGATCTTTCTCGGCCACGGCGAAGTCCGTTCCCAGCAGTGCATCCATAGCGGTGCTCAGATACCACTGGCGATGCACCCGAAACTCGCTGCCCGGATCCAACAGCCGGTTCACCACCAACAGTTGCAACACTTTCTCCCAAGCGACGTCTTCTCGTGATCCCGCCAGTCGAGCATCCCAAAACTCATCCAGCCCCAGTTGACGCCACAACTCGCACCCCAACCAGTAACTGCCGAATAGCCGGGAACGACGCAGCTCAAGGCCGCTCAGTTTCACTTGCAGGCTATCGACGGCATCCTCGGGTATCTCGCGATCGTCGGGAAACAGACTCAAGTTCGCATACTCTTGCTGCTCTTCATCAAATACGGACAGCGTCTTGCGCCACGCCGCCTGCTGCTGGTCGTTGACTCCCCCGATAGAGAACCGTCCGCTGCACCGTTTTGTCGGAAGCCAAGCGATGGTTTTCGACGATGCTGAAATAGCGAGGATCTTTGCCGTCTTTTTTGCGGTGGATGCTGCGCCGAAACATGACCAGCGCAGAGTGCCAGATCTCCGGCTCCAAAGGAAGATACTTGGTCTTCACTCTACCGTTTTTTCAGATGCCATAATGAGAACGCAACACTTAAGCACGAAAATCATCACAAAAAAACCGGAAAATGCCCGCAACTGCGAAGATTGGGCTAAGTTGTTGTAAGGAACTTCAGCATGGAAGCCGGGTTTCAATGCGCAGGCTGTGGTGAGTGGAACATCACGAGTGTGGATGAATCCGCAGGCCGCCAGCAGAACTACATCGAAGATTGCCAGGTCTGCTGCAAGCCAAATGCGTTGCGGGTGGAGTACGATACGTCGTCGCAGGAGTTCTTCATTACGGCCGTGCTGGAGTGAGTTAGCGATGAATCGCTAGTTGTCGATTTCCGGTCACCAATTGGAACAATCAGCAACACTCGCCAACTAGAGACCCGAGCGCGAGGAATCGGATCTCACAGTTGGCAATCGCAGGTTGGAAATTCGTCCCTTGGGCACATCCGCGTTATAGTTAGCTGCTCCGCAGTTCATGCGCAGGGGGCTTCAGAAAGGACTTATGGCGATGGCGACCGGCTACACAGGCGGTGGACGGATGGTGGCGCACAATATGGTGACTACCCAATTTGAGTTGGATGGTTTCCGCGTGACGCGCACGTTGGGCGTGGTGCGCGGAATCGTGGTTCGGTCACGATCGATATTCGGCACCATCGGCGCCGGATTACAAACGCTGGTCGGCGGTAACATCACGCTGCTTACCAATCTGTGCGAGAAGACCCGCGCCGAAGCCTTCGACCTGATGCTGACCCATGCGGCCGAACTGGGCGGCAACGCGGTAGTCGGGGCCCGCTACGACGCGACTGAAGTGATGCAAGGCGTCACCGAAGTGCTGGCCTACGGCACGGCGGTGTTCGTTGAGCCAGTGAAATAAAGACTGAGGCATCTATGAAACCTGCGCGAGTTGTGCTTCTTGTCCTCCTTTTTAGCAGCCTTTTTTACGGTGCAGCGGTCAGCCATGCGTCGTCCTACAAGTACAAGCGCGTGGGCAGCGATTTGGATGCGCAGACCCATACCGATCCCGGAATCGCGATGATGGGCGGGGGAAGCGATCTGGACGAAGCATTCCGCTGGCTGTGCGGGAAGGCCAACGGCGGCGACTTTCTGATTCTGCGCGCCAGCGGGAAGGACGATTACAACCGTTACGTGAATAAATTGTGCCAGCTGAACTCGGTGGCGACGTTGGTCATTCCCAGTCGAACGGCGGCGGGGGTGCCGCGAGTCGCGCGGATCATCCGGCGAGCCACCGTTATTTTTATTGCCGGTGGAGACCAGTCCCGTTACATCAACTTCTGGAAAGGTACTCAGGTGCAAGATGCGCTCAACGAGCACGTGATCGCGGACAAGCCCATCGGAGGAACCAGCGCGGGCCTGGCGGTGCTGGGACAATTCGTTTATGGCACTGTGGGAGACAAGGCCGGTGAGGACAATCTCACGTCGCAGGAGGTTTTGGCGGATCCCTACAACCAACGTGTGACGCTGGTGCGCGATTTTCTGAAAGTGCCCGGCCTGGACAACCTGATTACGGACAGTCATTTTGGCAAACGCGATCGTATGGGCAGGAGCCTGGGATTTCTGGCGCGAATCGCTACGGATGGCTGGTCAAAAACGCCGCGTGAAATTGCCGTCGACGAAAAATCGGCGCTACTGGTGGAAGTGGATGGCCGTGCCAAAGTGGTGGGTACGGGACAGGGAGTTTATTTTCTACAGCTCACGGACGCGCCCGAAGTATGCAAGGCCGGCCAGCCATTGACCCTACACAACGTCGCAGCCTACCACGCGGCCACGGGAACCAAGTTCGACATACGCGGGTGGAGTGGCGATGGAGGAGCGGCCTACTCGATTTCGGTGGAGGCTGGCCAGATACATACCAGCCGTGCGGGAAATGCGGTGTACTGATTTGTGTAGTGCCGGCGTCCCGCCGGCCGCTGCGAGCCATCCTGATCCCGCTCCTGTTTCAGGAAAGAAGCGGGGGACGTCGATATTTCTGGAAGGCTAATACGAGAGCTTGTAGTTGACCTGCAGGATTGTTTCTAGGTTAACCGGCCGACCATTACACAACGCGGGATTCGTATCTCCATTTCGAGATCGCGGCGACGCTCGAGGCTTCCAGGTCCTGGTCGACGCTCTCGACGACCTTTTTAATCTTTGGAACCCCATCAACGCCAATCGTAACCTGCGCCGGGGTAGTACCTTGAATCCGCTGCGATTGTGCCTTTTCCGGATACTGAGGAGCTTGTTTGCTGGTCAATCGGGCCGGCAGTGGATTCATGCAGCCCTCTTGGGGGACTACTCCGGCGATGGGCGCAAACGTTGCAGGAGCAAGTTGAGGTCCGGCGGTGAGTTCGCCGATGTCTACATTGGCCAAAGTTTTGCCATCAATCGCGGACGCGAGAATCCGAGGAAATACCTTTTCGCCGACCGGTTGAAGATCCCCCGGGGCTTTAGGGCCGCCGTCTGGAACCAGAGTGGCGGTCTCATCGCGAACGCACATTTCGCTGGTAGATGACTGCCCGTCCCTTTCAATTTCGAAACCGGTTAACTTTTCGCTGTGGTCTTTTCGCTTTCGGACTTTGGTGACTCTGTCCTTGGGAGCAAAGTCCACCCGGACAAGCGAAACTGGCAGCGGTGTGCCTGCGCTGGAACCGAAGCCCAGGGCTCGATGCAAATTGAAGATCGCAACCGGAATGAAATCCGTATTTCGTTGGACCCAGATCTGTCCTTTATTTCCCGTCTGAATCTCTGGATATCCGGGAAAACTTGCTACTTCCCTCCATGGTTGGGGACCATTCCAAAGGAGTTGGTAAGTGCCGGCGATGAGTTTTCCGTGAACATCGACCTGAACGCTGGCCTTCAGCGTGAATGACGACAATGCGAATATGTTGGTTTTCGCAACCGCCTGCTGCAGTTGGTTCCCGGCGTCTTGTTGGTCGGGACTATCGGAGGCACGAAGCACTACAGGTAGCAGGGCAAGGAAAGATGACCGAAAAGGGCCAGCGTTTCATCGGCCCAAATGATAACCGAGCGAGACGAATCGACGTCAGGCGATTTCCTCCGGGGTATCGCCCTTCTGGTCAAGAGGCGGGATCTTTCGAACGTTTTCCACAAGAGAATCCGCCACCGGCGCCGATTGCAAGAAAAATATGAGCGAAAGAATAGCGAAGGAATCTAGGGCGTAAACCCAACATCTTGTGGTCGTACTTCTGGTTAACCACAAGTCCTCGTATTTTGGTGAATCAAGTCTAGAGCGACACCCCAACCTTCAAGTTTGTTCTTGACAATCAATGACTTACGGGTAAGATGTGGTACAAAGTGGTACAGAGTGGTCAACACAAATAAGTTCGTGGGAACGGGAAGCTGACAAAGAGGAGCCGGTGGGAAACCGACCCAAAAGCACGGCAAACAGCCCGAACCGCCCAAGTTTGACCATACTTTGTGCCGTTTTTACCTCCCTCGTTGCAGTTAAGGAAGTGCGCCAAACGCGCCCTTCGGTCGCTCGCGCTCTCTCAGGGCAGGCTCTTTGGTCGCGCGGCGCACTCAAGTCCTTCGGTGCCAAACGACGGCACCTCAGGACGACAAATCGAGAACTCATATATGTTTCGCGGCAATCACCCAGCTCGGGTCGACGAAAAGGGACGATTGAAGATCCCGGCCGAGTTCAAGCGGGTGATCGACGAGAAGTACGGACAGCAATATTACATCACCAGCCTGGATGGGAAGGTTGCACAAGTGTATCCCTTCGAGGAATGGGAGCGGATCGAGCAGAAGCTGGCCGGGCTCTCCACTTTCAATCCTACGAAGAAAAAGTTTCTGGACCGGGTGAATTACTACGGGCAGATGGTGGAGATGGACGGTCAGGGGCGGCTGCTGATGCCGCAACTGCTGCGGGAAGCGGCGCAAATCAAGGGCGAGGTTGCGGTTACCGGGAATTTGACGCACCTGATCGTACGCAACCTGGATTCCTACCGCCAACAGGTCGAGGAAGAAAAGTTTACGCCTGAAGATGAGAAGACGCTCGACGAATTGGGCATCTAGTGGGCGAGGGTTTCAAAGACACCCCTCAGGGGGTTGGGCATGGTGGTGGAAGGGAAGCGAGCCATGTTCCGGTTCTTTTAAAAGAAGCGATCGACTTTTTAAACGTGCGGCGTGGCGGGACCTATATC
>JGI12635J15846_10003810_pt1 | contig 13085 bp, 18 predicted proteins | sample BlaSpr_A8_OM2_M2_FD_15846 | JGI IMG/M metagenome (IMG submission 15846) | reverse complement strand
GCTCTGATCTCCCACCGTTGCAATCGCGCGAAGGCGCGCCCCTCAGGGCCGCGAAGAATTCGGTAGATGATCTCGCGCTGAATCAGCTCGCTCAGAAACGGAATGTCCCGCGGGGTGTTCAGCAGGTCCACGAGCCGGCAACATGCATCGAGCAACTCGGCCGTCGTCTCACCTGTTGCCATGGCCGGATTGTCAGACGGCACCTCAGCCGCCTGAATCTCCTCCCGGCTCAGAAGCTCGCGGACGACGGGCATTTCGAGCTTGAGCACGAAGCAAAGATACGGCACCCTCTCACTCGCCTCGATCACGTTGCAGATGACTGGTAAATCGAGCGACGTCAGCAAGTATCGCGACTGGTCGAAGATGAACGTGGTTCCGGCGAGGGTTGCCCGCTTCCGCCCCTGCGCGACCACGGCCAGGCTAGGCTCGTATGTCGCTGTTGCCGGTGCCGTTGGGGCGGTACGTCGGGACAGCAGCAAGCCGGGGACGTCGGTGATCAGTTTCTCTTTGGGTCCGATAAAAAAGGCAATTTTACGGGCCAGCTTGGTGCGCAGTTCGCGCGCTCGATTTGACAGCACAGGGGCGTTATTGCTGGGATGTTTCATTATATTGGTTCCCTTGTCCCTCGCCATAAGATAGCCGCTCAGCTCTGTGTACACCAATTATTTTTCACATAGCGACAGGAATAGGCAATGAATAGGAAGGATTAGGATACCGCTCGAACAACAATCTTCAGTACGGTTGGAGTGAGAAAGCCGGGGACGCACGAGTGATGAGGGACCGAATATGAGAAGACTGCTTTCGCTCTGCGTAGTGTCTTTGTTTATCGGTATAACCGCGCTGACGCTGTCCGGCAGCCAGGCTGGCGGTGGAAAAGATCGCAGTCGAAATGACGGCATCTGGGACCGGTTTATCGGAGCATGGCGGCTAGTCTCCCTGGAAGAGGAAGGCGCAGACGGAACCATTCACAGGGCCGACTCTACCGGGCTGCTGGTCTTCACACGCGACGGGCATATGTCGGTCCAGGTTATGAAACGCAACCCGCAGGCACAAACCGCTGCTGGGCCTGAACAGTATTCGCAGGGCGGATACGAGGCCTCCTTCGGCACATACGAGATCGACGAAAGCACTCACACCTTCACCTTCCACGTTGAGGGCGCTCTGGTGCGGACCCTTATCGGCAACGACTTGCCGCGCGCGTTCGAGTTCTCGGGGAAGCGGCTCATCGTGAAGTCGACTCGTCCGGATGAACACTGGAGAGCTGCTTGGGAGCATTACTAGGCCGCGTCCGCAAGTATCGGACGCATAACTTCATGTAAAGGATGAAAAAAATGCAAAAACGCAAACTTGGAAAAAGGAATCCACTGGAAGTATCGGCTATCGGGCTCGGCTGCATGGGAATGAGTTTTTCCTACGGCCCGCCCAAAGATAGGCAGGAAATGATCTCGCTACTGCATAAGGCTGTCGAGCTAGGTGTCACATTCTTTGATACGGCTGAAGTTTATGGCCCGTACGCAAACGAAGAACTGGTGGGCGAAGCGCTCGCTCCATATCGCGGCAAGGTGGTCATTGCTACTAAGTTCGCCTATGAGCTCAAACCCGATGGAAGTCCGGGCTGGGTGCGGCTGAATAGCCAACGTGAGCACATCAAGCACTCTATTGAAGGCTCGCTCAAGCGGCTCAGGGTTGATGCCATCGATCTCTACTATCAGCACCGTGTGGACCCCGAGGTTCCAATCGAAGACGTCGCGGGGACCGTGAAGGAATTCATTCAGCAAGGCAAGGTCAAGCACTTCGGCATGTCTGAAGCAGCCGCAAAGACGATCCGGCGCGCACACGCAGTCCAGGCGGTCACCGCTGTCCAGAGCGAATACTCGCTTTGGTTCCGCGAACGTGAGAGGGATCTGCTGCCGACTCTTGAAGAACTTGGAATCGGCTTCGTTCCCTACAGTCCGCTGGGCAAAGGCTTCCTCACAGGAAAGATCGATGAGACGACTTCATTCGATAGTACCGACTTTCGCAATCAGCTCCCGCGGTTTAACCCGGAAAACCGCAAGGCGAATCAAGCCCTGGTCGATCTGCTTCAGAAGATCGCACAGCGAAAGATTGTCGAAGGAAAGCCGGCAACACCTGCTCAGATCGCGGTCGCATGGCTGCTGGCGCAGAAGCCATGGATCGTTCCAATCCCGGGCACAACCAAGCTGAATCGGCTGGAAGAGAACATCAAAGCAGTTGAAGTCCAACTTACACCCGACGATCTCCGTGAGATTGAAAGCGCCGCCTCGAAGATCACGGTGCAAGGAGCTCGGTATCCCGAACACATTGAGCAGATGAGCAACCGATGAGCGGGCAGCTGTGCTCCCCGTGAACGATTGTCACAGATTCTTAGTTTTCAGACCTAGGCCATCTGATCGCAAGGATGATATAGCTTGCGGGGAAGTATCCAATCGGATACAATGAAGACGTCTTGAATACCTTGCTTCGGTCGTCCGATTTTGATGAATGGTTATCCAATCTCGCCGACCAAAAAGCAAAAGCCAGGATCCTGGCACGTCTTACCAGCGCGGTATTCGGAAATTTGGGCGATTGCGGATCCGCCGGCGAAGGCGTTTCCGAGATGCGTATTCATGTCGGACCTGGATATCGCGTTTATTTCACGCGAACCGGATCAACCGTTTACCTTTTGCTGGCCGGCGGCGTAAAAGCCTCTCAAACGAAGGATATTGCCAAAGCAAAAAAGATGGCGCGCGAAATTAAAAGAGCGAAACCATGAAGAAAAAGAAGATAACTTACAAACCATTCGATGCGGCGGCCTATCTCGAGAACGATGAAGTGGTTGCGGAATACCTTTCGGCGGCAGCCGAAGACCCGAACCCGGCGGTGTTCGTCGCCGCTCTCGGCGAGGTAGCAAAAGCGCGTGGCATGGCGCAGATCGCCAAAGATGCAGGTCTGGGCCGGGAGAGCCTGTACAAAACCCTGAGCGCAGGCGCGCACCCACGTTTCGAAACGATCAATTCCGTCCTGCACGCCCTAGGTGTGAAATTCGCCGTTGTTGCCGAACGGGAGAGTTAGGGAAAAACCTGTGCTTGGTCTATTCGGCTGGCGGCGCATCTCGCGGACTTGGGATCGAATCGAAAGGCCGGTAGAACACATCAAGGATGTCATGATCCGACAATTGACTAAAAGCGACTATGAGGTCTTTGTCCGACAGAAACGAGCAGCCGCAGTTCACTTCGATGCTGAGTGGGATGTCAGTCACAGAACGATTACCCGTCTCAGGATGAGCGAGGCGGCGGACGTGTTGGCGGAGCATGTCTGTTTTGGTGAAGTTGATTGTGATCGCGAAGTCGAACTAGCGAAGTCGATTCGAGTTCTCAATCTGCCAACGGTGGCGTATTACTTGGACGGCAATCTTGCGACTGTGCTAGTCGGTGCTCGACAGAACATTCTCGGGCGCTTAGAGCGACTGCTACGCGGTCAGGCGATCGGCCATGAGGATGGGCTAGGTTCCGGTGACACGCCTTGAGCAACTGGGGAGTTCAATAAATGGACATCAGAAGAGTTGGCACCCAACGTTCCGCTAAAGGTCCGTCAGAATGGTTCACTGGCACCGTACGAATTGATCCGCTTTTTCAGGCGCCGGATCCGGCATTTGTTCAAGGCGCTAGCGTGACGTTCGAGCCGGGTGCGCGAACGGCCTGGCACACGCATCCGCTTGGTCAGACGCTCATCGTAACGGCTGGCTGTGGCCGGGCTCAGCGCGAAGGCGGTCCGATCGAGGAGATTCGTCCCGGTGATGTGGTCTGGCTCTCGCCCGGTGAGAAGCACTGGCACGGGGCTACGCCGACCACAGCGATGACGCACATAGCCATTCAGGAAAAGAAGGACGGCAAGGTGGTCGACTGGATGGAGCACGTCACCGACGAACAATATCTCGCCGCGAAATAAAGGAGGTTTGGAATGAGCAAGCACACAGCACGAGACAATGATCTGAAAGCCAGCCTCTCCCGATCCAGCGAAATTACCATCACTGTGACCGGCAGAAAGTCAGGACGCGCCATCTCAATCCCTGTCTGGTTCGTTCTGGAGGGCGACAAACTTTACCTCCTGCCGGTGCAGGGATCAGATACACAATGGTACAAAAACGTGCTCAAGAACCCGGCGATTCGGATCGAAGCAGGCGGAGCAAAAGCTGAAGTTCAGGCCGTGCTCGTCAAAGACGCCACGGAGGTGAAGTCTGTAGTCGAGAAATTTCGCGAAAAGTACGGGGCAAACGACGTGAAGAAATACTATTCAAAGCTCGACGTTGCTGTTGTCGCTCAAGTGCGGTGATTTCGTCCCTTTTCGCTATCGGTCATGCTCGCCGCCAGCGATCACGGACATTTCTAGGCAGGGACTCTAGTGCTGTCTCGAAACCCCGTAGCCCCTTCACCGCAGATTCCGACGAGGGTCGGCAACAAGCGTCTGGGTGCTTCGTCTTTTGACACGAAGGCGTCGACCACGTTCAAAGCGTCTTCTGAAATCTCATTGTCACTCGACACCATGATTATTGGGACTTGTGGCGTAATGCGCTTTATTTCGATCGCAACCTCATGCCCATTCATCTCGGGCATATGGTAGTCAACGATCACCGCAGCAATGCCGCAGGCTGCCGCGATTTGTAAGCCTTCTAGAGGGGATGCGGCAGTGAGCACATCATAGCCGCGTCTTTCGAGTAGTGCTTTGTGGTATTCCAAGACACTGCTATCGTCATCAATGCAGAGAATCGTTTTGCGCTTGGGGAATTCCGACATCGCTGAGACTCACTTGAGTATCGATCATCGATGAAGTCGCCGGGGAAATCTGGTCAATTTTGCACACTCTCTAACGTAGCTACTTAGTTACCTCCCGTTACTCGACTCCTCCTCAGCGCCCGGCAAACTCTCTAGTCATGTCTGTCACGTTTCGTGCATCCTGATCCAGCGGCGTACAATTTTTGGCATCCCGCTCTGAGGTGGCCGGTATGAACCCTAGGCCCCGCGTTGAAACTCCCATTGAGCGTATATACCGGGAAGTGACTGGCCGTAAGATGCCGCTGTCCATCAGGCGTATTTTATTACCAATACGCAAGGCGCACTAAACTCAATCCGGTTGAGTGAGGGCGGCATTGCTTGGGGATGGAGCTTTTCCGTCTTTCTCATCTAAAGCGCTGTGGAGTTGCTGAATCAGGTGCATGAGCTTTTCAGAATCGTGCTCTACACTTGCTGCTTCGGCGAATTTTTGCCATGTGTTGTGAAGGTCTTGAGCCATTACGGAACCCTTTCCTAAGGTCATCTACAACCTTACCGATAGTTCCATTTTGGGTCTGAGCAACTTTGCACATTCGGCGAACTATTCACCCCTTGCCTGTGATTTTGAGGTGTCTCTTCGTTCGGTCTTTAAATCTTCGAGGGCGGCGTCGGCTGAGTGAATTGTTTTAAGCAGGCGGGCAGAACTAGAATCAGGGTTTGCAGCAGCATCAGCGGCCAGTGCCGGAAATTGTTCTTCAGTGCTCGACATAGAATTCCTCCATCTCCAAATCTCGCGGCCGTTGAAACCTTTTCAGTTACATGCCCTGAGGGGCAACGTCCGCTCGGCAATTGGGGGGCTCGGGAAGCGCAGAACTCCTGGAAGTTTCACGTGCACGATTTCGTTTCTCACCGCGTACAGCACCAACTCGGCGATTGAATGAATCTTGAGCTTGTACAGGATATTGCTGCGATGTGTCTCCGCCGTCTTCACGGTCACGTTCAGGATCATGGCGACTTCCTTCGAAGTCTTGCCCTCACCGACCAGTTGCACGACCTCTCGCTCCCGTGGCGACAATTTAGGTACCTTAGCCGCGGTTGGACCAACACGATGCCGCTGCAGATAACCGTCCATTATCAGGTCAGCCACTCGCATGCTATAGGAAGCCTTATGCAGTCGCAGTGATTCCACTGCCGTTGTAAGGTCATCCAATCCGTCGGACTTAAACACCCACCCGCGCACACCCACTTCTAGACAGTCCCGCACAACCTGCTCGGAATCGACATCGGTCAGGACCAGTATTTGTTGCGCGGGATTCTCTTTCAGGATCTGCCTCGCCGCGTCCACGCCATTTAGTTTTGGCATGCAAATGTCCAAAATTACAAGATCTGGTTTCAACTGCCTGGACTTCTCGATCGCATCCCGCCCGTCGCTGGCCTCGCCACAAACTTCCCAACTCTCATGAGCCCCAAGGAGGGAACACAGGCCAAAGCGGAATATCGGATGGTGGTCAGCCACTAAAATGCGAAATGTTTTCATAGAGCCTCCGTGACGACTGCACGGATGCTTCTCTCATCATCCACCACGAGAATGCTATGTATAGACATGGCCTGTTTCCCCTTACTTCAACTAAGCGCTTTCCCTTAGAAGGAAATTGTCACATTTCGGGAATCATAAATCTGTTCACAATTGCACAGGTCCAAATCGTTGGCCACGGGTTCCGTACAGGCATAGCATCCACATCGGAAGGCCCTACAAAGGGTCTGGCCGGGCCTTGGTGCCGACATTGTGAGCGCCGACACTGCTACCTGCTGAATCGGTCGCTTTCTAATTCCGGGTTGAGCGGTCTGGATTGACCTTTATTTGTAGACGCTGCCTGTCATAGTACTGATATGCGGTACGAGAACAGGGAATCGAGCACAGAGATCTCACAACCTCTTCCCGGGCGGATTTGTAAAGTCGATCAGTCATTAAAACTGGTTCTTTGAAACGAGTTGGTGCCAAAACTTGCTCCGGACTGATTCGCATCTGTGCTAACGAGGATTTTGTCACGTTAAACATTTTTTGTTGCTGATTTCGGAGGTGCCATTGGAAACGCCGTCAGCGCTGTTGATCAGATTGCCAGAGCACTTTAGCCGCGTTGCAGCTCGTGCGCTAGCTCAGGAACTCGATCACCACCTGCTTACGGATCAGCCCTGCGTGATTGTAGATTTGTCCAGAGTGAAGCAAATAGATCGTTATGGGTTGGACATGCTCCTTGGCGTTATGACCAAGGTTGCGCGACACGATGGTTCGGTGCAACTCGGAGAGATTTCTCCCGAAGCGGCAATTATGCTGGAATTGACCCGCATGGACCGCATTTTTGACATGTTCCCGCGTATCTCCGAGGACGCCGCGATATTAAGTATCGCGACGCCCCAAGGTGCGGAACAAACTGAACAGGTTGGCGTAGAGCAACCCCAGCAGCTCGCTGCGTAACGCTGCCTCTCTTGCTGCGGAAGACGGCGCCACCAAAAGCGCCAGGGGAATTGTGCTCTTCTCTTGACAAGAGACTTACATCGCTAAGCTACCGGTGAGGACGTGGAAGGTATGACAAATGTATCGGACGAGGAGAAAGCGGATCGGAAGCGAGTGCCGCAAATATGCAGTGCTGTCATTGGCGGTCGCTGGACCGCCCCGTGCAAAGTTGACTTTTGGCACGAACGATTCTGCCAACTACTAGAACCGCGCCGACCCAATGCGCTCAGTTCTGACGATATCTTGGGTCTTTGTAATTGCGCGAGGAGATGGGACAACGTCCGAATTGTAGGGGACCTCTTGCCAGTCGTCCAGTCTCCCACCGAGTAAGCTCTGAGCGCCCGACAAACATTGCAGCGCGCTGACCCTTGTCAGTTGCAGTACAATCTGTGCAGAATTGCTCAAAAGCAGTACTCCGCAAGGATTTGCGAAGCCCCCGGTTGAAGTTCCTTAATTTTCTTGGTCTGGTGCGGAGTCAGCGCAGCGCGGAAATTCTAATCATGAAGAACTACATTGAGCAGCGAGCTGTGGACTTGCAGGCCGCCATTGTAGTGAATAAAACCCAACTTCCTGAACCTGTTCATGAAAAAACTGACTCGTGAACGAGTGGTGCCAACCATTTCCGCCAGCGTCTCCTGATTGATCTTCGGGACTACGGTTTCAGGAGTACCCTCCTTGCCGAAATGAGCAAGCAATAACAGAATTCGAGCCAGTCTCTTCTCACTGGAATTGAACAATTGGTCGACCAGGTCCTCTTCGAAACGGATATTGCGAGCCAACAAATATGCCAAGAATATGTCGGAAAACGCGTGCCCTTGGTGAAGCGCGCTCATCATCGCCTTCTTGTCGACACGCAGAAGTTCGCAATCCGTCATTGCAGCCGCTGAGCCCATGCGTATTTGCTGACCTGCGAGTGCGCCCTCGCCAAAAAAGTTACCCTCGTTCAATATTCCGATCGTCGCTTCCTTGCCGGTATGCGATACGACAGTTAGCCTGACTTTTCCTTTTTGGACATAGAAGACGGAGTCCGCGGCGTCTCCTTGCGCGTAAATCGTTTGCTTTTTCGGAGTAGTAACAATCTTTCTGCCCTCACCAATAGTAGCGAGGAAGGAGTCAGGATCGAACTCAGGTCCCTTTTTAGCTCTTGCCGTTGGAGTCATGTTTGGTGCCTGAGCAAAGATTAACTCGGTTCAGAAAATCCGGGTGAATTCTTAGTAAGTCTTAGTGAAACCCACCCCCCCATAATGCATCCTATTGATAACATTAATGTCAGGTAATGCATTCACATCGGATCGAGCCCGCAGCCGACACCCAACCGAATTTTAGTTGCAGCCTAGGATTTTTTGCGCTACGATTTCGCTCATATCGGATAGGATTTCTGGGGAACTGGAGCTCCATATGGGACGCAACGGAAACGGAACACACTACGAGTCGGTAGACCGAGTCGATGTTCCGCAAGGCCGCAAAGGAAAGCATCGGAAAGCGGTTACGGACATTCTCGGCGATCTTTCAAAGCTCAACGGTAAGCAAGCGATCAAGATCCCGCTCAGCAGTCTGAACGGCGAAAAAATGCAGAATCTCAGGTCAGCTTTGAACCGCGTCACGCGAGAAAAAAATATCCCCGTAGTAACCTCGAGCGACGAGGAATATCTCTATGTTTGGCGTGCCGACTCATCCGGGGACGCGGCCGCAAGCAAGTAGTAGACGGCCACACCAATTCTTCTTTTGCTGACCGCGTGGATCAAGCGGCTGCGCTATCCGAAAGCCCGGCTTCCCGCGAAGAGATGCGAGCGATTGCCGCCCAGTCCTGGGCGCTCATCCCTTGGGCAATTGCGGTTACAAACCGGTCATGAATAAGGTTTGCCATCGGTAACGGCACCGCTGCTTCTTCCGCTGCGGCGAGCACCAGCTTATTGTCTTTAAACCCGAGCGGCAACTTGAAGCCGACGGGCTCGAACTTGTCAGCCGCAATCATCGCGCCATAATTTTTATAAACGGGGCATGCGAACAGCGAGTCGGTGAGGACTTCCAAAAACTTTTTCGGATCAGATCCGGACTTGCGGATAAGCGCAAACGCTTCAGCCAAACTCTCTATTACAGTGGTGATCATAAAATTTCCCGCGAGCTTGAATACATTCGCCGCTTGGGGTTCCTGCCCGGCAACGAATGTCTTCTGGCCCACAGCCTCAAGTAGGGGACGGCAGCGTTCAATCTGGTCCGCGGGGCCGGCAGCCACGATAACCAGTTTCGCAGCCGCGGCGGCGTCAGGGCGGCCGAACACTGGCGTCGCAACATAATGCTGCTTCTTCTCACCGTGCGCCGCTGCCAAGCGACGCGACAATGCCACGCTAATCGTGCTCATGCTCGCGTGAACCGCTCCGGCAGCAAGTGATTCCAGAATATTGCCCGGGCCGAACGCGACCGATTCCACCGCATGATCGTCGGCTAGCATGGTGAAAACAACCTCCGCCCCGGACGCGGCTTCGCCCGGCGTGTTGCCAACTTTCGCCCCCAACTGCCGTAATTCCTCGGCGCGGCTCCTGGTTCTGTTGTAGACCGTTAAGGTGTGCCCAGCCTTGATCAAGTTCTTGGCAATACCCGATCCCATGTTTCCCAAGCCAACGAATCCTACTTTCATACGGTTTCTCCTTATCTGTGCGCTGTTGAATATTGATGAGTGGTACCGGAGAAGGCTTCATGAAGTTCAAGACGGCGAAGATCAGTGCCCGTGCCGATCCAGTACGCGAATATCATTCTCGAGTCAGCCTGATCTGAAAGGGGCTCCACTTTGGACGAGAAATCGATTATGGAAATTGAGCGCTCAAAAAACCCAGGTCCGAGATCGAAGCGCTTGGCAAGATTGCTTTTTACGGGCGTTGGAATATTGGCTTTCCTTGTGACGAGCGCCGTTGCGCAGAGCCCGGCAGCCACTAGTCCAACTGCATCTCAGGATCCAGCCGCAATTGACAGAATCTGGCAGAAAGCCAGTGCGAAGTACGACGCCCAGCGCGCAGCGATTCTGCAACAAGTCGATGCCGCAACGCACAAGGGTCCGTTCCGCGCCGACTGGGAGTCGCTCAAGAATTACGAAGTCCCCGAATGGTACAAAGACGCAAAGTTCGGAATCTTCATTCACTGGGGAGTCTATTCGGTACCGGCATTCGGCAACGAGTGGTATCCGCGCAACATGTATGTCCCCGGCTCTCCCGAGTACAAGCACCACGTTGCGACATACGGCCCGCAGGATAAATTTGGTTACAAAGATTTCATCCCAATGTTTAAAGCCGAGCATTACGATCCCGCCGCGTGGGCCAAACTGTTTAAGGATGCAGGTGCGAAGTATGTCGTGCCGGTCTTTGAGCACCACGACGGATTCGCGATGTACGACAACGGACTATCCGATTGGACCGCGGTAAAAATGGGTCCGCATCGCGACCTTTGGGGAGACTTGGCAAAGGCAGTCAGGGCTGAGGGACTGCATCTCGGAGCCTCCTCCCATCGTGTCGAACATAATTTCTTTCTGGGCGTCGGCAGAGCCATACCCTCGGATGTTAACGATCCGGCGAACGCAGCTCTGTATGGGCCAGCGCATAATTGGCTCGCGAATTCTAACAACACTCCGCTCAGCGACGACTTCACTTACGTCTCAGAGGCCTGGACCAATGACTGGCTCGCCCGCTCCGCCGAAATCGTGCAAAAGTATCATCCGGACGTGATGTATTTTGATTGGTGGATCGGGCAGCCGTCCCTACGCGCCGCGCTCACTAGGTTTGCCGCCTTCTACTACGACACGTCCTTGGCGAATGGCAACACCGTCGGCATCATTAACTATAAAGACTATGCCATGCAGGAACATTCGGCAGTGCTCGACATCGAGCGCGGCCAGCTCTCAGACATCCGTCCGCTTTATTGGCAGACCGATACCTCTATCAGTAATAAGTCATGGGGATACATCGAGAATGACACCTACAAATCTGCCGACTTCATCGTTCATCAGCTCGTCGATATCGTAAGCAAGAACGGAAACCTGCTCCTGAATATAGGGCCGCGCTCAGATGGCACAATTCCAGAGGCGGCGCAGCAGGTGTTACTTGATGCGGGAGCCTGGCTGAAGATGAACGGAGACGCCATTTATGGCACGCGTCCCTGGAAGGTGTACGGTGAAGGCCCAACCAAAGTAGCCGCTGGTTCTTTTCACGATGCGGATACCAAAGCATACACCGCCGAAGATTTCCGCTTCACCACCAAAGCCGGAGCGATTTACGCCATTGAAATGGGCTGGCCAGCTGGTCACGAAGCGATTATTCACTCTCTGGCAAACAGTTCGGCAGAGAAAGTTGAATCCGTCACTTCACTCGGCACAGGAAGCAGCCTTCAGTTTCAGCAGCAACCCGACGGATTGCACATACAACTTCCAGACCAGCCTCAAGGAAATTATGCGTATTCTTTCCGGATAACGACTGCGCAGGCATCAAAATAAGTCAGGAGATAACCCGGCTCGCTTAATTTGCTGCGGGGAGTATATGCGACGGCAAAAGCGGGGCTCTCATTGATTCGCGGTGCCAGAATTCCGGGCACGCTTGCCAAGCAATCTTAGCCTCAGGCTTCCCGTACGTCATGTCAAGACACCTGAAAAAGGTATCTGTTCAAATTTCATTTTATTTCCGCGTTTGGGAATGACCGACGGCTCCGGTCTCCACCCAACCTATCCCCCCGCAATCGCACCGATGATCAAGAGCGGCTCGGCCCCGGAAGCCACCGCCTCCGGTAACGCCGAGTCTGGCGGATCGTGCGAAAGATCCTCCTCGCAGGCGAAGAACCGCAAGAATGGACGCCGTTGCTGCGTGACGTGATCGCGAATTGTCCCACGCAGCATCGGATAACTAGCCTCAAGGGCGTCGAGAACCGAACGCTGCGTAACTGGACTCTCGACTTCGATACTAACCTCAACGCCCACATGCGCGAGCGTACGCAGATGTTGCGGAAGCATTACCCGGATCTTCTTGGAACTCATCTCATGGACCTTTCCAACAGGTGGCTGAAATCAAATTTTACGATAGTTACCAATGCCGCGTCCCCGCCGTGAGGCACTTGAATCAGTCTAGGCGCGAACGTAAGCTGTAAGCTGGCCTTGGCCCGAAAACATTATGGGAATTTGCCGTCTCGCCACCGTCCCTCTCCTCATTCTTTCCACCATTTGCAGCGTTGGCCAAACCGGGCCACCAGCGGGAAATCCGGTCGATCGGGAGATTCAAAGTGGGATGGCATCCATTCGCCAGGGCAATTACGCGGAAGCGAAACAGCATTTCGAAAAAGCGGAGAGCTTGGGTGGCCCGCGTTCTGCCGAGATCAACTCCGGGATCGCCGTCGCGGAATTGGAGATGGATCATTTTGATGCGGTGCGTCAGCGCCTGGCTGCGGTATTGGAACTCGTCTCGACCGACCATGAGCGCGCCGAGGCTTACAATCTCATAGGTACATCATGGCTGCGTGAAGCGCAAAGTGCCGCCAACGCGGGTATGCTGAAATCCGCTGAGGAATCGTTCCAGCGGGCCGCAAAGCTCGATCCACTATTTGACACGGCCTACTTCAACCTGGGAATCACTCTGTTTCGTGAGAAAAGAGAGGACGACGCAGCAGCGGCTTTTAAGAATTTCATTGGGGCAGCGGAGAAAAATCCCGCCTACGAGCAGAACCTGCCAATTGCGCCGCAATCACCAGCCCCAGCGTTCAAGATCACCGACAGCGAAGGCCACCTCTTCTCCTCCGACTCCTTGCGAGGGCGCTTCGTGCTGCTGGAT
>JGI12635J15846_10003809_pt1 | contig 13086 bp, 9 predicted proteins | sample BlaSpr_A8_OM2_M2_FD_15846 | JGI IMG/M metagenome (IMG submission 15846) | reverse complement strand
GCTGTGGCATCCGCGAGCAAGCCGGCAAACAGTTCCATGCTTCCGAGCGGATTGCGGATCTCGTGAGCCAGGACGGCGGCGACTTCCGCCAAAGCGCGGGAACTACGCGCGCTCTCGCGCTCCGACGCCAACCGTTTTTGCTCAGTGATATCGCGAATGATCCAGATCGTGTCACCCTGGCCGTCGATTAATTCGCTAACGTTCGCGCGCAAAATGCCGATAGAACGATTAGCCGGAGTTTCGGGAGCGAGCCATTCCTGCTCCGAAAAGAAACTATTTGCCGGAACCCTCTCAAACTGCTTTTGAAGTGTTAGTGGTAACGGATTTCCTTGACCGGGCGCCCAACCGGGCGATACGGCCAGAAGGCGCCTTGCCTCGGGATTGATGATTTGTGTTTGCGCCGTGGCATCCACAACCAATATTCCGCAAGGCAAACTTTCCAACACCCGCGATAAATAGGCACGTACCCGAGCATTTTCTTCCAGCGTTCTTTGCAGTTCGGCGTTAGTTCTGTGAAGTTCCTCAAGAGTTACAAACTTGAGGGTCTGCGACGGAGAACGACGGCTGACATGATAGGCTGCTTCCTGAGAAACATAATCGTGCAGCAATTACCCACCCTGGCGAGTCCGCTGTAGAGAAACGTCATGACGCAAAGGCATTGGATGATTTCCGGATCCGGTGAAGCTAGGGGTGGACGATTTCGGGATTGGCTATTTTAGAGGCCGCCCTAGTTGTTAACTTTATATGTCAGAGCAATTCTGGTTTAGAGACCTTCGAGACCTCTTTGCCAAAGCAAACGAGGAAAAGTCTGGCGATCAGTTGGCTGGGATCGCTGCGGGATCAGAACGGGAAAGGATCGCTGCCAAGCGCAAGCTCGCGGATTTGTCGCTTGATGAAATCGTGCGGCAGCCCTTGATAGATCCTGACGATGACGATGTAAGTGCGTTGATTCTGAAATCCTTCGATCGAGAATCTTTTATGCCGATTAGGAGCACCACGGTAGGTGAGTTCCGCGAGTTCCTTCTCGACGATGGGACAGGCGAGGCCGAACTAAGGAGCATTCAACGGGCGATAATCCCCGAAATAGCGGCAGCCGTAACGAAAATCATGAGTAATAAGGATCTGGTTCTAGCCGCCGCGAAGATCCGAAACGTTACGCGTTGTCGAAATACCATGGGCGAGCGTGGAGTGTTAGGGATACGCATTCAACCGAATCACCCCACAGACGATATCGCCGGTATTCTGCTGTCCGCTTTTGAGGGCTTGCTGTATGGGTGCGGAGATGCGGTGATTGGAGTAAACCCTGCATCGGACGCGGTGGAGAGCACCGGCGCAATCCTTCACGCACTTAATCGCCTTGTGGCTACCTACAAAATACCCACGCAAACGTGTTGCCTCGCACACATTTCCACGCAACTGGCCGCGCTGAGCCACGGAGCACCAATAGATCTTTTGTTCCAGTCGGTCGGTGGAACAGAAGGCACCAATCGAAGTTTCGGCATTACTCTGGAAATGTTGTCAGAAGGTCGCGATCGCGTTATCGAGCACCATCGCGAGCGTCAAGATGTTTCTTGGAAGGGCGAAAATGTAATGTATTTCGAGACCGGCCAAGGAAGCGCGTTATCTGCGGAGGCTCACTGCGGGCTGGACCAGGTCACTTTAGAAGCCCGCGCGTATGGCGTGGCTCGCGCATTTGATCCATTTCTCGTGAACAGCGTTGTTGGGTTCATTGGCCCTGAATATCTTTTTGATGAGCGCCAGATTATTCGTGCGGGCCTCGAAGATCACTTCATGGGCAAGCTCCTGGGCCTTCCTATGGGATGCGATGTCTGCTACACGAACCATGCAGAAGCGGACCAAAATTCTGTGGACAACCTTCTCTTGCTGCTGGGAGCGGCCGGATGCAACTACTTCATGGGAGTTCCATGTGGCGACGACGTGATGCTCAACTATCAATCCACGAGCTATCATGACGCCATTGGCGTAAGGAGGATTTTCAACCAGCGTCCAGCGCCTGAATTTTTGATGTGGCTCGAGGAGGCAGGAATTTACCGCGACGGCGAACCCGCGAAGTTCGATGAGCCAGTGCGGCGTCAACTGATGAAAGGGCTAGAGTGGTCGCTCGAGGGCACTCAGTAAATGGATAATCGCTCCAACAGATTGCTTTCGAACGCTGATTCGGCTGAAATTGCGCGCAAAATTAGAATGCACACGCCCGCGAGGCTCCTGGTCGGCCGTGCGGGAGCTGCGTATTGCACGGAAACCCACCTTCAATTGCGTGATGATCACGCAAAGGCTCGAGACGCAGTCCGCGCGGAGTTGGACTTGAAGACCGCATTCGACTCCGAATTTATTGAAACGTGGAACCTCTTTGAAGTTAGCACGCAGGCATCCACCAAATTGGAATTTCTGGCGCGTCCGGCTCTCGGACGGGAATTCAGCGACGAGTCATCCGGAGAGATTTTAAGACGATGTTCACCGGGCAGGAACATTCAGATCGTAATCGGTGACGGGCTGTCGGTTCTCGCGATTCAAACGCAAGTTCCAAAGTTACTACCGTTGCTTGTTGAAGGTGCCAGGAAGTCCGGTTGGAGTATGGGGCAGACATTTGTTGTTCGCCATTGTCGGGTCGGAATTTTGAATCAGATTGGCGAACTATTGAGGCCGCAGATCGCTATTCTTTTGATCGGCGAGCGCCCTGGCCTCGCTACTGCAGAAAGTATGTCTGCCTATATGGCATACCAGCCTAGCCGCTCTCATTCCGATGCGAATCGAAATCTCATATCCAATATTCATGACTGTGGATTGAGCGCACCGACCGCAGCCGCTCGTATTCTGAATTTGTGTGCGCAAATGATGACACTCGGGATCAGCGGCTGTACCTTGAAAGAGCAACAGGCGATGCTCCCGAGCGAGGCTGATCGCTAATGGAGTGAATCTTTTTTGGGTCGAATCTCTTTAGGTATGGAGCGGGCGATGGGAATCGAACCCACGTCCGAAGCTTGGGAAGCGAGCAATACAACTCTAAAAACGCTGGAATGGCGGCAATTTTAAGGTTTTTGGTCGGCCTCAATTGGAAAATGAATGGAAAATGACTAGCAGGTTATGCACTTGGAGGATTAGCAGCGCGGCCAATAGTCTGAGCATCGGCATCCCCACAAATTTTCGGCGCACAGTTAAGGCTGCTCAGGCTTATGACTCATTTTCGGCGGCAGGCCGCTGATTCGCTGGGCTTCTGCCAGCAATCGGCTCATTTCTTTCAGGAGCGTTCTTCTGCGGTCTGGGTCGTTCTCGTTTTTTAGTTCCAATGCAATCGCCTCAAGTTTTTGTTGTACTTCGGTGAAACCATCCTTGGCCATGAGTGGATAGAATCTATCGAATATAATCGCGGCATGCAATCGCAGGGCGACGAGGTTTATGAGGAAATCCGAACTACTTCGCGCACTTCGAACTGAAATTCAGCAACACAATCTTTCAACGTTCATGCACGAGCAACACCGGGTCGTCATTACGGGTTGCTCATTCTGCCGCAAGCACTTCGGAACGGTGGAACCGTTCAAGCGCCATATCACCGAGGACGTGCTAGCTGAACTAGTCTTCGGACGTTACAGTCCCAAGCCCACTCACAACACACGGAACGTAGTGGACGGAGCCTTTATAACCACCTCTCTTGCAGCGCCCGATAACTTCGGTCGCGCTCCCGTGAAACGCTGTGCCATCAGGCCTGACCCCGCTAAAATCGCCAGAGAGATTCGTACCTGACCAATTTACGGAATTGAAGACATCCATCTGGGTAAAGCGATCGACTTCCCGGATTGCGCCGTTTTGGAAAGTTCCACCAGACGAAACACTGGCATAAAAAATGAGCGCGTTTCCGTTATCTAAAGTCACGAAACAATAATACGACGGGGCCGCGACACTGGTCTGACAATTACCCCCGGGAATATTTGTCCAGTTCTGTACCTGGTCTACGTCTGGGGTTTCGTCCGCTGGAGCCGGGGCAGCTACCACAAAACAAGCGAGCGTGAAAATTCCTGCTAGGGCCAAAAGAATCGATTTCATTGTTGCCATTTTGTTGCTCCTTTCTAAAATTCCGAACGCCCGCAATAGTAGCCATGAAGGGTACACCCTGCGAGACTTAATTACTAATTAATTACACATTTTATAATAGATAGTTTTGCTCGGCATGTTGCTCCCGCCGCCATTTCCAGCGAGAAAGCGTGGCAAAGCAATGTCTCGCAGGAAAGGGCAAAACCCGTCTGTTCGTGTGGGTAAGCGTGCGGACAGTGCAGCGTACTATTTTTTCCAATACTGGGTTGATGAACGCAGGGCAAGAAGAACGCAAGCGTTTTACGGAAGTAGTGGAACTAACCAAAAAGATGACGCGGAGTGAAGCCGAGCGAAAGAAGTTGGCGTTCATCTCGAATCTGAATTCGAATGAATACAAAATTCCTTCCTCGCAGACCTTCGCGCATGCAGTAAAGCACTATCGGGAAATTTTCGCTCCAAGAATGCTTCGGGCGTCCACTTTTTCAGTGGCAGATGGGCATTTGAAAACCCACCTTGAAGCCGATTGGAACGAGATTCCGATAGAGCACATCAACATTGATTCGGTGAACGAGTGCGAAATGCATTTTCCAAAAAGCCCATTTTCACGGTCGAAAAACCGCGAATTGGAAAATATGGAAAATGAAGGAGTAGCCTAAGTGCTTTAAAATCTAGAGCGGGCGATGGGAATCGAACCCACGTCCGAAGCTTGGGAAGCTTCTATACTGCCATTGTACGACGCCCGCTTAAGAGCGATTCTACCGTGCCTCTCGAGATTGCAACAACTGTTTCCTTGCAAAGCGGTTGTATTGGCTTCTAAAGGTCTAAACTATCGCCAACCGCCGCCCAGCGCACTGTAGAGTTGAACAACGGTGACGGCTTCACCTTGCTGGGCGTTCACGAGGTTGAGCTCCGCGGAGTAAAGACTGGAGTCGGTGGTCAGAACTTCGAGATATCCGGTGGCGCCGCCCTGATATCGAAGACGCGCGAGCCGCGTGGCGTCCTGCGCAGCTGCGACAAGCTTTTCCTGCTCCTCACGATACACGCGCTGTTTGTTATGCGCGATCAAAGCGTTGGAAACGTCGCGGAAAGCGGTAGCGATAGTCTTCTGGTAGTTGAGAACCATCTCCTCCTTGGTTTCACGAGAAAGCTTGAGCTGGCCGCGCAGCTTACCGCCTTCAAAGATCGGCTGTGTAAGCGAACCGATACCGTAGATGGTTTTTCCGGAGACATCGAAAAGATTTGAGAACTCATTGCCGCCGACTCCTGCAGAGGTGGTGATGGAAAGCTGCGGGAAGAACTGGGCGCGCGCGATTCCGATCTGGGCATTGGCGGCAACCAGGGTTTGCTCGGCCTGCTGAATATCGGGGCGGCGTTCGAGAAGCTGCGACGGAAGGCCGGTCGGCAAATCCTGAGGCGGAGGCGCGAGCACCTCTGCGGCAGTGTGCGCAACCGGGCCGGGATCCGCGCCAAGTAGAAGCTTGAGAGCGTTCTCATCCTCCTGAATTTGTTGTTCGAGTTGCGGAACTTGCGAGGAAGCGGTGTAGAGCAGTTGTTCGGCCTCCCGCACGTCCGAGAGCGGGGTGGAACCACCGCGCTCTAATTTTTCGGTGAGCTCCAGAGAGTCCTGGCGGACTTTGAGAGTTTGTTTGGTTATCTCCAACTTGCGATCCGTTGCACGCAAGTCGATATAGGTCGCGACGACCTGCTGAATGAGCGTCAACCGGACGGCTCGCTGCGCCCAGGTCTGGGCGAGAAGCTGCGCACGGGCGGCCTCGGTCTGCTTGCGGTAGAGGCCCCAAAAATCGGGGTTCCAAGCAGCGCCAAGGTTAAAGCTGCCAAAGGCCAGAGGGCTGGCGATGTTTACACCGAGATTGGAGGGCAGCGTCGCGCCAACACCCGTGCCGCCTCCCGTGATTTGCGGAAACTCCTGGGAGCGCGTGATCTGAACTTGCGCCTGTTGCTCGAGCACGCGACGAGCGGCAATGCGGATATCGTAATTGTTGGCGAGCGCGGTGCGAATCAGAGCTTGCAGTTCAGGTTCGCGAAAAACCTCGGACCATTGTTGATCGGCGACCGAGTTCTGTGCGTCGCTGACAACGGAAGCATCGTCGGCGCCGCGGAAGGTTGGCGGGGTAGAAACCGTTGGACGATTGTATCTAGGGCCGACATTGCATCCGGCGATGACTAGAGTTGCGACTGCGATTGCAGAAGAGCGCTTGAACCAGAGCAAAAAAGTTTTCATGCCATATCTCCGAGAGCGGGAGCTTGCGGCCCGGCACCTGGAGCCTTGCCCTCGAGCCCGTCAACGCCAGCTTTAGAATCCATAGTGGTGTTTTTGCCACCTCTGACAAAGCGATGAGACAGATACTCGACGACCGCGAAAGTAGCAGGAATAAAAATCAGACCGATGGCGGTTGAGAGGAACATGCCGCCAATGACGACGGTTCCGAGGATGCGACGAGAAGCAGCGCCGGCGCCGGATGCTATCCATAACGGAAGGCAGCCGAAGATGAACGCTAATGCAGTCATGACAATGGGACGGAAGCGCAAGCGTGCAGCGCCGAGAGCGGATTCCGAGATGCTCATTCCACCCTCGTAGTTCGATTTCGCAAACTCAACAATGAGGATGGCATTTTTGGCGGATAGACCGATCAGCATAACCAGTCCTACGGTGGCAAAGATGTCATTCTCGAGCAGGCGTGCGCGGAGCGCGACGTATCCGCCTAGAATCGCGACGGGAGTACTTAGCAAAACGCTGAAAGGCAGCGTCCAGCTCTCATACAGCGCGGAAAGAATTAAAAAGACGAAAAGCAGCGACAGGCCAAAAACGGCCCAGGAAGGTACGCCCTTCTCGGCCTGCTGTTCCTGAAAGGACATGCCGGAATAGTCGAAGCCCGCACCAGGCGGCATGGTCTTTTTGAAGACGTCTTCCAAGGCGGCACGAATCTGGCCCGAACTGTAGCCGGGCGCGCCGGTGATGTTGAGTTGCGCGGCGTTGTATTCATTGAAACGGAAAATAAATTCAGGGCCGGTGATCTGCTTGACCTTAACCAGAGAGGCAAGCGGAACCTGGCCACCGTTGGCGCTGCGAACGTAGAACTGGTTGATGTTAGCAATGTTGGTGCGCGACGTGCCTTCGGCTTCTACGTAGGTTTGCCATTGGCGGCCGAAACGATTGAAGTAATTCACGAGATAGCCGCCCATGAAGGTCTGCATGGTGGTGTAAACGTCCGAGAGACTCACTTGTTGCTGCAGCGCCTTCTCGCGATCGACGTCAACATAAAGTTGCGGAACCGCAGGCTGGTACGAGGGAATCGCTGCACCGATTTCTTTTCTATCTTTCAGCGCGCCCAGAAAGGTGAACACGTTCTTCGTCAACGTTGACGGATCGTCCGTTCCGGAGCGATCTTCGAGAACCATGGTGACGCCGCCGGAAGTTCCGATGCCCGGGATCGAAGGAGGCGGGAAAGCAAAGGCGATGCCGTCCGGGTCTGCGGCAAGCTGCTGCTGTAGGTGGCTTTGGATGTATTCGAGCTGCTGCTCCTTGCTCTTGCGGGTCTCCCAAGGCTTAAGCGCGACGAAGAAGAACCCGGCGTTAGTGCTCTGAACCTGGGTGAGTAGCGAAAAGTTGGTGACGGCAATGACGCCTTGCACGCCGGGAGTTTTCAGCAGGGCGGCGCTGATTTTCTGCTGGGCAGCGTCGGTGCGTTGCGCCGAAGCTCCGTCAGGAAGCTGCAACGCGAGAAACATGTAGCCCTGATCCTCAGTGGGGATAAAGCCGCCAGGGAGACTACTGCCAAAGAAAACTGCCAGCACGGCGACTATCGCGAGCCCGGCCATGGCGATTGCGGACTTATGGATGAGCACGTCGGAGGTGTGCACAAAACTCTCGGTGGTGCGCCCGAAGAATTTGTTGAAGAGACCAAAGCCTTTGCCGATCAGACCTTTTTTCGCTTCTTTGTCCCTGGGCTTCAGGAGCAGCGACGCGAGAGCGGGAGAAAGAGTGAGAGCGTTGAAGGCGGAAATCAGCACAGAGATTGCAATGGTTACGGCGAATTGTTGATACAGCCTGCCGGTGATACCTGGAATGAACGCAGTCGGTATAAAAACCGCGGCAAGAATCAGTGCGATCGCCACTACCGGGCCGCCGACTTCTTCCATGGCTTTTATAGTTGCGGACTTGGGGTCCATGCCCTCGTCGATGTGGTGCTCGACGGCTTCGACAACGATGATGGCATCGTCGACGACCAAGCCGATGGCAAGCACCAAGCCGAAGAGTGACAGGGTGTTAATCGAGAATCCGAGTGCCGGGAAAATGATGAATGTCCCGATGAGCGAAACCGGAACCGCCAACAACGGAATCAGCGTGGCGCGCCATCCCTGCAGGAATAGGAAGACGACGAGGACGACAAGGCCCAGGGCCTCAACAAGAGTAAAAACGATCTCACGGATTCCTGCGGTGACAGCCTTGGTGGTGTCGAGTGGCACATCATAAGTAATGCCGGGGGGGAACGTGGCGGAAAGTTCCTTGATTTTCGCGTTCACCGCGAGAGCGGTCTCAACGGCGTTAGAGCCGGGGAGTTGATAAATAGCCATAATTCCGGAGGGCGCTTGGTTATAGCGGCCGGAGATGGCGTAGGCCTGATCGCCAAGTTCGATTCGAGCGATGTCGCTAAGGTGCAGGATAGAGCCGTCGGCGTTGGCGCGGATGATGATGTTGCCGAACTCTTCCGTTTTTACCAGGCGTCCCTGCGTGCGCACTGTGTACGTGAATTGCTGACCCTTGGGAATGGGCTCGCCACCGATCTGGCCAGCAGGGTTGACATTGTTCTGAGTCTGGATGGCGGCGATCACTTCCGGCGCGGTTACGCCGAGCTTGGCCATTTTATCGGGCTGAACCCAAACGCGCAGCGCGTAGGTGCCACCAAAGACCTGCACGCGCGAAACTCCACGCACGCGAGCGATCTGATCTTGCAGGTTGATGACCGCATAGTTGGTGAGAAAATCCTGGCCCAGTTTGCCGCCTGGAGAGTTGATGGCGATTAGCATTAGTGGTGAGGTGAGCGACTTCTGAACGGTTAATCCTGCAACGGTTACTTGCGATGGAAGTTGGGACTGCGCTTGGTCAACGCGCAGTTGTCCGAGGACCTGGTCGATGTCGGGGCTGGTCTTGATGTCGAAGTCCACGAAAAGTTGCACGACTCCGTTGTTGGCGCTAACGGAGTTCATGTAAATCATATTGTCGACACCGTTCATCTGTTGCTCGATGGGCGTCGCAACGGCCTGCGCGAGAGTTTTAGCGTCAGCTCCGGGATAGGTCGCAGTGACGAGAATTTCAGGCGGAACGATATTGGGGAACTGTGAAGTGGGAAGCGACACGAGCGACACTACGCCGAGAATGACGGTGACGATGGCGATGACGATCGCAACGATTGGGCGGTTAATGAAAAATTTCGACATAGATTAATTTCCGGCCACACTGGATGCGGCGCTGGCAACCGTAGAAAGCTGATGCGGATTGATGGAAGCACCGTCGCGGAGCTTCTGGAGATTGTCGACGATCACGAGCGCCCCAGGAGAGACACCGGAAATGACAACCCAGTTGGTGCCAATCTGAGGGCCGAGGGTTACGGTTTCAACGTGAGCTTTCCCGTCCGGCCCGGCGACATAAATTTGCTGCAGCCCCTGGAACTCCTGAACGGCTATTTGCGGTATGAGCAGAGCGTCGTGCCGAACTTCGGTTTCTGCCTTGATACGGCCAAACTGGCCCGGACGCAGCAGGTTTCCCGGATTCGGAAATGCTGCGGCGATTCGGATGGCGCCAGTTTGGTTATTCATCTGGCGGTCTACGAAAGCGATGCGACCTTTCTGCGGGAAGTTCTCCCCATTTGAAAGAGTGAGCGTCAGAGGAATTGCCGAAGCGTTCTCCAGCAGATCTCCGCCTTTGTGTTTGGCTCGCTGCGTGAGCGCGAGATACTCGCTGTCGCTAATCGAAAAATAAACCTTGATCGGATCGAGCTGGGAGACGGAGGTCAGCACCGATTGTGTGTTGACCAGGTTACCGACCTGGACAGTCGCTTGGCCGGCGATCCCTGTGATGAGTGATCGAACTTGTGTAAAGCCAAGATTCAGTTCCGCGTTGGCAACCGCGGCCTCCGCAGCGGCGACGGAGGCTCGCGCCGATTGGACCGCGGCTTCGCTCTGCGCTTTTTGCTGCGTATCGTTATCGAGTTGGCTTTGCGCGATAGCGCGCGCTTCCGCAAGCGGGGTATTGCGATTGACGTTGATGACCGCGAGCTGCAGCTGCGCTTGCGCCTGTTGCACCTGTCCCCTGGCCTGTGCGAGCTGGCCCTTGGCCTGATCTAGCGCTGCCTGGAATGGCCGAGGGTCGATCTCGAAGAGCACTTGACCCTTGGAGACTTGCGCACCTTCTTTGTAATTCTGCTTGATCAGGTATCCGGCCGCCTGGGGCTGAATTTGCGCGTTCACGTAACCGTCCAGCGTTCCAACCCACTCGCCGGTGAGTGACACATCCGTCGGCTCGACCTTCACCACTGAGACGGGCATTGGCGGCGGTGGCCCGGCAGCCGAGGTATTCTTGTTGCCGCAGCCCGAAAGCAATGCGGTGCCCAAGAGCAGCACTATGGCAGTGCAAGCTGACGTAAGTACCTTGCGAACCGGTATAGATGTAACACTTGCTGGCCGCGCGTTCATAAACCTCCCCAACAACCCTGCGAGAATTTTTCTCGAAGCTCCGCATCTTTAATGGAGCCGCAACTCACGCAATCCGATAAGATCCAGCTCTCGTTTGAGGCTTGTGGCTACCGCAGATATGAACCTGGATGCCTCACCTACGGAACGAAAGTCACGTCTCAGTTAGATTCACGCAGGATGTTTTTATGTACATTCATCCGGCGAATATCAACGTACCCAAGAATTACAGGTGCTCTAGAGCGCCAAAATTTGTCATCTGCCGTAACGAGATTAGATACAGGTCGGCGGTGCCGGACTTGGCGGGCCATCGTGGCGGGACTTCGTTTTTGAAACAAACCCAGTTGGAGTAGTCTTTTCGTCACTACATGGTGTATTGGCGCGCTACGTCTTTAGGGGGATTCTTGCACTGCTATGGGGTGCCTGTGCTAGAAATTGCCTGATTAACGTGAATAACCCCAAACCGAATGGCAATTTACCGCTATATCGGATATCGCTAAGACACATCGATCTGGTAAGCCATGAACGAAAAGCAAATCGCCGCTGAATCGGCGGCTCAGCTGGTAAAAAACGGAATGGTGATCGGCTTGGGCTCGGGATCGACCGCCGAGATCGCCATCCGCATCCTTGGCGACAAAGTGAAAAACGGCCTGCAGATTCTTGGCGTGCCGACTTCTCAGAAATCCGACCAATTAGCTCGCGGATTCGGCATACGATTGGCGACGCTTGAGGTTTATCCTGAGTTGGACCTGACGATTGATGGGGCTGACGAGGTGGAAATTGGTTCCCTCGATCTAATCAAGGGGCGTGGCGGCGCGCTACTGCGTGAAAAAATTGTCGCTAGTTCCAGCCGGCAGTTGATCATCGTTGTAGATGAAAGCAAAATTGTGAATAAGCTTGGTTCACATGGTGAAGTTCCCGTCGAAATCGTTTCGTTCGGATGGCAATCGACGGCGCGGCGGCTGGAGAAACTTGGGTGGAAACCTGTGTTGCGTTCGGAAGCGCGCGGCTTGCCGTTTGTGACTGATGGTGGTCACTACATTTTGGATTGCTCTTTTGAAAAAGGCATCTCGATCCAATCGAGAGCGGCGCAATTGCACGACACGGTGGGCGTCGTCGAACATGGAATGTTCCTGGGCATGGCTACCGAGGCATATGTTGGGAGCGCGACGGGTGTTCGCGTGCTGCGAAAGGATGTCGACAATACTCAGCATCCAGGCAGAGCAAGCTAGATGCACTGGATAGTTGCGTCGTTTTGTGGCTTTCACCGCAGTTCGATAAACTGGCTACCTGTGCGCGACGCTGACGGTCGGCGGAGTTTCCTGCGCTTTGCCCGCGAGGTTGGTGAGCAGTTCGTAGGAATGAAGGCGATCCTCGAAGTTGTACGTGTTGGTGACGACGATCAACTCGTCCGCTTGCGTCTCTTCCAAAAATGCATCTAAGCGTGCGGCGACTCGTTCGGGACCGCCAAAAATCGCGGCTCCTAGTTTCGATGCAACTGCTTCTCGTTCTACGGAAGTCCATTCGAGAGTTTTTGTTGGAGGCGGTAAAGGTCCGGGGACGCCACGAATCAAATTCAAAAACATTTGTATAGGAGTGGTGGCGAGAAACTGGGCCTGTTCGTCGGAGTCGGCCACGATAATCGGGATGCCAACCATGGCATACGGTCTATCGAGAACTGATGACGGGCGAAATGAGGAGCGGTAAACCCGAAGGGCTGGCAGTAGCAGTCCTGGTTGAAAGTGAGCGGCGAAGGCAAATGGTAAACCGAGTTCTCCGGCAAGGCGCGCGCTGAAGTCGCTGGAGCCGAGAAGATAAATGGGCACGTTAGTGTCTTCGCCGGGATAGGCATGGACGCGTTGCGAAGGTTGTGGCTTCCCGAGATAACGGCGCAATTCGTCGAGAAGTTCGGGAAAATCCTCGCCTGTAGTAACCAGCGGGCCGCGCAGGGCTCGCGCTGCTGCTGAGTCTCCGCCCGGGGCGCGGCCGACACCCAGGTCAATACGACCGGGAAACAGCGATTCGAGTGTGCCGAATTGTTCGGCGATGACCAACGGCGAGTGATTAGGCAGCATGATGCCGCCGGCACCGACACGAATCTTCGAAGTAGCATTCGCAATGTACCCGATCAACACGGAGGTTGCGGAACACGCGACCCCTCGAATGTTGTGATGTTCGGCGAGCCAGAAGCGTTTGTAATTGAGCGATTCCGCGCGTTGAGCCAGCGCACACGAGTTGCGGAATGCCTCGCCAGGGGTTCCGCCCTGCCGTATATGCGCTAAATCGAGAATAGAAAGGGGCGTGCTCGCGAGACGCGCAGAAGCC
>JGI12635J15846_10003807_pt1 | contig 13093 bp, 11 predicted proteins | sample BlaSpr_A8_OM2_M2_FD_15846 | JGI IMG/M metagenome (IMG submission 15846) | reverse complement strand
CGTCTTGGCTATGCCGTGATACAGGGTTATGGACTCACCGAGACCACTTCTCTCGTGAGCGTCAATCACCCTTTCCGTCTAGGCAAAGGATCTATAGGAAAAGTTCTCGCCGGGCGCGAAGTCAAGCTTGCATCCGATGGAGAAATCCTTGTTCGAAGCAAAGGTGTCGCAACCACTTACTGGACGGGCCAGGGATTACAGCCAGTAGCAGGCGAGGAGGGCTGGTACAGAACCGGTGACATTGGAGCACTCGACTCCGCCGGCAATCTTTATTTCAAAGGACGAATTAAAGACGTAATCGTCACCTCCGGCGGCATGAAAGTCTATCCCGATGACCTCGAAGCGGCCCTTCGCCGCCAGCCCGAAATTAGAGATAGCGTCGTCGTGGCGCTTCCGAACAATGGTAACGCTGACCCTTGCGCAGTTCTCGTTCTTCGCGACAGAAGTCAGGATGCCAGTGCGGCCGTGAATCGTGCGAACGAATCACTTGCAGAATACCAACGCATCCGTATCTGGCATGTGTGGCCCGATGAAGACTTCCCGCGCACCTCGACACAGAAACCACGCCGAAATGTGATTCAAGCGCGGGTGCTGGCCAGTAAGCTTGGCGACTCTGTCCAATCTTCTCCTACTCCGCTCACAGAGCTGATTGCGCGGATCACCGGACGTTCTCCGACAAATCTATCGCCAAGCTCCGGCCTCGAAGCCGACCTCAACCTGAGTTCTCTGGATCGAGTGGAGCTGCTTGGCGCGCTCGAAGACCGATATCAAATTGATCTTGACGAAGACAGTCTGGGGTCGGTGAATAGCGTGGGCGATCTGGAGCGGATGCTACATGGGGAAGCTCTCTCTCGCGTGACTTACCACTACCCGGCATGGGCCCAACGCTGGCCAGTCACGTGGATCCGTTCGTTTGCTCAGTTTCTACTGCTGCGCCCTGCTGTGTTTCTTCTGGGACGTCCGCAAATAGAAGGTCGAGGAAATGTTGCCGGCTTACATGGTCCGGCATTGGTTATTTGCAATCACATCTCAGATGTGGATTTCGGTCTCGTGCTCGCGGCACTGCCCAAACGTCTTGGGGGCCGGCTAGCCATCGCCACTGCCGGAGAGACACTCGAAGCTTTGCGGTCCCCTCGGCCTGACCGAAATGTTTGGAGCAGGATCTATGATCGCCTGAGGTGGTTCCTGGCTGTCTCTCTGTTGAATTTATTCCCACTGCCTCGTCAGGCAGGTTTTCGAGAGAGCTTTGCGTACGCCGGCGAATCCGTTGATTACGGATACAGCATATTGGTTTTCCCCGAGGGCCGGCATACTCCTGACGGCAAACTGCAACCCTTTCGGGCCGGCATCGGATTACTCGCAAAGAATCTCAGAATCCCAGTCGTTCCTATGCGCTTGTACGGGCTGTTCGAGCTCAAGCAAGGTGGCAAAAAGTTTGCCCGGACTGGACAGATTCGCGTGAAAATAGGCCCGTCGATTGTCATCGACCCGACAATGGAACCGGAAGCTATTGCCCGAGAATTGCAGGACAGGATTAAAGAGCTATGAGGGGAGGAGGTGATCTTGCGGCAAATTTTAGCAGTTAATTTGGATGGCGCAGCTGTTCAGCGCTGCGATAACCTCCCCGATCAGGCCGGCTTTTATAGCTGCTGAGGAAGGCCTGTTGGGAAATTGGTTTTGCCAGCTGAATGGTTGAGGATTCGCAAAACCCCGCCAAATGTCACAGTTTCAACAGCAATCCCACAAGAAAACTGGTAAATACCCAGTTATGTCCCTGAAAATATACAGGAACTACTGTATGGACAGCACCCAATCCTGATCAAACACAACCTGAACCGTGCTGCGCCAGCCGCGACAATTCTGTGGTTAAATCGGGGAATGTTCGCACGTAAGGTACGGGTTGAATATGAAGAAAATGGCCAGCGCCGCCCCTGTCCCATAAAGTGGCTGGACAACTTCTCTATGCGGAGCTTCACCAACGCCACAGTCTTCGATGACACCCTCCCCGTCGCCGACGGACTGATGGAGATCGGAACCAACGTTCCTTTAGACCAATTGAAAGAAGCGATGGAAGACTGGTTTAAGCGCAAAAGTTATCTTCCCAAGGCAGCATCATTGTATTTGTTAACGTGAGTGGTTGTCCGTGTGGGGCGGACACTCTTGTCCGCCGCCCTTGATTTTGAGGTTGAGTCCCTTTGCGCCTCAAACCGCCTGGCAGAAAAGCGACGCTTACCGCACTACGCAGAAGACACTAAGCTTGTGGCTACCCTTTATCGCCAGCACCCGACCATCCTTGTCTATTGAATGGACTCACCGGGTTCTTTCAATTCTTCGATATCAACCCGGTCCCACCATCCCCTCGAAGGAGGATTGGGAGGCGTTAAGGAATATATTTCGCCTGTTTGCTTGTCCCGATACCAAACCATGTTTGGAGTAAACCGGCTAGGCTTCATTACTGGTACTTCTTCCACGAATCCACGAGAAATGGCCGACTCAAGCATAGATCGCAAATCCTCGAATTCCCTATCAGAGCTGAAACTACGTGTCTCATGCATTTGTTTAAATATCGACATGCTCTAGCCAAGGTGTTTCATGGATGCGGAGGAGGGACATATCTCTGAAGTCCCCCCAACACTAGACCCAAACTTGGGCAGACTATATTCCGACGTCCACCGTTGTTCCAGGCACCTCGCCGGTGTCGTGCAACCGTACTCGATCACTTCTCATAATGCAGCAGCGAGAACACGTCATAATTCTTCAGTTTCTCGCGGCCTTTGAGGAAATCCAGTTCGACTACGAATCCCAGGCCGCAGATTTCCGCGCCTAGCGAAGACGCCAAATGCGTGGTCGCTTCGGCCGTGCCGCCCGTAGCCAGCAAGTCGTCGACGATGATCACCCGCTCACCTTTCTTGATAGCGTCTTTGTGGATTTCGAGGGTGTTCGTTCCGTACTCCAGGGCGTAATCGTATTTCGTCGTTGCTGCGGGGAGTTTGCCGGGTTTTCGTACGGGAACGAAACCGGCATTCAGGCGATAGGCGAGGGCTGGGCCGAAGATGAACCCACGCGCCTCCATCCCGAGAACCAGGTCGATGTCTTTATCAATGTAATGCTCTGCCAGCGCGTCGATCAGCTCCGCAAAGCCGCGCTTATCTTTCAACAGCGTGGTGATGTCGTAGAACAGAATGCCAGCTTTGGGAAAATCCGGGATTTCGCGGATGAGCGATTTCAGCGGCTCGCAATTAATGGCTGCCCTGATCGGCAGAGGATTCGTTGACATTACCAGGCTCCTTCAATTCTAAAATTAGTCATTCCAGAAACAGGCTTAGCTTCGGACTCTTCAACATTATCTACTCGTGCCGCGCGCGGACCCTGCCGCAAGCGGGATCGAAGACTCGCTAGCTGATCGCGTGTACCCATAGCCAAAACCTCCACGCTAGAATCTGGATTATTGCGTACCCATCCGGCAATGCCCAGTGTTTTCGCTTCGCGCTCGACGAACCACCGAAAACCCACACCCTGAACACGCCCGCGGACCACAAAGCGGCGTGCCTGCAAGGCCTTTTCCGGAGAACTCATTTCTCTGGCAGTTTCCGTCATCGTATCAGCGACTCAGCGGGGAGGCTGCAACCGGGAGGACCCGACTTCCAGTCGGGCCGAGGATCGATGTAGCGATACTCACGGCACGACCGTAGGTCGTGCCCTCCCACTTCCCACGCATCGAACTTCAACCCCGTTCATACTCCGTAATCTCACCATCCACCGCGACAGCCACATACTTGTGCGTCTCCACGTCCCGAAATTGAACAACCTGATGCTTTTCCCTCGCCAGTTGTCCCCATCGACTCGGCTTGTCACGATTTTGCTCGATGGCCTCAAACTGCCGGCCGTTCAGCGTGAACTGAACCATTCGCAAGCGCCCACTGCCGACCCGCTTTATTCGCAGCTTCTTGTCATCAATCGTGACTTGAGCTTCGTTCATGAGCTGCATGGCGACGGACTGCAACATTCTTTCCTCTGAATTCGTCGCTTCTCCCACTTCGACCTCAAAAACCACTGACTGACGTCAGATTTGAAAAGAAATCAATGGGCTCGTCCCACGGAGTAACTACTTCGATTCTTAACGGTCCTAATTCGCGGCAAGACCAAAGACAAACGACCAACGACTAGCCGTCCCCCTTCAGCATGTCCAGCACTCGATCAAAATCCTCAAGCGTTGAATATTGGATTACGATCCTTCCTTTGCCTTTGCGATCATGGATCTTTACGCGCACTCCTAATATTTTTTCCAATTCGGATTGAGCCGCGCGAACATTTGGATCAACCGGGCGCGCAGGCGGCGGCTCGGGATGTTTTCCTTCGTTTGAGAGAATCGTATTATCGACCAACTGCTTGAGGAAGGTCACCGTGAATTGATTTCGGGCGGCATCGTTCGCAATGCGCTCGATTTGTTGCGGATCTGAAAGTTGCAATAGAATGCGGGCCTCGCTAAATCCCAATCGTCCGGCGGCAAGATGCTGTTGCACACTTTCCGGGAGCCGCAACACCCGCATGTAATTCGAAACCGATTCGCGAGCAACTCCTGTGCGCTGACCAATCTGTTCATGGGTCAGCCCGAAGTCGCGACTCAGTCTTGCAAAAGCGTTGGCCTGCTCCAGACAATTCAGATCCCGGCGTAGCAGGTTTTCGACGATCGTCATCTCCGCCGCTTGCTGCTCGGAAACAGTTCGAACGATGGCCGGAACGGTACCTATCCCAGCCAGCCTGGAAGCCAGGCATCGCCGCTCGCCAATAACTAGAATGTAGCGACCCGAAACTCCGGGCCTGACAACTATGGGCTGGATCAAACCATTCGCGCGAATCGATTGAGCCAACTCTTCGAGCGCATCCTCGTCAAACCGCTGGCGCGTCTGGTACGGGTTCTGGTCGATTTCATCGAGCGGAATCTGGACTACCTCGTCGGCGCCAGGTGTTCGCGCCGACTGGATTTCTGCCCGTACAGTGCCGGGTTCCACGTTTTCTTCCACCGCCGCAGCAGCCGTAGGCATCGACACAACAACCCGCGGCCTTCCCGGAAGCAACGAATCAAGGCCACGTCCAAGAGCCCGGCGCTTGTCTGAACTCTTTTCGGGCGTTGCTTTATCTTTATCGAGCGCAATCTTTTCTGCAGTTGTCATCTTTTCCCTTCCAAGGCACGTTGCGACAGCCGCCCCCGGCTGTCGGGCCGAGCTGATGCTCCGCGGGGCCAATTCATCGATCCGCGATATTGATCGTGATTAGCTTGTTCCTTTCCTTCCATCGCTTCCAGCGAGGCGCATTCACCACCTGTTTGTCTTGCTCCGGCGTTTCGGCAACGTCGGTGCGCGAATCCTCCTTCGTCGCGGGCACGTAATGACTCAAAATCTCCGTTGCGAGCTCGATATAGCTCTCCGCCCCCTTCGACCGAACGTCATAAAGGAGGACCGGCTTGCCGTGACTTGGCGCCTCCGCCAACCGCACATTACGCGGAATGGTCGTCTTGCACAACTTGTCGCCGAAGTACTTCTTCAACTCCTCAGTTACCTGTTGCGCCAAATTGGTGCGATCGTCGAACATCGTCAGGACAACCCCCTCAATAGCCAGATCCGGATTGAGGCTGGCGCGAATTCGCTCAATCGTATCCAGCAGTTCTGAAACGCCCTCCAAAGCGAAATACTCGGCCTGCATAGGAATGAGCACCGACGTCGCTGCAGTCAATCCATTCAATGTAAGAAGATCAAGCGCGGGAGGGCAATCCAGCACAATAAACTCAAAGCGCTCCTGGATCGGCTGAATCGCATCGCGAAGGCGAAACTCGCGCCTCTCGGCATCGACGAGCTCAATGTTTGCCCCGATGAGATTCTTGTGTCCGGGAACTATCGACAAATGCTTGAGCTGGGTTTCTTTTAAGGCCTCTTGAGCCTTAGCCTCACCCATCAATAGGTGGTAAGTGCTTAGGCGTTCTGGGTCTTTGGCGAATCCCAAGCCGCTGGTCGCATTGGCCTGAGGATCGCAATCTATCAGCAGCGTCTTTACCTCTGCGGCAGCAAAGGACGAGGCAAGATTAATGGCGGTTGTTGTTTTGCCTACTCCGCCTTTTTGATTGGCGACGGCGATTACGCGTCCCATTTAGGTTTTTGAGAGAACCGAGAGTTAAAAGCAAGATATGCGAAACGGGGTGGCGTTGGCAATGCCGCATTTCGGTGCAGGTTGATAGTTAGGGCATGAGTAGAACTTTGGCATCAATGTTCCACAGGGAACATTCTGTATCGAGCAACTCACAATGTTCCACTTGGAACATTGCGGCCAATTCGTCCGGGACTGAAAGGACGGGCCGAACACAAATGTTCCACGTGGAACATTCGTGAGTAGGGACCCATTGGCCACTTTGCGTGCGTAAATGTTGGATCTTTGGTGGGAGGGAGCGGTTTATGGGAGTTTTGTCCCACCTCGTTACTAATCAGGGGTTAGTTTAGGTGGTTCACCGTTCCGAGAAGCAAGGTTCGCTTTTGCGAATTCGGAAGGGACAAGGGCGTGCGCCATCCGACCGAATGGTTGAAGGCTTTTGCACTGGCTATTTGGTCCTCGCCAATTAAGAGAGAAATCGTACCTCCTGGTTTTACAAGATTGACCGCTATCGGGAGGGCGCTATCGAATCGCTCGACCGCTCGGAGCGTAACAACGTCGCCCGCTCCGGAAAAGACCTCCGCCCTTCCGGTAAATACCTCCACATTTCCGAGCGCAAGCAGGCGAATCACCTCGCGCAGGAAAGTCGCCTTCTTGTTATTCGATTCAATTAAGGTGAGCTTGATATTGGGCGCCCAAAGCTTGATCGGGAGTCCCGGAAATCCTGCCCCGGAACCGATGTCGATGACATTGGCTTTAACTGAAGCTTGGGGGAAAATGTGCCGCGCTGCAAAAAGCGACTCGCCGAAATGCCGGCTCACAATCTCTTCGGGATAGCGTATAGCGGTGAGGTTGATCTTCGCGTTCCATCGCAGTAACACATCAATGTAGATCGATATGCTGGACAATTGCCCTTGAGACAACTCATCAACCGCGGAGCCCGCATCGGCCGATCGGCGGAGAAATGGCTCAAGCAAGGCTGCTAGGCGGGCGAGTTCCATTGTGTTGTGCTTAATTGTAAAGCTTGAGCTTCGATTGCGGAGCGTTGCTCGACCGGACAGCCGAGGACGGCTGTACCTAAGCGGACAATTTCTAGTTTGAGCCGGAAGGGAGGGGCGCTGCCTGCTTCAGGAGATTCCAGTCGCTGATCACGTCGCTCTCGGCTGTTTTGTCAGCGGCGCTCCGCCTCAATTCAGAGCGTAAACGGGAGGTCAGGACTTCTCGCGCCAATCCGGACGGCTCGGAGGAACTAAGAATATTGTCGCGTGACAGTCCGACATTCAGCAATCGCTCTCGGATGCGCACCTCCAAAATGGGTCGGCCCAAGGAATCGAGGGCGGGTTCAGCTTTGTCCTGAAGCCGGGCCCACTCTTTGGCGTCGTTGTTTCCCAATATCTCCTTCCACGGAATTTCCTCACCGCCCGTATTCCCATCTGGCTTACTTCGCACTCCAGAAACGTTGAGTTGCGCTAGCAAAGAATTTAGCTGGTCCGCGTAGTCTCGCCGTTCCTTTGAGGCTATCGGGGTATGCAGTTGCGCGGTCGAATCGAAAACCAAGGCCTGCTTTTTTGGATCGAATCGTCCCGTACCAAGATAAGCCACGGCCATACCGCCGGTGATTATGGGATGGAGAGCGACGAGAGGTAGAAAATATTTCTTGGATTTAAGAAACGACTCAAGCACGCCGTAGACCGGAGTACTGCGCGAAACGCTGCCTGGCACTTGAGGAATCACAAAGCTTGAAAACTGAAGTCCGGGATTGCGCTTGCTGTATCGGACGAGAGTCTTCGCTAGCTGCTTCGGTGTGGTAATACCCAAGTCGGCGATCACGCTCCGGTGAAGCGTCTTCGGAAAATAAAAGTTCAAGATCTCGCGGGCGAAATCCGCGCAGTTGCGCGACAACAGTCGAAAGTGTGACCGGTTCGGATGCGAATTAAGAACCCGAATGAGCGCGTCATCTTGTTCTTCGGTAGTTTCAATTTGATAGCTGTAGATGGTGCGATTGTAGGCTGCACCTACCAGCTGAACCCAGTTGCCAGTTGGCGGTTCTCCGTTCTCAGCATCGGGGGCGACCGCCTCGAGGAATTTGCGCCGATACTGATTTCTGAGGAATGCAACAAGCTTTGCATTTGCAAAAAGAGGAATTTCGTCGGGCTTTTCGACGGAATACAAATACGGGATTAAAGGAACGGCCATCCAGTCATATCCCGCGATACCGTTATAGCGGCTGAGGACGACGCCGAGTTCTTCAGGGTTGCAGCGGCGCAGGCTAACGGGCGTGTCTGCACAGATTCGTGGAAGGTAAACGGCGGCGTGTCCGGTAGCGGTGACAGAGCCAAAGTGTCCGAAGGGTTCCTCGAGAAACAAGGCGGCGGAAGCATGCGCTTTCGGAAGGAACAGAAAGATCACGAGCAAAGAGGTGCAAATTCTGAGCGCACGGGACTTCATAAAACGCATGTCGGGATGACCATGTATGAAGATGGCTTTTAAGCTGGGCAGGTTTGCTTTTAATCTGCCCCTTAGGAATTTGTAACCCTGTTCTGTGAAGATAGTTGCGGAGCCAGCGATGATAGCAATTTAGTAGGCGCGGACGCGAAGGAACACTACGACTGCCGCCGGATGCGGGTTGTAGATCGGTTGAAGTATCTGAGGAACTCCGTACCAATTAACCTGGGCGCCAATTGCCGTGGAAACATGGGGAATGTTTCCGATATCGCGGTCGTATCCCGCGGTATATGCTTGAATTCTTCCGATATATCTTTCGGTAAATCCATTTTGTATCTGGTTATCACCAAGCAATAGCTCATTGGTGCGATCCACACTTTCGATTCGAGTCCATCCATAGTTCTTGCGGAAGAATTGAACAGTCGACTCGGCTAAATATCCGTTGCCTACCTTTCCATCGAGCAGGCTTTCGTTTCTTCCCCAGATGAGCGTTGTCGCCCAATTGCCATTGTGAAGATGACGGTTATACATTACGGACGCAGTCATGCGGCGAATGTCTTCGTTTGGCATGAAGGCTTCCGGACTGTGGAGCTGAGCTATGGAGTATTGAGCGCTCCAGTTTTGTCCGGGGTTAACTGTTATGCGCGTCGACCAAGAATCGATTTTTCCAGAATCGATATCCCAGCGGAATTCGTCGGGCTCGCGACCGTGGAATCCTGATGCTTCCAACCTGACGATTTGGTGTGTTATTCCGGCCGTGATGACGTCGTCGGCAATATGCGTCGAATCTTCGAAGTGATGACCCAGCGGTGCAATAGGATTTTCGGATGCGGACGCCCGGTGAGGAAATGCGGCTGGTCCCATTGCGGGATCTCCGACTGGAGCCACATAGAAAGACAGCATCGTATTCTCGCCAGCCATGTAATCGTAGGACGCTGCAAGCTCCATAAAAAAGTTGTGAGGGTGCTGGGCGTCTGTGAGCGGTCGCCCATAGGCGGTTTCGCCGACCTGAAATAGTTCAGGGTAGCGGCGTTGGGAGATGGTTGCGGGCTCGAAGCTCAGCATTGTCCTCAAGGTCAGGGTGCCTGGGCCAACTTTTCGTTCGGCCATGGGCATAATCCAATTCGTCGAGAAGACCTTGTCAGCGCCGCGAGGGCCGGTCTGTTGGATCTCGTTGAGAAAAGCCACGCCGTGCAGCATGAAGGTCCAATTGCCGCGGCCTGTCATCAACATTTGGGATGGAGTTGAGTTGGGCTCGGCAGCTGTGCCGGAAGTCGAGTGGGATTGAAGGAATTCGATGAAAGAGTGCACCTGCATATTCATGCCATTCATATCGTGCGACTCCGACATCGGCCCCATTTCCATACCCGGCATGCTTTCCATATTGCTGCCGCTGCCGGGCATTTGCATTTGCCCGGTAGATTCTTGGGAAATTAGCGGCAGAGCCAGCATTGCGGTGGCCGCCAGTAATAGAAATATTGTTCGCACTTATGGCCTCCGTGCGTATCTTTGATCGAAAGAAAAACAGTGATTGTAAGCCGCAGGTGCAGTTTCTCAATGCGGCTATTGTTACTGTTTCGAGCTAGATACGAAGAGGGGAATTCGTGGGTGGCGGGGCAGATGAAGCCATGCTTGAAAAAAACAAAGTTTCATGGCCACCAGTGATAAGCGGCATTCGGAACGAACTCTGTGAAGGCTGTTGCGGGGTGAAATTAGCCGCGTATTCTGGCAACGCCTCGGAATTGTGACGGGCGCTACAGCATTGATGACTTGACGATCTCGGGCAGCGAGATTTATTGCCGCGTCCGTGACATGCGATATGTATTGTCTGCGGCGGTAGAGCTTGCGCGTCGAGTAGTACGAAGACGCTGAGAAGAATCAACCCTACTAATCTTGAGCCAAAAGACATCACAGATTATGATGCGTCCGACATGCGATATATACAATACGACTTTCGTGCCAGCTGGCACCAGTATGCAAGTGGCTGAAAACAAGCGACATCATGGAGGTGGGCGAGAATTTCATAGCCTTTAGCAAAGTGCTCGGATACAATCCCCCTGCGTTTAAGCTTTGCAATTTTGCAGTCCCCAGATCCCCCGCTCCGTAGCGTGACCTGCCCTGCAGAACTCCCCTGAGCTTCAACGCCACATTCAATTAAAGGAACCAAGTAAAGTTATGGAAACAGGAACAGTAAAGTGGTTTAACGACGCCAAGGGATATGGATTCATCAGCCGGCAGAGCGGTGAAGACGTATTCGTGCATTTCTCAGCCATTCAAGCGGGCGGATTCCGCAGCCTGCAAGAGGGGCAGCAAGTGCAATTTGATGTGGTCAAGGGCCCCAAGGGGTGGCAGGCCGAGAATGTGAAGGCCGCATAAATCACAAGACCAGAATTCAGTAAAGGGCGGCCTGCGGGCCGCCTAGTTTTTTGGGGAAATGATCAGGGCTGGGAATCGCGAATCAGGACTACGTCAGAATCGACATGGCCGCGGATCAACGCTAGCTTTGTGCCGTCGAGAGACCATCCGAAGCTGTCGCCGATCTGTTCGGAATTAAAACTTGTAATGTGTTTTCCTGGCGAGCCATCCAATGGTTGTTCCCACAAGTTATCGACGCCTGCATCGCGAACGGGGTAAATAACAGATTTTCCGTCGCGAGAATACTGAATGCTACCTTGGGGCAGATGCTCGAAAGCCAACAGATTGGTTGTCTTGCCGGAATCTGTGGCTACCAGTGCCAATTTTGCTTTGTGATCGCCGAGGTGATCAAAGGTTCCGAAAGCTGCGACTTTGCCGTCAGGCGAAATGTCGAAGCGGGTCGCGACGAGTTGGTCGGAGACTCGCTGCGGTGATCCGCCATCAATCGGCACCTTAAATAATTTGCTTCCATTCGACTGGTCAATATAGAAGACCCACTGTCCATCGGCAGAACAGACGGGAGACGTGTCCAACTTGCCTTCGGTGATCTCTTTTAAATTTCCACCGCTGGCGCCCATGCGCGCGATGTCCTGAGACCGCTTGCCTCCCCGTCCGGCAAGGGTAAAAACGATATAGCGTCCATTCGCACATGCCGATGGTTCGGCTGCCAATCCGTCGCCCTGACTAGCCGAAACTAATTCGGTCTTCGAGCCCGAGGCAGGGTTGAGCAGGGTCAATGCGAGTCCCTGAGAAATTAGCAACTGTCCGTCGGCGGTCCACGCAAAATTGCCGGCAGGCTTTCCTGAAGTTACCTGTTGGGCGTGACCGCTATTCGGCGTTGCGGCTGGGGTTGTGAACAAATCCCAACGGCTTTGCTTGAGGACCGTAGCTAAAGTATGCCCGTCAGAGGCGACGCTGAGATCCGAGTAGTTGTTTATGTCTCGAGTAATCAGACGAGATTTCGCATCAGGGTAGGAAATGAAAGCGATTTGATTCAGAGTGAAGTTAGAAGTCTGATCGCGCAGCAAAACCAGTACACCCCGACCGTCTGGCAGCCAAGCTGGATCACTTAGAATTCCAAAGCTCGCTTTGAAGAATAGTTTTGGTTGGCCGCTTTTCGTGTCGATCAAGATAAGACCGGAGACCGCACCCTCCGGCTGACGTGTGCCAGCAATAATGACCTTGCCGTCAGGGGACCAGGCCGGATCGTACACTCCAGAACTCATCGGTCCGGAACTCAAAACTTTTTCGTCTCCGCCTTCTGCGGATTGAACGATCAGCTGATATTTGTCCTCGTCAGGGTCGTTGTAGCGAAGGAAGGCAAAGCGGCTGCCGTCGGGTGAAAATGTGATGTTCGAGTCAATATCGGTTACCAGCTTCTGCGGGGTTCCTCCGAGAACCGGGGCGCGATAGAGATATTCCAACGCATCACTGCCGGCTTCGCTCCGGATGAAATATAGATAATTGCCGTCAGGCGAAAAACGCAGTCCCTTGTAGTGCACAAGTGCTGGTGGCACGACCTCGGTGTTGCTGTCGGTGGGGACATTGCGCAGCAGCAAGCTTTCGTGCCCATTGTCATCCTTCACGTTGAGGATGTATTTGCCGTCGGGAGAGATCGCCGCGAGGGAAGCTTTGCCGTTATCGGTGATCTTTTTAACCGAGACATTTTCAAAAGGTAACGTACGGCCGCGAGAAACAAATGAATAAATTCCGTATGCGGCGGCCGCGATTAGTACAAGTGCAATCAGGGTTGTGATGGTCGCACCGAGTTTGTTTCCGCGGACAGCCGTAACTATTCTGGAACTACTCGGCGGTTTGATTCTGGATGAGGTGGAAGCTACGGGAATTTCCACTCGGGAGCCTGAAGTCGCAAGGCCGCGACCCGAGCCCGTGTCACGCTTTAAACGCTTGAGGTCCCCGCGAAGGTCGGCAGCGGATTGATAGCGTAGCTCGCGATCCTTTTCTAGCGTTTTACCGATGATTTCCTGAAACTTGGGCGGAAGCGCTGGATTAATTTCAACGGCAGGAACCGGCTCGCGCTCAAGAATCGCGTTGAAGATTACGGCTGAGGTCTTTCCTTGGAAGGGAAGAC
>JGI12635J15846_10003806_pt1 | contig 13093 bp, 7 predicted proteins | sample BlaSpr_A8_OM2_M2_FD_15846 | JGI IMG/M metagenome (IMG submission 15846) | reverse complement strand
GGCTTGGCAGCGATTCCGCACTCTTTGCGAAAAACATGGGGGGGTGGGGGGAGCCACTGTGTTCCTAGAGATTGGATTACGAATGTGGCCGCTCCCACGTCGAGCCAGGGGGAAAAAAGTGGGACAGATATTCCTGCCTGTCCCAGGTATTTCCGTAGATCTTGCTTTAGGCCGCGAGCCGGTCTTGGGTCAACAGATGGGTGGGGACTTTGCGCAGGTCCCAGACGATGCCGAACCAGGAGAGGACTTTCAGCGTGTAGTAAGTGATGTCGATCTCCCACCAGAAGAAGCCCTGGCGCGCCGAGGCCATAAAGTGATGATGGTTGTTGTGCCAGCCTTCGCCGAGCGTGAGCAGGGCGAGCAGCCAGTTGTTCTTGCTGGTGTCACTGGTTTCGTAGCGCCGCGAGCCGAAAAGGTGCGAGAGCGAATTGATGGTGAACGTATCGTGCCACAGAAGCATCGTGCTCACGCAGAAGCCCCAGATAAACAACGGCCATCCGCCGATAAGCCACAGCACCACTGCCAGAGCGACGGGCGGCACCAGATGGTACTTGTTCAGCCAGCGCAGCTCGGGATACTTGGCAAAATCCGCGATGTATTCGGTGCGCGTGTCATTATACTTGTCCGAAATAATCCAGCCAACGTGCGACCAGAAAAACCCGAAAAGCGTGGGCGAATGCAAATCCAGTTCCTGGTCCGAATGCCGGTGATGGTGGCGATGATGCGCCGCCCACCACAGCACGCCCTTCTGGGAAGAGGTCATGGCCATGAACGCGATCACAAACTGGAACACGCGGCTGGTCTTAAACGAACGGTGCGAAAAATAGCGGTGATAGCCCGCGGTGACAAAGAACATGCGCACGACCAGCAGCGCCAGGCAGGTGACCAGGTAATACCAGTGGAACGGAATGAAAAAAATCAGCAGCGAGGCGATGTGAACGAGTGCAAAGGGCAAAGAAAGAAGCAGAGAAATCCGCGAGCCGTTCGGCAGCGGTATAGACAGATATCGAGAAGGTGAAGCCATCCGGCAAAATCCTCCGCGCCCAGATTGAGACGCTTCTTATTGCATCTTTCCGCGAGCGCAAGAGATCCAGCCGGAACTTCGCGCCACGAATCAACAATTTCAGTGTACGGTTGCGCTGAGGAGCGGTCAAGCGCAGCGAGGTACAGGTTCCACTACATTAGATGCCCGAAGGTACGGGTTCGTTGTGAGCTATCTCGCATTAGTTTCGTTAGCATGGGCTTCGCTGGCGCTGTGCGCAAGCTCACAGGAATTCTTTCCAGCGAATATGTTATCGTCCCTGTGCACTCATCAACTTAGGAGCATCGGCCCCGGAATTGCCTCGCGGCCACACAGAAAAATGGCTGAACGCCCCGTACTCGTTGGACTCATCCCGCAAGTCGTGGTGATCGATGAAGGCGATCAGGTATCCTGGATCTCCGACGCGGGCAATTTGCGCGTCGAATTCGATGTCAACCGGTGTCCGTTTTCATCGAATGTTTTTCAGGCACCGGCCGGCATGCGGCTGCTCAGCGGCCCGCCTCGCCCCGGAAACAAAGCGGCCACGTACAAGTACCGTCTGTGGTTGAACGATCAGCTCGTGGGCCACGGCGAAGTCATCCTGCGCGAAAAGTGAGCGCGAGAAAATCAAAACCTCCGTCCGCCGCGAAGCCGTCACACATAGAACCACTAGTTCGATTTCTTTTTCGGTGCAGCCGCTGCTGCCGCGCGATAGATAGCCGGCTTTTTGGTCGTCGGCTTCGGTCATGTGCGTCCCTTGTTTGGTTTTTCCATACCAGCGTGCGCCGGGCTTGTGATACACGCCAGAGTCCGAGTTGACCCAGACCATGCCAGCGCTGTTTACCCGCGGGGTCTGTTGCTGAGCCGAGGTTGGCTTGGAAGCAGGCGTTGCGCTGCCCAGAACGTCAGATGGGGAGGCGGGGGAGTTGCCGACGGGAGCAGCTGCCGCGGTTGATGTGGTGGAGATCTTTAGAACTGTTTTTCTTTGGCGCGATCCCGCTATCGGCATTTTTCTTCCCTGATTTTGTGGCCGTGCTCGAGTCACCCTTGGCCTGATCACCGGTGTGTTGCGTCGTTCACGCACGAACGGTTACGTTACCGGCGACGAGCAGCGAGACAGCGAACAAAGCGATGTAAAGACTCTTCGCACTCTTCATTTTGGGTTTATCCCTCCGTCTGCGGCGGCGGATCCATTTGCCGGCCACATTCGAATCGAAGGCGTTGGGCGGGCGGCAGATGACATTCAGGTGCGCCGTGCGGGCCTTCCTCGGTGGATGAGCGCATGATGTCGGAGAGTGTGTGGGAAGTTAAGAAAGAACAAAATTGGGCACGATTGAGCCGTGCCTAAGTGTATGTGTTTGCGGCGACTTCGGGCGGGAACTTTAGTGTCACTTTCGAGGAAACTGTAAAGCAGAGGAATTTCTGCTGGCCAGAAAAGCAGGGCGGCGTTACTTTGGAGTTTAGGCTTACGTCTTTAGGGATGAGAGGGATTGCGATGGGGATCGTCATGATGATGCACGGGAAACAATTCTGTCGATTGAGTTTGTTGTTCGTGCTCGTAGCTGCAACTGGCCAAGCGCAGGCGCCTACGCCTGACGCACCGGGCCAGGAACAGGGAGTACCACCGACAGCAGGCCAGAGGGGTGGACCAAACGATGGCCAAGGGCCGGGGCTGTTCGGAAAGATTACGGCAATCAATAAAGGATCGTTGGAGCTGGCCAAGCCAGACGGCACGACGGTGGCGGTTAAGATCACAGACAAAACGGAATACCGCAAAGACCGCCAAGTCGCGAAACTGGAAGATTTCAAGGTTGGGGACGTCGTGTTCGTGCGCGGGGAAGAGCATGCCGATCATAGCGTGACGGCACACATGATAGGTGGACGCTCAGGGGGCGGACCGGAGGGGGGCAGGGGCTTTGGCGGTGGCGGCGGATTCGGCGAGATGGGAAAGGACTTTGTAATGGGCGAAGTGAAGTCGGTGGACGCACCGAAACTTACGGTGCTGCGATCGGACAACGTAACTCAGACGCTGGAACTGAACGAGGAAACCTCACTCCGCAAAGGGCGCGAAAGCATCACGATGGCGGACATCCAGCCCGGCGACCACGTGGTGGTGCGCGGAGCTATGCAGAATAATGCGTTTGTGCCGAAGAACGTGATGGTTCTTTCTCCCGCGCAATGGAAGCAGCTGCAGGAAATGCGGAAGATGAGCGGAATGGGTCCTGCCGGGAATGGGCCAGCTGGAAGTAAGCCCGCAACCGCACCAAAGAGCAATCCGCCACAGCTGTAGTCCACTCAGGGAGCCCACGATTTGAAGTCGATTGCCCGCGCCATTTTCATACTGCAACCCTTCGCAATACTTTTTGTGCCAGGATTGCGGGCGCAGGATGCCGCGCCGCCTGCGCCGACGGCGCAGTCCGCGACGACTCCCGTCGCAGCTCCTGCTTATGAAATCAATGGTTCGGCACGCAGCGGCAAAACTCCATTGCCGGGAGTGACGGTTACTGCAACCAACACGTTGACGGGGAAAAAGTACGTGGCGGCAACGAACTCCGAAGGAAAATTTGGATTGTCAGGCATGACGCGCGGGAGATACGTGGTCCGCGTCGAGTTCATGGGATTCGCGGCTTTCACACAAGATGTCGTGCTGAATCCTGAGAATCCATCCGCGAAAGTGGATGCCGAGCTTATTCTGGCTTCTCGCCAGCAAGAACAGTCGAACAACAACAATGCGGCAATGGCGGCGGGCCGGGGATTTCAAAGCCTGGCGATGGACAGCGTGCTTTCTTCGCTTGCCGGCGGAAACTCCGGCTTCGGCGGAGCTGGCGGGCTCGGCGGAGTCCAAGGCAACGGCGAACTTTCAAGCCTTCCCATGAACGGAGCGGGGGCGGAGGGACCAACAGAGTCCGTGAGCATCAGTGGCGCACAAGGACGGACGCAGGACTTTGGCGGGGGGAGCGAAGAAGATCTGCAACAACGGATGCAGGAGTTTCGCGACCGCGCGCAACGCGAAGGCGGTGGTGGTTTTGGGGGTGGCGGGGGTGGCGGCTTCGGCGGGCCCGGCGGCGGGATGATCGTCCTCGGGAGGATGCCGAAAGGTTTCAACATCAATCAGCCGCATGGCCTGCTGTATTTCTCTGACGATAACGCGGGATTGGATGCTCGATCCTATTCGCTGACCGGAATTGAATCCCCAAAAGCCGATTACAACCAGGCTCGTTTCGGCGTCAACATCGGCGGGCCGCTGAATATCCCCAAGATCTTTAACGGGGGAAACAGATGGTTCTTTTTCGGCGCGTGGAACGGATCGCGCGGGAGCTCGCCGTACGATGCGTTTTCGACGGTGCCAACGCTGGGCGAGCGCGGCGGCAATTTTTCGGCGGCGACGTATAATGACGGCAAGCCCGTTCAACTATTCAACCCTCAGACCGGGCAGCAATATCAATTCGCTGGTGTTTCGAACGCGATCGATCCTTCGTCGATCAGCCCCTCGGCAACCGCTCTGCTCCGGTACATCCCCATGCCGAATATTACGGCCACCTCATCAGGGCAGAATTTTCATTACGTCGCTTCGGCCGAGAGCAATTCGGACTCGGTAAGCCTGCGGCTAGTTCACAACTTTGGTCAGGCCAGCGGACCGGGCTCCGGCCCTTTCTTCATCGGCGCCAGCGGAGGAGGAGGCGGTGGAGGAAGACGGCAAGCGCAGAACAACATCAATTTTGGGTTGAACTGGTCGCGCAATTCGAACCACCTGGTGAATCCATTCCCTTCGCTCGCTGGAAGCACGGGAACGCAAGGGCTGAACGCCAGCGCGGGTTGGGTGTACAGCAAAGGGCGCGTGAGCAACATGTTCCGCGTGAACTACAATCACAATCACGTTCTGACAGCGAACCTGTATACCAACGCGACGGACGTGGCTGGAACGGGGGGCGCGGGAATTATGGGGATTTCGAACGATCCGTTCGACTGGGGCTTGCCGGGAATCAGCTTCACTTCGTTTGGAGGGCTGAATGATCCGACGGCGCGGCGCGAACTGGACCAGACTTACTCGATCTCGGAGACGGTTTCGTGGAATCGCGGAAAACATAACTGGCGTTGGGGAGGAGACTACCGCCGCATTTTGCAGAGTTTCCGCGCGGCAAGAAGTGCGGAGGGCGGTTTTGTGTTTACCGGGTTTGCGACGTCACAATACCCTGCCGGGGGCACGCAACCAGTAACCGACACGGGGTACGATTTTGCCGACTTCCTGCTGGGTTTCCCGCAGCAAACCTCGCTCCAGTCCGGCGCAAATTCCTACAACTTCCGCGCGAACGCGTTTGATTTCTTCGCGCAAGACGATTGGAGGTTGCGCTCGAATCTGTCATTCAATTTAGGGCTGCGTTACGAGTACAACGGACCTTATACCGAGGCAGAGAATCACATCGCGAATCTGGACGTGGCGCCCGGCTTTGTCGCAGCATCGCCCGTGCTGCCGGGCCAGGCCGGGCCCTTCGACGGAATATTTCTGGCTTCGCTGGTTCAGCCGGACCGCAACAATTTCGCGCCGCGGATCGGGATTGCCTGGAAACCGCAGAAGCAAACGGTGGTGAGGACAGGCTACGGAATCAACTACAACCTGGCGCAATACGCCACCATGATTCAGAACTTCGCGTTTCAGCCGCCGTTCGCGAACACCGAGACGAATACCACGGATGTCAAAGGCCTCATTAGCGCGAGCCCGCTCAAGCTCACCAACGGATTCCCGCCCCCCTCGGGTAACACGGTGACCAACAACTTCGCCGTCAACCCCAACTATCGCCTCGGCTACGTGCAGATCTGGAATCTCGATCTACAGCGCGAGTTTCCCGGTGGCGTGGTGATGAACGTGGGCTATAACGGCGCGAAGGGAACGCGGCTGGATACAGAGCGCGCGCTGGTGGTCTCCGGCGGCCAGCCATTTGTTTACGAGTCTTCGGAGGGAAACTCGATCCTGCATGCGGCCTCGGTGCGCGTGCGCAAACGCATGGCGAAAGGACTGGGGCTCAGCGCGCAGTATGTGTTTTCGAAGTCCATCGATGACGCATCATCCATAGGCGGCGGGGGGAGCGTTGTGGCGCAAGATCCGTTTGACATCTCAGCGGACCGCGGGCTTTCCAGCTTCGATCAGCGGCACAAATTCACGGGAAACTGGATTTACGATCTGCCATTCGGCGAGAACCGGCGGTTTGTTCCCAAAGGTGCATGGAGCCACATTCTGGGAGGATGGCAGTGGAGCGGTGACTTCACGGTCGGGTCCGGGCTCTATTTCACCCCGCGCGTGCTGGGGGGAGGTCTGGACATCAGCCGTGGCGTGAGCGGGTCGCTTCGCGCAAACCTCGTCGCGGGGCAATCGATTTCGGTAAGCGACCCAACCACGCTCAAATGGTTCAATACGGCGGCGTTTTGCACACCGAGCGCCAGCTGCGTCAACCCGAATGGTTCCAATTTCGGAGACGCCGGAAGAAATATTATCGNGGGGGCNGGACAAGTTTCGATGAATATGGGGCTCAACAAGACGATCCAGATCAAGGAATCCCGCGCGCTCGAGCTGCGCATCTCCGCGAACAACGTTTTCAATATCGTGCATTTTACCTCCATCAATACCGTAGTAAATTCATTTACATTCGGGGAGGTCACGGGGACGGGCGGCATGCGGCGGGTGACAATGCTGGCACGCTTCCGGTTCTGAAGAAGATGAATATGGGGATTCCGAGAAAGACAGCTTCGATCTTCACGGCAGCGGGGCTGCTCTTGCAAGCGGCGGCGCCGGTGCTTGCCCAGCAAACGGGACAGGCCGGAGCGAACGAATCGCGCATCCAGGTTACGAGCGAACTCGTTCTCGTGAATGTGGTCGCGCACGACAAGAAGGGGAACCTCGTTCGCGATCTGAAAAAGGGAGACTTCACGGTCTTTGAGGATGGGAAGAAGCAGGAGATTTCTACTTTCGATTTCGAGAATGTAGACGAGCTGGCAACCGCCGGCGCCGCGGAAACAACCGTCTCGGGTGCAGCCGGGCCGGGCACGCTGCTGCGCTCCGCAAAGAAAGCGGCACCCTCGCTGGACGCGCGCGACCGACGATTGATTTTGCTCTTTTTTGATTTTTCGGCAATGGATCCGGAACAGATCGAGCGATCCGTCGATGCCGCGAAGAAATTCGTAGATACAAGGATGCAGCCCGCCGATTTGATGGCGCTGGTGTCGCTGGCCACGAACATGCGAGTGGACCTGGATTTCACGGACGACAAGACCAAATTGCTGGCGACGCTCGCCGCATACAATTCCGGACAAGGCCAGGGCTTCGAAAACGGCAGCTCGGGAAGCGCGGAGGGCGCCGCGGAAACTAGCGGTGCCTTCTCGGCGGACGATACGGATTTCAACACGTTCAGCGCCGACCGCAAGCTCCTAGCGTTGCAGTCGCTCATGCAGGCGCTTGGCAAACTCCCGCAGAAAAAGAACCTCATCTATTTCAGCAATGGAATCAGCCAATCGGGGGTGGACAACCAATCGGCCCTGCGCGCCACGACCGCGGCGGCGGTGAAAGCAAACGTATCGATTTATTCGCTGGATATCCGCGGCTTGCAAGCATTTCCGCCTGGGGGCGAGGCGCAATCGGCCAGCTTGCACGGGCAATCGGCTTATTCGGGCGCCTCCGTGCTGAACGATCTAAGCGGGAATGCCACTTCGCAGGAAACACTCGCGACACTCTCATCGGACACGGGCGGCAAGGCGTTTTTCGATTCGAATGATTTTAGCGGGGTCTTCTCCCAGGTTCAGAAAGACAGTTCGGCGTACTACGTCCTCGGCTTCACGAGCAACAATCCGCTGAAGGACGGAAAATTCCGCCGATTGAAAGTGCAGGTCAACCGCTCGGACCTGAAGCTCGATTTTCGCGCGGGTTATTACGCGGGACGGGATTTCGAACACTTGAACCGCGCCGACCGCGAGCAGCAACTCGAGGACGAGCTGGACGCCCAACTACCGCGGGTCGACGTGCCACTGTACGCCGGAGCGGCATACTTCCGACAGGACGACACCCACTATTATCTTGCAGTTTCGCTGGTGATTCCGGGCTCGCAGATACCGTTCGTGACGGAGAAAGACAAGGATAACGCGACGATCGACATCATCGGGGAAGCTCTCGGTGGCGGGAAGTTGCGTGTTGGGCAATTGCGCGACACCGTGAAACTGGCCGTGGAGAGCACGCAGCAGGTGCGCCGCAAGAACGTGCAGTACAATACGGGCTTCCTACTCGCTCCGGGCAGCTACCACCTGAAGTTTGTCATCCGCGAGAATCAGACAGGCCGGATGGGTTCTTTCGAAACGGACGTGCAAATCCCCGACCTTCGCAAGATGCCGCTGAAGATGAGCTCGATCGTGCTGAGCAGCCTGCGCGCTCCGGTCACCAGCAAGAAAAATGGAGCGAATCCACTCGTCCGGGACCAGATGGAACTGGTTCCCAACATTACGCATGTTTTCACTCCCGACCAGCATCTCTACTTGCAGTACGAAGTGTACGATGCGGCAAGGGGAAAGAATCCGGCGCCCCCGGCGGCCGTTAGCCAGAATGGGACAGCCCAGGGTGCGCCGGGGGCCAAGCCACCGAAGGACAGCATCCGAGTTTTCACGAGCATCGAGTTCCTTCAGGGCGGTACAAAGATTTACGAATCAAAACCGGTGGTGGCGAACGAAGTGACGGCTCCGGAACGCAAGGCGGTCATTTTCCAGATGGATTTGCCGCTGCAGGCCTTGAAGCCAGGGCTATACCTATGTCAGGTAAACGTGATTGACGACGTGGCGGGAAGCTTTTCCTTTCCGCGGTTGCCCCTGCTGATTCGCGAAGCCGTGCCAGCGGCGGCGAGCAAGGCTGGGGATTGAAACCGATCAGGCAAGCGTGTCGGGGCGGAAAAGCGGTTCAAAATAGGAGACTTAGGATCCGCCGCCGGCGGCCGCGCCTCGAGACATTTCGACGGATTCGGCCAAGCCCCGGCGCATCGGTCCCAAGACGAATGCAGGCACTTCGCGCTCCGGAGTCAACGATATGTTGGTAGCTTTTCCGGGGAATTCCGAGCGGCGGTCCAGCCGCAACCCCGCTTCTTTCAGAAACTCAGCCGAAAAACCCATGTCTTCGGCGCGATCCACACCCCAAAACCAGAGCTTCTCTTCCTGACGCTGAAGGAAATCCAGAGCCTCTTCGAGTTTTTTCATGGCGCGGTCGAAGGAGGAAGCCAGGAAAAAGATGCTCAGCGTCCACGCATGCCGGGGGTAGTGGACTTGGATGCGAACACAGTATTTCCCCGACTGGTTTCGGTCGATGCTGCAGCGGTAGTCGTTACGAACGGCGGAAGTGCGGGCTGGCATGTTGGTATCACCAATCTGTGGAGTCCTGGCGCTGGCAAACCATGATTGCTTCTGCTCCGAATTCTCGGCGCTGGCTCCGGAATCCCAGATCCGCCAAACAACGGCGTTTCGGGCGGAATTCGGTTTCAAGGAAGACACCAATAGAGTATCGGGACGCGCGAAGAAAGACAAGCGCACCGCATCAAATCTATAACTCTTTTATTTTGTGCTACTTAGACTAGCCAAAAGTCCCGAATCCCTTCAATTTTTCGGGCATCAGCTTCAGCTTGCCTTCCTCTTTCAAGCGGGTGTCCAAGGCCGTCCGAAAGGCGTCAAAGGCCAGGCTCCGCTTGGACTGGAGGAGTTCTTCGGTCAACTGCTTCTTTTGTTTGTCAAGATCGGCAAGGTTGGCTTCCGTTTTTTCCGCCACGCGATAGACCAGCCAGTTCTGTCCCAGGCTCAACGGAGCAGCCACATCGCCAGGTTTCAGGTTGAAGGCTGCGCCGACCTGCTTGCCACTCGCCGCGCCGGGGATGGATCCATCGCGGGCGATGGGATCACTCGTTTTCGACTCCAGGCCGAGGGATCGAGCGGCGGCATCGAATTTCTCACCCGCCTTGACGCGCCTGATCAGTTCTTCCGCTTTGTTTTTTGCCATTTCCGTGGACTTTTCGCGCTTGAGATCAGCGATGACACGGTCGCGGACCTCCTCGAGCGAACCCTGGTGTGCTGCCTGGATCGACTTCACAGATAGAACGACATAGCCGCGATCGGTTCGAACCGGCGGGTTCAGCTCACCAATGTGCAAAAGGAAGATCGCATTCCTGGCTTCCTGCGAATTCGCAAGCTCCAACAGGGGGTCGGTCGCGCTGATGGGCCGCGTTTCGCCCACCGTCAGGTGGTATTGTTTCGCCAGATCGTCTAGGGAGACCTTGTTGGACTGGCGGATTGCGGCGGACAACTGGTCCGCCGTGACGCTGGCTTGCTTCTCAGCTTGATCGAGTAGGAGGCGTGGGCGCAGTGAATCCTTCACTTCCTCGAACGGCTTGGTATGTGCCGTTTCCTTTTCCAAGACCTTGATAATGTGGAAGCCGTACTGCGTCTTGACGAGATCCGAGACTTGGCCCGGGTTGAGGCTGAAGGCCGTCTTTTCGAACTCCGCGACGGTCTGTCCTTGAGTGATCCAGCTCAAGTCACCGCCCTTATCCTTCGATCCCGGGTCCTCGGAGTACTTCTTCGCCAGGTCATCAAACTTGCCGCCCTTTTTGACCTGTTTTAGAACGTCCTCGGCCTTTTTCTTGATCTCCTCGACTTCGGCGTCCGGCTTTCCGACCGTCATGAAGAGAATGTGCTCGACGTGAACGCGGTTCGGCATTTGGTACTGACGAATGTTGGTCTGATATTGCAGCTTGAGTACGTCGTCGGAAATTTGAACGTTTTGGCGGATCTGGTTTACGTCCACAAGCGCGTAGCGCGCCACACGCCGTTCGGGCACCTGGTATTTCGACTTGTTCTTTTCGTAGGCGGCGCGGATTTCCCCCTCATCAGGCGAAATCTTGCCTTCCAGGTCTTCCGGCTTGATCAGCGCGTAGTCCAGCTTGACCTTTTCATTCTTGTAGCGGAACTCATCCTGAAGCTCGGCGGGCCCCACACTGATCCCGTCGGTCACGAGCTTGCGGAATCTTTCTTCAAGCAAGCCCTGGCGGATCAGCTCTTCAAACGCAGGCACGGTCAGTTGAAAGCGCGCCTGGACTTCGGCCGAATAGCGGTCCATGCCGACAAACGTGCCGCCATTGAATGCCGTCGGAACGAACTGGCGGATGCGGTCGGCGCGCTCCTGATCGGACACGGCAATTCCGAGGCGCTTGGCTTCATATTCGATCTCTTTTTCGAAAACCAGCTGCTTCAGGATCTGCTGGGCGTAGAGGGCCTCGAGAGGCTTCATGTTGGGATTCCGCTGCTCCAGCTGACCGAGCTGCTGGCGCACGTCCTGCACGCTAACCGACTCATCCCCGATTTTGGCGACGGTATCCGTGGAAACCTCACCGCTGACCGGCGACTGCGGAACGAGGTAAAGCAGCATGCTACCCCCCAGGACCAGGACGACGGCCCCGAGAAGGATGCGATACCCAAGTTTGCTTGTATCTTTTGCTCCAGCCATCCGATGAATCTCCCGCGTCAGTAGACAAACTTAAGATTATAGGAGATATAGGCACGCGCCTCAAATACAATCGTCTTCCCCCCTCCAGGTCACGAGAATTCCTGAGAATCGGTCTTTAGGCATTCCCTGGCCTCGCTCCAGCGATGCAAGCCATAAAATAGTAGACTGCCAAGAGCGGGCCGCCGGAGACGGGGGCGCGCATGGTAACTGCATGCCGATTCGCACCCACCAAGAACTTCGTGCATTCCTTGTTTTTGGTGGCGTGCTGGCATCGCTTCTGCTGTGGCTGGGCGGATCGGTCGCGCGGGACGCTCCTCCAAGGAAAGTACCGACCTTTTATCGCGATGTGTTGCCGATCCTCGAGCAGCACTGCCAAAGTTGCCACCGCGCCGGAGGCATCGCGCCGATGCCATTCGAAACCTATGAAGAGACGCGGCTATTTGCCGGCGCGATCCGCCGTGCAACGCAGGAAAAATCCATGCCGCCGTGGTTCGCTGACTCGCAGGTAGGACAATTTGCGAATGATCCATCGCTGAGGCCCGCAGAGATCGGCGCGCTGGCGGCGTGGGCCGAAGCGAAATCGCCGGCCGGAGACGCAAAGGATGCCTGGCCGCCACGGCGCTGGGAGGAAAGCTGGACTATCCCCGAGGTGGATTTGGTGTTGAAGATGACGCAAGCTGTGGCGCTTCCCGCGAGCGGGGACATCGAGTACACCTATGAAATTGTCCCCACGAATTTCAAAGAGGATCGCTGGGTGCAAATGGCGGAAGTTCTGCCGGCACTGCGTTCGAACGTGCACCACGCGGTTGTGTATGTTCGCCCGCCGGATTCGAACTGGCTGCGGCACGCGCCGGTTGGTGTTCCATTCACCGCTTCGACGCTGACTGATCCGGAAGATCGCCGCGGCGCTCACTGGACGGACAGCGACGTCCTGCTCGTCTATGCGCCGGGGAGCTCTCCGGATGCGTGGCCCGAAAAAATGGCGAAATTTATTCCTGCGGGCTCCGACCTTGTTTTCCAGATGCACTACACCGCCAATGGCCGCGCAGCCGCCGATCAATCAAGCATTGGACTGATTTTTTCGAAACATGCGCCCGAGCAGCGCGTGCTGACGCTGCAACTCACAAACGACCATTTCGTGATCCCGCCGGGCGCGCCGGACTACCGGGTCGAGGCGCGCGGCACGCTTCCCAATGACGCCACGCTGTTCAGCTTTTTTCCGCACATGCACCTGAGAGGAAAGCGCTTCGAATACAACCTGATTCGCAAGAAAATGAGCGCCGACGGCAAGCCGGATTATGAAATCGAGCCGCTGCTCCGCGTCAACTATCACTTCCACTGGCAGATGAGCTATCGGCTGGCGGAGCCGCGGTTCCTAAGAGCGGGAACGGAACTTCAAGCCGTCGCGTGGTACGACAATTCGAAGGCGAATCCGCACAATCCCGATGCGGAAGCAGCGGTGCGCTGGGGCGAGCAGACCTACGACGAAATGATGGTAGGCTTTTTTGACATTGCAGTACCGGCGGGGATAGACAAGCAGCACTTTTTCATCCGGA
>JGI12635J15846_10003804_pt1 | contig 13105 bp, 11 predicted proteins | sample BlaSpr_A8_OM2_M2_FD_15846 | JGI IMG/M metagenome (IMG submission 15846) | reverse complement strand
CCAGGATCGGGTGCAGGCTGAGACCAACTTACAGGCGGCGCAAGCGACCGTACAGGCTCAGCAGGAACTGGTGAAAGCGGCGGAAGCGGACTTGGCCTCCGCCATTGCGCGCACCCAGCAAGCCAATGCCGCGAAGAGTACGGTGCAATCGACCGAGGCGGATCTGAAGAATGCCATCGCGCAGAAAAATCAGGCCGCAGTGCGGTTGGGTTACACCAACGTTTATGCGCCTGTAACCGGCACGGTTTCGGTGCGCGCGGCGAGGCAGGGAGAAGTGGTCAACATCGGAGCGCCGATTGTGACCATCGTCGATCTGACCGACACCTGGGCCCGGGCGGCAATCCCGGAAACTTATGCGGACCACATCGGCTACGGCGACGTGCTGCGCGTGCGCATGCCTGGAGGAACGATCACGAGTGGCAAGGTGTTTTTCAAGGGAGTGGAAGGCGACTTCGCGACCCAACGCGATGTGAGCCGGCGCAAACGGGATATCAAAACAATCGTGCTGAAAGTCCGATTGGATAATCCAAAGGGAGCGTTTGTGCCGGGAATGACAGCCGAGGTGCTGGTTTCGCCGGCGCAGTTGAAGGGTGAGAGCAGCCCGCAAAGCGCGGCAGCAGTGGGGCAGCAATAATGGCGAACGTAAACGCTAAGTCGGATGGTGGCGCTTCTCCGGCTGGCACCGGAGCAGCCTACGCCATAGAAGTTGACCACATCGTCAAGAAGTACGGCGACTTTACCGCCGTCGACGATGTCTCGTTCAACGTGAAGGACGGTGAGATCTTCGGACTGCTCGGACCGAACGGAGCCGGAAAGTCGACGCTGATCCGCATGATGACCACGCTGATTCCGATCACTGCCGGCACCGCGCACATTGCCGGCCACGATGTGGCAAAAGATGCGGATGCGGTGCGCCGCACGATCGGGGTGATCCCGCAGGCGCTCACCAGCGATCTCGATCTTACGGTGGAAGAGAATCTCAACATCTACGCCAAGCTCTACGACGTGCCGGCGAAAGAACGGAAGCGCTCAATCGATGAATTGCTGGGGCTGGTGGATCTGACCAAGTGGCGCGACGCGCAAACCAAAACGCTCTCAGGCGGCATGCGGCGGCGGTTGGAGATTGCGCGCGGTCTGGTGCATCATCCGAAAATATTTTTTCTCGACGAGCCTACTACCGGATTGGATCCGGTATCGCGCGTGGCTGTTTGGGAGATGCTGGGCAACATCATGAACCAGCGGCAGCTCACGATCCTGATCACCACGCATTACATGGACGAAGCCGATCGGCTGTGCGACCGCATCGCCATCGTGGACCACGGCAAACTGGTGGCGCTGGATACGCCGATGGCGCTGAAAACCAGCGTGCCGGGAGCCAACGTCATCGAAGTGCAATTCGAGAATCCTCCGGCGGACTGGGAGCAGCGCCTGCATACGCTCGACGACGTCACTTCTGTGCAGCATGAAGGAGCGGGCATGTACCGCGTGCTCACCGGCAGCGGTTCTCGCACCACGACCGAGCTCGTCGAAATGGCCGTGGAAGCGGGCGTAGCGGTGAAGTCGCTTTCGGTGCAGAACACAACCTTAGACGATGTCTTCGTGCATTACACGGGAAGGCAGCTGCGCGACGAACTGCAGAAGGCGTATGCCTTTACGATGCCGCAGCGGCCGGGGCTGCAACCATGAATCGAATGATGGCCATTGTCGAGCGCGAAATGCGCAAGTTCTTCCGTTCGCCGGCGCTGATGATGGCGTCGATGATCATGCCCCTGGTGCAGCTGATCATTTTGGGCAACGCGTTCGGGGGCAAGATTCGCGACGCCCGGGTCGCCATTGTCGACCAGGACGGGGGCACGCAGGCGCTGAAGATTCGCGAGGCTTTCGATTCCGTGCGCGCGAACATTCGTACGTTTGTACCGGTTTATTACGACAATGAAAAGCAGGCGGTAGAGGACGTACGTAACGGCAAGCTCGAAGGCGCCCTGATCATTCCGCCGCAGTTCTCGCGGCGTGTTTACGAGGAGAATCGTCCTCAGGTCGCGCTGGTGGTGGACAATAGCGACAATTTTATGAGTTCCGCCGTGGAGTCGGAACTTACCGATCTTACCAACTCGCTGAATCAGCCCACGGTTGAGCCGCGCATCCTGCAACAGACCGCGCTCGAGATTGTCGAACTCTACCCCTACATCGAATACATGAAGTACCTGCTGCCCGGTTCGCTCACGCTGGCGATGTTTGTCTCGGTGATGATCGGCGGCGGCATGCTGTACATCGATGACAAGGCGCGCGGAGTGCATGAAGGCTATCTGGTTACGCCCATTACCAAGCTCGAACTGGTGCTGGGGCTTAACCTGGCGGGCGCGATCAAGGCGGTGATGACGGGCGTGATCATTTGCGTGATTGGGGCGCTGATTTCCGGGGTGAGTACGATTTTCAATCCGGTCACTATGCTTGGACTGCTGGTGATGATTGTGCTTACATCGCTGGCCTTCAACACCATGATGTTCCTGCTGATGGTGCGCATCGATGACCCGCTGGTGCCACGGGCGATGTTTGGCATTCTGAATACGCTGCTGTTCTTTCCCAGCGGCGCAATCTATCCCATCCAGGCTTTCCCGCCGTGGTTGAAGGCGATCGCCAGGGTCGACCCTTTTACTTACGCCGTGGATGGTTTCAAGTGCTTATTGCTGAAAGAGACGACTCTGACGGCGGTCGGAGGTGACATGCTGTACCTGACGATCTTTGCCGCGGCCACGCTCGCGATTGCGATTCCGCTGTTCAAGCGCACGCTGTGAAGAATCGGGTAATCTGGCGATCGGGTGATCGGGTCATATAAAGATCACCCGATGATCCGATCATAGATCACCCGATTTCTTTTCTGGAACTTTTGACTTACCCGCCGCGTCCGTTATCCTAGAGAGCGATGACCCTACTGGACGCAAAAGAATACCATCCGGAAAAAGAGCGCAGGAACAAAGCTCGGATTGTTTCCGCAGTTGTTCTTGTTCTGGTGTTGATTGTCGTAGGCTGGTGGAACCGTTTCTGGCCGGAGGAACGAATCGCCGGCAAGTTTTTCTCTTCGTTGCAGAGGCAAGATTTCGAAGCGGCCTACGGGATCTACTACGCCGATCCCGGATGGAAACAGCATGCGCAGAGTCATGCGCAATATCCCTTCAACGAATTCTGGCAGGATTGGGGACCCGGCGGCCAATGGGGTGTGATCAAGAGCTATAAGATTTACGGCGCCAGCAATTGTCCGGGCGGTGGAACCGGAGTAGTTGTTGATGTGACCGTGAACGATCGCGCGCAGCACGCTCAGTTGTACGTGGATAAATCGGATAAGACAATCAGCACGCCGCCCTGCGATCTGGAATTCCGCTAGAGCCTAACTTGCGAACTGCTCCAGCGTTTTGGTAAGCGATGCCTCGTCGCCCACATTCGAGCAGGGCTTCGACCGGTCGATCTGCCGCATCAGGCCGCAAAGAACCTTACCCGGCCCGATTTCCACGAAGGTTTGCACGCCCTGCGCGATCAGCAGACGCATGCTCTGCTCCCACTTCACCGAGCCGGTTACCTGGGCGACCAGCGTGTCTCGCGCTCGCACTTCGTCACCAATCAAGGATGCCTCAACGTTGCAGACCACGGGATACACGGGTTTCTGCATCTTCAGCTTGTTCAAGTCTCCTTCAAGACGGTCCTGTGCGGGCTTCATCAGCGAACAGTGGAAGGGTGCGCTCACCGGCAGCAGCTTCGCGCGTTTCGCTCCCCGCTCGTCGGCCAGCTTCGCCCCGCGCTCTACCGCCCCCGTGTTGCCGGAGATCACAATCTGCTCCGGCGAATTAATGTTCGCGGGGGCACAGACCTCGTCTTGCGCCGCCTCCTGGCAAACCGCAACAACTTTTTCCAAGTCCATACCTAGGATTGCCGCCATTGCTCCCACGCCCACGGGAACCGCTTCCTGCATATACTTGCCGCGATTGCGCACGGTTCGCACAGCATCGGCAAAGCTGATCGTCCCCGACGCAACGTGCGCCGAATACTCACCCAGACTGTGGCCTGCTACAAAAGTTGGCTTGGGGATGCGGCCCTCAAGTACTCGGAGTGCCGCGATCGACACCGTGAGAATCGCGGGCTGAGTGATCTCGGTCAGACGCAGTTGGTCTTCTGGGCCTTCAAAACACAGTTGCGACAATTTGTAGCCCAGCACTTCGTCAGCTTCTTCAAACGTTTGCCGCGCGATGGGATATTTCCCGGCGAGTTCCTTGCCCATGCCAACGACCTGCGAGCCCTGGCCGGGGAAGATGAATGCGATCTTTGTCGTGGCGGCGCTGGCTGCGTCTCGTGATTCCGTCATGATTTTCGGAAAGCTAGTGAACCGGAGCGACTACGGCTTCCGCCACTGCAGGCCGAAGCGCAGCCAGTCCCTGCTCGATCGACTGATTGATGTGCCGCTCTGCGAACTCCGCTGCCACGCGCACTGCATTCTTGATGGCGTTCGCGTTGGATGAGCCGTGCGTGATAATACATACACCCTTCAACCCCAACAGGGGCGCGCCGCCGTATTCGGTGTGGTCGATGCGCTTCTTGAAGTGGGCGAATGCGCTGCGCGACAGCATAGCGCCGACCTGGCTGGTGATCGTCGCCCTCAGCGATTCCTTCAGCGCGGTGCGCACCAGATTGGCAACTCCTTCCGAAATCTTAAGCGCAACATTGCCCACGAAACCGTCCGCTACGACGACCTCGACGTGGCCATTAAACAGGTCGCGGCCTTCAACGTTGCCCACAAAATTCAAAGGCAGCCGCTTCAGGACCTGGAACGATTTGCGCGTCAACTCGTTGCCCTTGTTTTCCTCTTCGCCGATGGAGAGCAATCCCACGCGCGGCCGTTTGCCGGCGGAAAAACTAGAGCGGGGCATGGTGTGGCCAAACATCGACCGGAAATAAATCTCGCCCATGACCGCGAACTGTTCAAGATTGTGCGGCTTGCAATCCACGTTCGCGCCCACGTCGAGCAAAATCGCGGCGGTACCTGGAGCCGTGGGAAAAACCGCCGCCAAGGCAGGACGGTCCACGCCGTGCAACGCGCCTAGCACCATCTTGGCCGTAGCCATCGCGGCGCCAGTATTGCCGGCGGTGACAAAGCCCGCCGCTCGTCCTTCGCGAACCAGCCGCAGTCCTACTCGCATGGAGGAGTCGCGCTTGGCGCGCACCGCCTGCACGGCCTTATCCTGCATGGTGATGAATTCGCTGGCGTGGACGACTTCAATGGGCAGCCGCGATGCCGCCGGGTGACGCTCCAGTTCCGCTTTGACCGTGGCTTCCGGACCAATCAACAGCACACGCATGCCGTAGTTGCGCGCAGCATGAATCGCGCCTTCGATTTCAGGCTTGGGCGCCCGGTCCGAACCCATCGCATCCAGCGCGATCACGCTAGGCATGGTGACAGCGAGCTAGCTGGCTTCCTTTACTTCGAGAACCTCGCGGCCCTTGTAGTAGCCGCACTTGGCGCAAGCGCGATGCGGCATCTTCTTCTCGTGGCAGTTCGGACACTCGGAGAGAGAGTGGCTCTTCAGGGCATCGTGCGCCCGCCGGGTCGAAGTGCGCTTCTGCGAATGACGTCGTTTTGGATTTGGCATGGTCTAAGAATTCCTCTCACCGAGGCCCACCGGCCTCGCATGAATCAATTTGGTTGTCATCCTGAACAAGCGTTCTTTGCGCCGTGAAGGATCTGGGCGAGCCGCGCGAAGCATCGCGTTCTTTGCGATGCGTTAATCGCGCGTTTGGCTCGCTTCCTTATCATCTTAATGCGCCAGCTTGCTGCGGATTTCCTTTAGCGCGGCCCACCGCGGTTCTTCCCGCGTTACTGCGCACGCGCACTGGCCCTCGTTCAGATTCTGGCCGCATTGCGGACACAACCCCTTGCAATCTTCCCGGCACGTAAGCTTCAAGGGGACGGCCAGCAGGATCTGCTCGCGGACAACATCATCGAGCAGAAGCCCTTCGCCTTCATAATAGCTGATCTCGGCCTCCGCATCGGTCACCGAGATCTCGTCCCGTCCCGCGTCCGAGCCCTGAGGACGATATAACAGGTCGAACTCCCGCTTTACGTCCTGCGTGATCGGCTCCAGACACCGCGCACAGCTCGATTCCAGGCTGGTCGTGAGTCGGCCCTTCACGCGAATGTCTTGTATGATCTTGTGCTTGCCGTGATGCTCTTCGACCAGATCCGCCCGCCCGCTGCTTTTGATCGGAGAAATCTGGCGGTAATCCGATCCCAGGTCGATCACGCCTGGTTCGAACCTCTCCGCAAACTCCACGGGATGAAGTTCTAACTCTTTGATCTCGAAGAACATCGGAAACCTCCGCGCCCCGTCCAATCGCCGCCCTAGGCCCGCGGAAGCACGCCAAGAAGGCGCAAGTGCCGCAAGGAGCAAGAGTCAAGGATAAAGGGTGAGAGAAAGTGGTGTCAAGGCGGACGCCCGGTGGGTAGTGTCAGAGTCGTGCCACAGTGTTTAAGACACTACCGCCCGGTGGTATCTTAGAATGTGGAGATGAGGGAAACGGGTAACGGGTAGCAGTGTCCTGATGGGCTTTTGCCAGAGAGGCTAGTCGTCTAGGCGGACCACCCTGCCGCCTTCCGGCTCTACGGCGGGTTCGCTGCCCAGTAGCCTTTCAAATTCCTCTAGAGCGAAAAGATGTTCCTTAGTAGTGAAGGGGGATTTGCTCCAGAAACGATTCTCCGTAAAGGGAGTTGCTGCCTTCCGTTCGATCTGTAGGCCCGGTGGCTTGTATGAACTGGCCGACGTGTCAGGACCAAATAGCATTCCAGTCATCTCAAACGATCTGAGATGATGCCTAGCGAAAATTCCGTTAAGGGTCTCGCAAAACCGGAGGACCTTGGGATTTATGTCCGCGAGAGAATGGCTTAACTCTATCGTTAGCTCACTGATGTATTGTTTGGTCCGGATCATGTCTGGCCTATAAGCTAGGCCATACTTGCTCGCCGCCGAACGCAGTAGTTCTTCAAGGAAGGCATCGCCATTTTCCGTCGATGACCATGTTTCGGCAACCACACCATCGCCAAAAAAAGAGAAGTTTACTGTAATTGCGCCTTCAGCACTTTGAAATTCTCCTGTCTTAAACAGGTATCCCTTTTTCTCTGGGTCTAAGTCCGCTATTGATTTAGGGAATGTTTGAAATGCGTATTTTTCCCCAAGCCATATCATGAGGTCAGGGAAAATACTCTTTCCCGCCGGGTTCAACTCGTTTGTGTCAAACAACCATATCGATCTAGCTATACCCACTGTGATTTGTCGCATAGGAATTTAAGCTGCACCCATTGATCGGGCTTGGTTATCACCCGGCAGCGGCGCCTGTCCCTGTTCACTTGCCGACCCGTAGTCATCCATAAAGCGATGAGCGGGCTGGACAGACATTCTTTCGAGAGGAACATTTGCAAGTTCAAACTCATCCCCAAAAGTCGGAATGTTGTAGAAACCTTCGGACAGGCCATTGTCGAGATAAGGAGTACCCGTCACCCAATCAAGCCAACGACCGAAGGGGATGAACCACACCACCAGTGCCACATCGCAGGTTGCCGCTATTTTCTTGAGAGTACGTAATGAATGGTTGCCATAGTTCGGGTTTTCCAGCCTCGCGGAGACATTGTTTCGGTGCTTAATTCCGAGCTTTTGGGCAAACTCTTCTTGCGTCCACTGTTGTTTATCGCGAAGTGAACGAATCTGAAATGCGATACTCTTGTCCAGATGCGATTCTACAAACTTAGCTCTAGCTTCCCTGCTCCTCTTGAGGCGCTGAAGCAAATTCAGCCGCGAAATCAAACTTGTGGGGTTCTGCTTCGCCTCCGAAGAGCTGCTCTGCTCGCCACTTCGCGTTTTGTTTTCCCTCAAGATCATTATTCTCTTCCTTGTCTGTTCCATGGAGGAACGTATAGGAGTTGCCGTCTGGATGACGCTTCCATCCGTAGATGCGATACACCATGTTCCCCTCATCGGAGCGGATGTTCTTGGGTCGGAGTTCCGAAATACCACCCTCGCCTTCTAAGGGATCGAATTCAGGACGCCTCCATAGGCCCATCGGCAGTTTTTCGAGATGTAATGCTAGGTTGATAATCTCGTCCTGTGCGTCTAGGCTGAGGCCATTGAACCATTTTTGGACAATGCGACCCTCACCCTTAACGTCGATGCCGTAAAACTTATTCATTCACAGTGTAACACAAAAATGATACCGTATCAAAAATAGTTACATATCGCTATATTAGAAATGGTATACATTTAATGTGCATGAAAACAATAGGCTAACATGGCGTTCGACTTCCTTGGCGCTGCAGTACCCCTCCCCGCTACTTCTTCCCCGACAAAAATCCCAGCACCTTGCTGGCGAGTTCGTCCGAGAAGCCGAATCGAGCCTTGGCCCGCGAATAAAGGTCGACCGCCTTCTTATCTAGCCAGATCATCGCCGATTTTCTCCATCCGTCCCGCGGCCGCGCAAAATAATCGGTAGAATGTCCAGTCGCTTTCTTATCCCGCTCGATGGTGTAGTAATACAAGGCCAGACTCTTGCGCGACTGTCCCTCGGGGCACGTCAAAGGATCGGGAAACCCGTGCAGCGACTTTTCATCGGTCGTGAAAATGAGCGCATAGTTCAGCAGCGGCGGATACTTGGCCGCGCAACGTGCCATCTTCCCATCCTTCCGTTCCCACAACTCGATCAAACCGCCCCACTGCTCCTGCCAGCCCGGATTCAGATACAGGATCAGATTCACACGCCGGCGCCAGTGCGTATGGAAGTGGTGCATGGAAAAGTCCGTGTGCACGTTCAGATAACCGCCTGGTCCCGATTGGTGTAGCCCGCCGCCCTCCAACATAGGGTCCGCCATCAAGCCAGGGATGCCAGTCAATTCCGAAACCCAGGCCACAAACTCCGGCGAATTCAACTCGTCAGCAACCGCTCCCAGCATGGCCGGAAAGAGCGCGCGCTTGGACATGCCCAGCTTGTTCTCATTGGCGTGCTTGTACTGCGTCCAGGCATCACTCGTAGCCTGGGGGAACTCCGTCGCCATGGCCAGCGCGGTCTCTGGATCAAGAAAATCCTGCAAGAGAATATGCGGACAGGGGTGGTTCTCGCGGTATTGCCTGAGTTGCGCAGGCGTCGGCAGTCCCCACCTTTCGTAGGGAAATAGCCGGACGGTGGCCCGGACAGCCGGCGCGGTAGACATGGAATCGAGGCTCCTTAGTGAGGAATTGTATCTGAATCACAATTTGCCCTGACGAAAATCTAGCGTGGGATGGGCTGAGTGGAGACGCGACGCTCGCGCTCCGACGAACTTGCCGGACCAAGATGATCACCGAGGCGCGAGCGCCGCCCCTCTCTGGCCGTGCGCGTTCCCGTAGAATGGCTGGGCGCATTCATTGCTGAATCCGAACGATGCTGGCTGCACGAAAGAAACAAAATGAGTGGTTCCACGGCCACGTTAATCTGGTGGCCGCCGCCGTCACGCTGCTCGGCTTCCTGGCGCGCCTTTGGATGGCCTCTGGAACATTCCTCAATCCCGATGAGGCTTTGCATTTCCGCCTGGCCAACCAGGTCTCGCTGGCTCTTGCCTACCAACAAAGCCTCACCGCGGCTCACCCTCCGCTGCTCATTTTTTTGCTCTATTTCTGGCGCGCTCTCGGCACCTCGGAACTCTGGCTGCGCCTTCCTTCTGTGCTTGCGGGCGCGGCTTTTTGCTGGATGTTCTACAAATGGCTAAGCCAAGCCGGGGGCAGCTTTGCCGGATTCATCGGACTTCTGTTCGTCTCATTCCTTCCGCCCGTCATCCTCATCGCCGCGGAAGTGCGGCAGTACGCTTTGCTGTTGGCCTTCCTCGCTAGCGCCCTGTATTTTCTGGACGAAGCATTCGCGAAAAACTCTGCCGGACGGATGGCAGCCTTTTCCCTATGTCTGTACTTCGCGATGCTGTTTCACTACTCGGCGTTCTTGTTTGCCGCTGCGCTTGGCATTTATGCGCTGATTCGAATCTTCGCGCAACGTCCTCCCGCTCGATTGGTGGCTACCTGGGCAGCGGGCCAGCTCGGCGGACTGGCTCTCGCGTTTTTCTTCTATAAGACCCATCTTTCCAAGCTGGGCGTTGGCGACTCAAGACCGGCGCTGCAAGGCTGGATGAGCGAGTTCTATCTTCACCGCTCCTATTTCGATCGCGCTCATGACAACCCCCTGCTGTTCCTGGTGGGCCACACCTTCGGAGTTTTTCAATATTTCTTCGGGCAGCTTGCCATGGGCGATGCCCTCGGTGTCGTCTTCTTTGTGGCGGTCGTACTGCTTCTGCGCGGGAAGGCCTTCCCGAACGATCGTGGTAATGATCAAAGTGACAATCGAACTTCTTCGTGGCAGCTAGGAGTATTTCTGCTCCTGCCGTTTGCGATTGCCGGCGGCGTCAGTCTGGCGCACGTTTATCCTTACGGCGGCACGCGGCACGTTGCATTCCTGATCATCCCGGCCGTGGCTGGAGTCAGTGTGGCGATGGCGTGTCTGGCGGCTGGTCGATGGGAACGCGGACTTGCGATTGCGGCTTTCGTCCTCGCGGTCTGCATTGCCTTTGGCAAAACGCGCCCGCCCCGAATGGACCGCGCCGATCAAAACCGCGCGAACATGGCTACTGCGATGGAATTTGTGCGGCAGAGGATCGATCCCTCCGAGATCATCTTCACCGATTACCAGACCGATCTTATTTTGGGTCACTATTTGTGCCAGCAGCGCCCCATTTCCTTCGAGGCCGCCCCACCCGGTTTCGAACAATTCTCCTGCGCCGGGCGCCGCGTGGTTTCCGCTGATTACAAAATGGCATGGATGTTTTGGGCGGACAATTTCCCCGAAGATTGGCGGCGCTTCGTGCAAGCCTACAATCTCAAGCCCGGAGACACGGTCTGGATTTTTCAATCAGGATGGGGAGTGAAACTCCCGGAAGACTTGCGCAAACACTACGCCGAATTTCACGACTTGCACTTCGACTCGTTCGGCGCCAACATCAAAATCTTTAAGATGACGGTAGGCCAGCCGATGCCCGTATCCGTTCAACAGTCAGGGCTCATTTCGCCGCCGTAATGATTAGCCCGAGCGCCCGCAGCGTGGTTTCATCCGGGACGCTCCGCCCATCTTTTTTCGTGACCACTCCGAAGTTGCCGGAATAATCCCACATCGCCCAGCCCATGCCGTGCCGCTCCAGCGCTGCGCGCACGTCGTGAATCCAGGCCGCACGGTCCCGCGGGTTCGAGTAATCGCGGAATACGCCGAACTCGTTGCACACCACCGGAACTCCTTGCTGCCGCGCCCATTCCGCAACTTGTGTAATCTCGGCGTCGATGCGCGTCGCATCCCAATGATCTTGCCCATAGCGAATCACCGCCAGACGATCCACTGCGTCCGGCACGCCCGCCGCTACCTTCGCCGCCGACTCCGGCGACGACGGATAAGGCAGTCCCTTCACCCAATGCCAGAAATACGCTCCCCACGTCGCGCCCTGGTGCGTGAAGATGTGTGGATCGTAAAAATGAAAGTTGTAAATCACGTTGGGGTCGCGCAGGGGCTCGATGAAAACCAGTTCATCATCGTCCGACCAACGCGCACCGGCTGCGATGATCGTATGTTGCGGCGCCCCTTCGCGAATCCCTGTCGCCAGCTTCGCCTGTACACCGTACCAGCGGTAACGATCGGAGAACTCAGGCTCGTTCAGAATTTCAAAGAAGATCCGCTCCGCATCCCAGGTCGAATAATGCCGCGCCAGCGCCCGCCAAAAGTCGGCGAACTCCTGCACAAAGCTGTCGTCTTTCGTGAGACGAGCCTTGAAGTCGCTCTCCGGATGCAGATCGATGACCACGGCCAATCCCCGATCCAGAATCATCTTCACAGCGGCATCGAGGTAGCCCAGATACTCCGCCGGAATTTCGTCGGGGCGGTGATTCTGCATCATGGGCTGTGGATTCACGCTCAACCGCACGTGATCGAATCCCATGGATTTGATCAGCGCAATGTCTTCCGCTGTCGTCCAGGTCTGGAAGTGTTCCTTCGTATACCCGCGCTGGTCATATACCTGCGCGAACCATCCGCTGGCGTTGATGCCACGCCGCAGGCGCACCACCCGCGATGCTGCAACGGAAGAAACCGGCGGCGCAGGAGAAGCTACAGCGGCCTGGGCCGAAAGGAAACTCGAATCTACGCCGGCGATAAACAGCAGCACGGCGACACACCGCACGATGCGAGGGAATTTCATGGTGAACGTAATCTCGAATAAACTTTCTAACTCAAAATCGGCAACGCCCGAATCCTCTTCCTGGTCGCCGCATAAATCGCGTTGCACAACGCGGGCGCCAGCGGCGGCACAGATGGTTCTCCAATTCCCGTCGGCGCCTCCGCACTGGGCACAGCATAGACCTCCACCACCGGAGCCTCTTCCATGCGCAGCGGCGCGTAGTCATCGAAATTTCCCTGCACTACGCGTCCTTTCTCGATCGTAATCCTGGCCCGCAGCGCATTCGACAACCCGTAGATCACTCCGCCCGGAATCTGCTGCTCCACAATGCTGGGATTCACCACCTGCCCGCAATCCACCGCCGCGACTACTCGATGAACTCGCGGCGTGTCATTCTCCATGCTGATCTCTACCACTTCCGCCATGTAGGAAGAAAAACATCCGAAGCACGCGATCCCGCGAAAGCGTCCCGCCGGCAAAGGATTCTTCCATCCCGCCTTGTCGGCCGCCAACTGCAGAACGCCGCGCATCCGCGCCGTGTGCCAGGTTGTCGTGAAGTATTGTATATCCTGATCTTTTGCCAGCATGTGCAGTCGATACTCCAGCGGATCTTTCCCCGCCGCTGCTGCCAGTTCATCGATAAAGCTTTCGCTGGCAAACCCCACCTGCAGAGCATAGACGGATCGCATCCAGCCCAGCGGCACCGCAGTTTCGGCGATCACACTTTCGATCAAGACATTTGGCGGCCCATACACGAACGCCGCCTCATCGGGAAGATCCGGGTCGACTCCGCCCGGCACAGGGAATCCCTTCTGCCCGCTGATCGACGGCGCAATA
>JGI12635J15846_10003801_pt1 | contig 13109 bp, 15 predicted proteins | sample BlaSpr_A8_OM2_M2_FD_15846 | JGI IMG/M metagenome (IMG submission 15846) | reverse complement strand
GCTTCGCCAGAAGAGGCAGGCCAAGCCCTGTTCGCCGCCGCTCAAAGCGGTAACGACGCGGCGCTCCTCGAGATTTTTGGACCGGCTGGGAGTCAGATTATTTCCTCCGGTGACGAAGTTCAGGATCAGACTGGGAAAGATCAGTTCGTTGCCAAATTCCAGGAGATGCATCGTTTTGTTAATGAGCCCGACGGGACGACGACCCTTTACATCGGAGCTGAGAACTGGCCCGTTCCTATTCCGTTGGTTGATAAGGGGGCGGCTTGGTACTTCGACACACCAACCGCAGAGAAGGACATTCTGTACCGTCGCATCGGCAAAAATGAGTTCGCCGCGATGGATGTTTGCCAAGCTTTGGTGGACGCGGAGGGGGATTACTTCAGCCAATCCCGTGATGGACGGCCGCCACAATATACGCAAAAGTTCATCAGCGATGAGGGAAAGCAAAGTGGACTCTACTGGAAGACCGCGGACGGCGAACCAGAGAGCCCCATTGGTCCGCTGGTTGCCTACGCTGCTGGTGAAGGTTATGACAAAAGCCAGGAGCCACCGAATCCATATCACGGCTACTTCTATCGGGTCTTGTCTGGGCAGGGAGCGAGCGCACCGGGTGGCAAGAAAAGTTACATAGTGGACGGAGCCATGACCGGCGGCTTTGCAATTCTCGCCTATCCCGCCGTGTACCGCTCCTCCGGCGTGATGACATTCATCGTCGGCCAGGATGGAGTCATCTACCAGAAAGATCTTGGCGCGAGCACCGTTGAGTTGGCTAAAGCTATGAAGGAATACGTTCGGGATAAGACTTGGAAGCAAGCACCATAACTACTTTGCCTAAAATGGAGGATTCATGCGCCACGATTCCAGCAGAAGAGTGCGGGGGGCCGGTATGTGGATGTCGGCATTCGTTTATCTATTCGTCGCTCTGATTTCAGTGGCGGCGACGGGGCAAAGCGAAAGCCCGAAAAAGCCAGAACACTTTTCAGCGACCGCCTTCGGGCAACAAGGGATGTTTGCCGGGAAAACTGTGACCCTTAACATTAACGTCACCGACTACTCCAGCGACCAGGAAGTTCAGGACCTAGCCGCGACCCTCCAATCCAAAGGTTCTGACGCCTTGCTAAAAGCCATCCAAAAGATGAAAGAGAAGGGGCGCGTCGCTGTCACCGGGTACACGGGATGGAGAGTACCAGTTGTGCGCCAACGTCCGACCGAGAACGGTCGCAGGATTGTGATGTTCGGCGATCGCCCGGTCTCATTCTATGAAGCACGCAATGCTCCGCGCTCGAAGAGCTACGAATTTGGGCTGCTGATTTTGAACGTGAACGATAAAGGGGAAGGCGACGGGCTATTGTACGGAGCCTGCCAAGTCAAGTTCAACAAAGATAACCAGCTTGAGGTTGAACACTATGGAATGGCACCAGCGCGACTGGCGGCTGTAAAGCTATGGAAATGATTCCCTGACATAAGGCTCGGTTCTCGGTTGGATCAAACCATACGCACCAGGCGTCCCATAACGGTCCATCGGTGCATCCCCTGTTAGAGCTAACAGTTCCGGACCCTTCGGATCTGGCGATACTGTCAGCAGTCGCGTTATTTAAGGAGTCCTATGTACATCATGGGAACATCCGATTATGCACTTAGTGGTCCACAGGTTAAGGGAACACTCTGGCACTGTGACAAATGCGAATCGTTCGTTTCGATTCATTGCGCAAGAACGTTATCCGAGGCTCTTTGCCCAAACTGTGACGACGTGCCGCTGGAATTCTGCGGAAGTTTCGATAGCATCTTAGGAAGACGATTCGTGGACGCTTGAATCCGGCGTCAGCGTGGCGATTCTTCTCAACACCCCGTGATCTTATGTCCGTTTGAAGACTTCTTGCACCGGGGTTCGGAGATGTAAGTCCGACCAGCGAGCACCTCCCGAACCGCTAAAGGCAATTCACTTCCCATCCGTGATTTTAGAACGAAGCCTTGTGCCCCGGCCGAGAGCGCCTCGTTCGCGATATCTTTATCTTCAATGATTGTGAGAACAATCACTGGTGTCTTAAGACCCCTGCTGCGCAGTTGGCGAACCGCCTCAATTCCATTGAGCTTCGACATGGAAATGTCGGTTACCAGAAGGTCGGGCTGTAGTCTGAAGGCGGATTCCACAAGAGCCATTCCGTCGGTTACTTTTTCTACGATTTCGCAGCCCGGAGCAAGACACTTCCCCACAGCCTCCAACATCGATGGGAAGTCGTCAGCGACAATGACGCGGATCGGTTCAATCGCTATTTCGTCCGCAACATACATATATTTGCTAGAAGGCTCCACTCTGTTTGATATGGGTTGGCACACAGTTGAGATTGCTCGCTTGGACTGAAAAAATTTCCTTTTCGGCACCTGGCCCAAATTACGTCACGTTGTTTAACCGATTTCAAGTGAGATTATTCCTCAATGAATCTGAATGAAATGGCCCTCTGGTGCCAGCAAGCGGCTCCGCTGTGCCATCAATCCTCACCCGAACCAATTGATCGACCGATGCCGCGCGGACATCTGCCGATGCCTCATAAATCTCTTCCGCAATTCGGAGGTCCGGTATAGCATATCGAGGTCAGATTCGAGACCCGCCAGCGACGAAGGGCCGCGACGCCAGCTTCCGATCGCTTGGAGCATTAAAGAGAAGACATCCGCTGAGACGAACATTCCCGCCTGCGTAAGGGCGACCACTTGCCTTTTCAGGGGGGCGTAGTGACTGTAATGTCTTACTGAGCAGGTTTAGAACTTCTGGAGTCGTCATGTCGTTGCAAGGGTTGCCCGCCGCAAGTGAACACCTTTTCCGGTATCTTTTCGAGCAAGTGTCGCTGGGAATCGCTGTGGAGGACCTGGAAGGAACGATCGTCCTTGCCAATCCGGCTCTGGCTTCCATGTTGGGATACCGGGAAAACGAACTCCAAGGAATGAATTGCTCTCAGTTCGCTGACGGCGACGATGCCAATAAAGATTGGGCACTATTTCAACAGTTGCGTTCCGGCACGATTGAGAATTACTCGCTGGAAAAATCCTACTCAAGAAAAGATGGCGTCAAGGTTTGGGGACATTTGAATGTCTCTCTCCTAAAAAACGGCAATGGAAGTTCCCCGTTGGTCTTTGCTCTCGTAGAAGACATCACCGAGCGTAAGCGGGCAGAAACATCGCTGCGGCAAAGAGAAGCAGATCTTTCGGAGGCGCAGCGATTAGCAAAAGTCGGTAGCTGGCAATGGGACCCACAGACAGACACCGTCACTTGGTCACGAGAGCTTTATCAGATTGCTGGTCGCGACCCCAGTCTTCCGGCCGTCAGTTACAAGGAACATCCAACGCTCTATACCGCTGAGAGTTGGGAAAGGCTGCGGCAAGCCGTCGAGGAGGCATTACGCTCCGGGAAACCCTACGAACTTGATCTGGAGATGATTCGCGCGGACGGTACTCGAAGATGGCTGATAGGCCGCGGTGAGGCTCGTCGCGACGTCTCCGGAAATGTCGTGCAACTGCGAGGCACCGTTCAAGATATTACCGAACGCAAGCATGCGAACGACGCCCTTGCCAGTTGGGGACGGAGGTTGATCGAGGCACAGGAGCAGGAACGTACCCGTGTCGCTAGAGACCTGCATGATCATATTAGTCAACGCGTCGCATTGCTTGCGATCCAACTCGAGCAATTGAAGGCAGACCTTCCAAGTCCTACAGTTGAACTCCTCAGCCGGATGGATGAAATACGCACGCAAACATCGCTGATGGCGGCTGAGGTACAAACCCTGTCTCACGGGCTGCACTCCCCGAAGTTGGAGTATCTGGGCATCGTTGCAGCCATGAAGGATTTCTGCGCAGAATTTAGCGACCGGCAGAAAGTGAAGACGACCTTTACTCATAAGGACGTCCCGCGTACCGTGCCCAAGGAAATTTCCCTTTGCCTGTTCCGAATATTACAGGAAGCGCTACACAATGCGCTCAAGCACAGCGGCGTCCGTCGCTTCGAGGTCGGCCTGCGCGGAGCATCGGACTGGATCGAATTGACGGTGCGCGACTCTGGCGTGGGTTTTGATCCTAAAGCCGCGATGATCAACTGGGGATTGGGTCTCGTGAGCATGCATGAACGGCTGCAATTGGTCGAGGGCACGCTTTCAATCGACTCGCAACCAAAACGAGGTACAAGAATCCACGCCCGCGTTCCTCTCAACGTAGGTCGTGATGCGATGCAGGCGGCTGGGTAGCAGCTCGGAAGTCAAACCACCACACCCTCTCATTTGGAAAACTACTGTGGGTCGAGCGATTCAACTCAGTGAAAGACAACGTTAACATCCCAGTTAGTATTTTAGGTGTATTGTCACAACTCGTGCCAATCTGCTATGGTTTGCATCAAAGCTGAGGACCACCACCGCTGTGCACAATTCATGTTCTATTAACAATGGTGTGCTTCACTATGGCGACGAGTTAGCTGACCGGCTAGTTGAGAAGCGAAAGCGGCTTGGAATCGAGAAGAAGTTATGGCCTGCAAATCGTGCGCTTCAAATGATGAGAGAGAGTTTGCCGCGGAGATGAATCTTCATATTCGCGGAGCCATGGGTACGGACAAACCCGCCGTCTTGTTGTTCCCCACCCTTGTGGTCTGTTTGAACTGCGGGTGTACGGAGTTCGACATTCCGCAATCCGAATTGCGGCTGCTCAAAGAAGGAGTCGCGAGGGTTTAAATACCTCTTGCCACCCTTCCCCTCGCCTTGGAAACGGGGACCTCTGTCGCGCGAGATCCCCACTTCGATTGGGACATGTCCACTCCTAAAAGCTGAACACCACTCCAGCCTGGTACCGGAAGTTGCTCTGATTACCGGTAACCGAATTGTTAAAGCGGGTGAGCACATAGTCAACTTCTGCCGGTCGAATCGCAATTGACTTGGTGACCGGAAAATCTACGCCACCGCCGAAGGCCATTGCGAAGCAATTACCCGAGGGTGCGGTGCCTACGGCACCCGACGCGGTGAACAGGTTGGCATACACGTTCGAGTGCGCCGCGCCAAATAGTATGTGTGCGTAGGGTTGGAAATGCGGAGCACGAAACTTTACCTGAGGACCGAACAGGTATGTAAACATGTTTCCATTAGCGTGAAAGGTGCCAGCAGGGATAGTACCCTTCGAAGTCACGATTGGACTGGGAATTATGAATGTGTAGCCGTAGCTACCATAGCCCTCTAGCTCCGCCTTGATACCGATGTATTTGGTGAAGTTGTAATCGATGGACCCGCCAGCCCCATTTAAGCTATGGCCATTCTTGGTATATGCATGACTGGGATTGTAACGAAAGTAGCTGTAATCGACTGCAACCTCAAGCTTAGGATAGTCTTGGGCTAGAGCGGTCAGCCCAAAAAACAAAACAGCGGCGAATACAATTGATTTTGTTATCTTCATGATTTTTCTCTCCTTGATCTGTAAATTTGATTACGCGAGCTAATCCCACTGCGCCTTTCGAACTTTCCCTTCTGTATTTCAAAAGTCGAAGCTCTTGCGTAGCGACATACTTGGCGGCTTTCAAGCCGAAGTGTTGAATCCAACGCAGTCAGTGATTTACTTGTATCGTGTGGTGGGAAATTGCACGACTGTCAAAAGGCGCAGTTTAGGCCCTAGAAGTGGTTAGTGTTTTGTCTAGATAGCGCCTAGGCGTTCAGTCGATGTAACTTCGCGGAGGGCGTGAATTCAGGTGCCAGCCTTCTTGAAAAAATAATAGCCAAGAGTTAAGGATAGGACTACCACGCCCGTTGCAATGATGGAGAGAGGACTTGTCTCCCGGTAATTAATGTCAATCGCATGCCTTGCGATGGCGATGATCGCCACAGTAAGGACGACCTCCACATGGATGACATGTTCGTCAAGGTACATCATGACCGTCTTCATTAACTCAATGCCAATCAATATGAGCAGGAATTGAGCAAACACATCGTGGACCAAATCAATCTGCGCCGACACCTCCTGGAGGTTTCTGCGAAACAAGTGGTGCCAGATATGTTCAGCCAGACTAAGAAAGATTGCAGAAGCGAATTGGAGAGTTGCAAAAAGAATTACTGCCATCAACAAGATCAACAGAACTATCACGACGAACTTCTCGAACCGTGCGTAAATTCCAACAATTCGCATAGTGGGGGGCTCCACCGCAATCGTATGCCATGCAATCATCTGTCTTCACCGGATTGCGGCGCACCGTTCTAATGTGTCACGGCTCCGATGGTACCGTGGTTCCTGCTAGTTGTTCAATTTCTAATCAGGCTGGCTGACAGATCCTTTTTAACGGTGAAGCGACAGCGACCGAATTGTTTTCCTTGTGTGCTGCGTTGGTGAGCCCCCATCCCTTAAGCCCTCAATACTGATAAAAGTGACAGTTACAACGGGCAGAATGCGCCGATAGCATTTGGCTGTCGGCTGCAGTCTAGAGCCGGCCCAAAGCACGCGCGACCGCAGACCGGGCGCGGTGAGCCAAATTACTCTAACTGGCGCACGAATTCGGGGTGCGCCGTTGGAAACCAAAGCGTCACGGCGATGTCCGGCGGGGATAAAATACAGAGCGTTACCAAGTTTACTCGGTTAGTCGTGATTTCACTCGCGGCAGCGAAGCCACGTAGTTCCGAAAGCACAATAGATCGTCGGAGGGAGTCTGTAGCTTGCCCGGCGTCGAGTGTGGAAGTCTCAGTAGCAATCGAACCTGATCTCACGGTTAGAAGCGCCGAGCGGCTGTTGGGCGGGAAAGCGAATGTCGCCATGGAACGTTGCAACCGAGCGCGCCTGTTGATTGCGGATGACCATATCCTATTGGCGGAAGCCTGTAAGAGCCTTCTTGAGCCGGAATTTGAAGTAGTCGCCATCGTAAGCAATGGCCGGAGCTTGCTTCAGGCAGCCTCCGAACTTAAGCCCGAAGTGGTAATCGTAGATATTGCCATGCCTCAGTTGAATGGGCTGGACGCCGGCGAACAACTGAAGCATCGAATTCCATCGATTAAACTTGTGTACCTCACCATGAATCTTGAGCCTGAAGTAGCCGCCGAAGCTTTTCGTCGAGGGGCGTCGGGATACGTGCTGAAGAACTCCGCAGCAGAAGAGCTTTTGACCGCCGTCCGGCGAGCGCTAAAAGGGGAATCATACCTGTCTTCGTCAATTACCAAAGACACGGTCAAATTCCTTCTACAGAGCGGCAAACCTTATGAGGAAGAAAAGCGCATCACAGCCCGACAGAGCGAAGTCTTGCAGCTCCTGGCGGAAGGGATGTCAATGAAGGAAATCGCAGGTGTTCTGAATCTCAAGCCTGGCACCGTCGCTTTCCATAAATATAGAATCATGGAAAGCCTGGGACTAAAGACAACAGCTGATCTGCTTCAATACGCCATCCGGCATCACATAATTCCTTCCTAGAACGCTGCAGATGTTTCAGTGCCGCTGGCTTATTTCGGCGACGCAAGTCGTTCAAGAAAATGTTGTGCAGCCTATTAGGATCGTTCTCCCTGAACTTTGACTGCACAACTGACGCGATCTGTTTTCGCCTGGCGGTTCATCTTGGCTCTGCCGGTTGTTCTCTCCAGGGATATGGTCTCAATCCAAGGTGTTTACAGAAAAGCGTCGAAGGCTTAATTTACGCCAGCTGTCCCTTTCCAATCGATCGGGTCAGAAAGCCTCCACGGGTTTTGATTGGGGACAATTTCCAACTGCGCTTCTTTATTGATAGCGAGCTGGGCTGCCGGATACAAGATGCCCGTGTTCTTGCTCTTGTCCGTATCGTTCAAATCGAATTCGCCCGCAGTCAGGTTGGCATATTGGCTTTGAGTGTTATAGAAAGCTTCTCCAAATTGAATGGGACGATTGGTAATGAATCGAATCTTTCGCCCGGTCGGAGTTGGAATCAGTCTTATGAAACTGACGTCATAACCGAGTGTCCCGGTGATCGAGACATGACCCACGGCCTTCATCTTGGTCAGCGCGTTGACTAATCCCTGGTTCTGGCCTTTTTCGAAAGCCTGCACCAGCACCTGCTTGTCCTCCGGCGTCGAGAATTCATAAATGATCAGCGTCACGCCGAAAGTCTGTCCCGTTTGAGTGCCGGTGCTGAACGCAGTGGCCTCGATCGTTTCGTCCTTGTCTCTCGCCAAGGTTGGAAGACTTGCTACCAATAACAGACCGATCAGCAGTAAACCTCCAAGCGCCACCTTGTAGTTCTTTGCAGCCATGCTTTTCATGTGCACCATTTGGTTGTCCTTCCTTTTCTTGGGAAATTCACTCGTCTGCCGAGAATTCCAGGATGTGTGTCGCGTCTTGACTTGCCTTATATCTCTTCAATCACCAAGCGTTCAACGCCATACTGTCATTGTTCCGGCAAGGATTAAAGCGCTCTGCCATAGTGCCCATGCCATAGACACCACTAAAACGGCGATGACGGAAGAGAGCAAAGAACCCACGTTGCGGACCTCGATGTGCTGTGAACTTGATGCGATTCCGTATCAGTTTGCGCTTTCGTACCGAAGCATTTCTAGCAGTCGGGGATTGGCACGGACACTGTCAAAACTCGCAGGTCGCGGTACAAAAATCAGCTAGCGAGGCTTAAACAGCGGTCCGCTTGTGGTCTCCGCGTGTCCGGAACGGCAACTGCATTCGGGCAGAATGGTATTGGTCCGAGACTGCACGAACAAATAGCGAACTAGTAGTTTTAGCAGTAGCTTTCCGGCCGACAAGGATTTCTACTGCACGCACAATTCCTTTTGTGAATTCATGCGATAAGTAGTTCCATCCAGCTCCAGCCGTCCGAAGTGCCGTAAAAAGGGGGATAGAACCATGGAACGAAATCGTCCTAGGATCATGATTGCGGACGACCACACTCTCGTGGCCGAAGCGTGCAAGAAACTGCTCGAAGCCGACTACGACGTGGTAGCGACTGTCGGGGACGGTCGCGCCCTGGTTCGTGTAGCGGCCACCCTAAAGCCGCAAGTAATCATTATGGACGTTGGTATGCCGCTCCTGAATGGCCTGGACGCTGGTCAACAGATCAAACAGTTGCTGCGGTCTGTGAAATTGGTCTATTTGACTATGAATCAGGATGCGGATCTGGCGGCCGAGGCTTTTCGCCGCGGAGCCTCAGCCTACCTGTTGAAGACCTGTGCCGCTTCTGAACTTGTGATCGCGGTCCGGGAGGTCCTTAAAGGCAAATCCTATCTGTCTCCAGTAATCGCCAAAGACACTGTTGATTTCATTTTGCGGCAGGGCAAGGAATTGATTGAAGAGGGAAAGAGGCTCACCGAGCGTCAGCGGGAAGTACTGCAGTTGCTCGCGGAGGGAAAGTCCATGAAGGAAGTCGCGAACGTCTTGAGCCTGACGACAAGGACAGTTGCCTTTCATAAATACCGGATCATGGAATTACTGAACGCCAAGAGCAATGCTCAACTGGTGCAGTACGCAATCAGAAATCATGTGATTGCCGCGTAAGTGCTCTCGGTCAGAACTGACCGGGAGCTTTTCTGACCCGTCCCGTGGGTTGTGCATCCGCACTTAGTTTTGTGATCACAAAAAGTCCGCCGTCTGCGTCTATCCCCGTCTTACATCCAGTCTAGAGCGGCGACTCGTCAGACTGGGATACTCCCACTTTGCCAAAAGGCGTATGCCAGTCAAAAGTGCCCAGATTGAGCCTTGGGCGGGCATTTCACGAGGATGACCTCTGCCTTTTTCCGCACAAAACTGTCAACGTTGCCAGTTCTCGATTTCCACGATCTGACTTATAAAAAAACGGATGGGCGAAGGCTCGCATTCTTTATGAGACAGCCGAGTCACGATGAACACATTGGTGGAACAGCAGCTCACGTTGGCGATTGTTTCGTGTGGGCGGAAATTTATTACCTCGACTCGCCTACGGACTATCGCGAGTACCTTCCAATCCATCACCGCCAAGCTGTTCGGATTGACTCCCAGTTGGTGATGTTGGACAAGGTAAATCCCGCCGCACGACCTGCTGCCAGGATTTTGTTCGCCGCTCTGTGTTCCGTCGCTCTTGTTTTTCTCTCGGTTGCGCTCGGACTGGGGCATTTGTGACCGGGTTGGTTTCTGCCGCCTGCGATTCTTTCATTTCTTACCTGTCACTTCTGCTAGTTGAGAGTTATCCGCTCGCTCGCCATACTCTCCGCGGAGCGATATTTCTCTTGAAAGGAGGGGCTAACTAATGGAAAACAAGGAACAAGAAGATCAGAGTTCAGCAGTTGCGGTCTTCAGCGACCATTCGGGAGCCGAGAATGCCATAAGGGCACTGAAGGATTCGAGATTCGACATCAGAAAACTTTCCATCCTTGGTAGAGATTTTCACAGCGAAGACAGTGTGGTGGGATTTTACGGAGCCAGCGATCGGATGAAGTATTGGGGAAAAATGGGCGCGTTTTGGGGTGGTATGTGGGGTCTCTTAGCAGGAGCGGCCTTCTTGATTGTACCGGGCATTGGACCTGTGGTTATTGCGGGCCCCGTCGCTGGGTGGATTATTAGCGCTCTGGAAGGAGCCGTTTTCGTTGGGGGAGTGAGTGCATTAGGCGCGGGCTTAGTCAGTCTCGGTATTTCCAAGGACAAGGCCTTAAAATATGAAAGTTCGATGAAAGCCGGCAAGTTTCTGCTGATCTTGCAGGGAACAGACAGCGATGCAATAAAGGCGAGAAACACTTTGGAATCTGCGGGAGCCGAGGAAATTGATATTCACCGAATGCCTCCCGAGCCGGCGCACGTTTGCTAGACACGAAACAATATGGGTGCGCTTCCAACAATTGAAACGGGACCATCCCCTGTCCGCACTGCGCTCGTAGTAGGCGGGGATCCCAAGATTGATGCACAACTGCGGAGCATCCTCGGAACCGACGCATGGGCGATTCAGCAGGCAGCTGACAATGCCGCAGCTCTTGCCTTAACACAGCGAAAAACCTTCGATCTAATCCTAACCAGCGCGAAAACTTCAGGGAAAGAAGACGTCGAACTGCTTAGAAAGATACGGCGCATCCATCCTCACACCCGCTTGATCATCTTGGCCGACGAGAGCACGCCTGCGGATGTCATCACTTCGATGCGCGAGCGCGCTTTTAGTTATTTTTCCATGCCCTTTTCATCTGATGCACTCGCCGTTATGATCCAGCACGCTATCGAAGAGCCGTGCTGGGACGACGGAATCGATGTGATTTCGGCAACGCCCGAGTGGATCCGCCTCCGCGCTCGCTGCGACTTTAAGACAGCGGAGCGAGTGCTCCAATTCTTTGATGAGATTGCCGAACTGCCTAACCCCGAAAGAACGGACGTAGGCACGGCTTTTCGTGAAATGCTGACGAACGCAATCGAACATGGAGGAGGTCTTGATCCCAACCAGCAAGTTGAGATCGCGTACCTGCGCGCCCGCCACATGGTGACCTGCCTCATCACCGACCCGGGTGAAGGCTTTGCGATGGACAAGATTCCCCACGCTGCGGTGGCTAATCCAGAAGACGACCCGGTGCGTCATGTGGAATATCGCGACTCGCTCGGCATGCGCCCCGGCGGTTTCGGCGTTCTTCTTGCAAAACACCTCGTCGATGAGCTCGTTTATGGTGAAAAGGGGAATGAAGTGCTGCTCATCAAATATTTGGGTCATGAGCCGCGACCGCCGATAAAAGATCAATCGCCAGCCCGGCTCCCCTAGCCCGTCATTACGAGTGGCCGCCGTTAATCCCGCCTGAAGTGGCGGTGTGCGTTTACATACACCGCCGACATCGCGAGCTCAAATTGGACTTTGTCCCGGCATATTACACAGGCTGGAAAAACCTCTCCGTAAACCACCGTCACCAAGTGAGGCTCTGCATGGTGCTTTCCATGAGTGACCTGGTAAATGCCGGAAAACAATGCTTTGTCGCCGGGCTTAATGACATCCGCCATCAATCTTTTCCTTTTGCACTTTGACGGCGGTTAGTTGCGCCAATCGTTTCAGTGTCTGTTTGCGGGAAGTGGCAAGGAAGAGTCCGGCCGTCAGATCCGATTTACGGGTCTTCGATCAGGCCCCGGCCTGCGAGGTGTTTGCTCACGTATCGCCGCCCCTGCAAGACCGCTTCCACTGCGGCGATCAGCTCGTCTGCGGCATCATGCTTAACGACATAAGCGCCAGCGCCCGCGTGGAAAGCTTCGCGTGCCATGTCGGTGAGGCTGTTGCAGGTCAAAAATAGTATTTTGGAATCGGGTGAAACAGAGCGAATCTGTCGAGCAGCTTCGATTCCGTTTAATAGCGGAAGGCCGATGTCCAGGACAACCAGATCCGGCTTCAGTTCTTTAGCTTTCTGAACAGCCTCCTCGCCGTCAAACGCCTCTTCTACGATCCGAAATCCGGGTCGTTTTCTGAGAGCCGAAACCGTGAAACTTCGGAAAGGCAGAAAATCATCTACCACTAGAATACGCACTAATGCAGTTTCCAAATCGTATTGCCTCTGCCAGGGAGCCTCAATCGTCGGGACTCCAGGTTCTAGGGAATTCATAACTCTCAAGAAAATATAGGGACACGGCGGGTTGGTCGTTGCTCAAAAACAGGTTTGTGATTGCTCCAGAGCAACTAGAAGAGATGGAGCAGGAGCAGACGGAAGATAGCGAGCGGGTTCAGACCTTATGCAATAAAAGTCGATGGGGAGCGCGGAGTACGACGCCGCCGCGGCTTTTCGCAACAGCGCCGCTCCGCTGCCACTCGCTTAATAGCCGGCTCGCGGTAAAGGGCGTGACGTTAGCTGCATTGGCCAGTTCCTCATTGGTGATCACAAGCTTTACGCCTCCAGGCACGTCTTGCCCAAAGCCATCAGCGAGACTGACCAATACCCCAGCTAGCCTCTCTCGCGCGCTGTGGGAGATCAGAGCCACGTGCGCCGCAAGGAACAAAGTCAAATAATCGAAGGCAAGTGATAACGCATTCTCCATTAGCTCTGGGTACCTTGCGGCGAGTTCGCGGATCGTCTTACGCCGCCACACCAGAACCCAGCTATCAGTCACGATTTCGGTACTGACAAGATAAGAAGACGGTCTCGGCAACAGGGCCGCTCCTCCGAATACCTCGCCGGCTCCAAGCCAATGAAGCAGGACTTTTCGACCCTCCG
>JGI12635J15846_10003800_pt1 | contig 13109 bp, 11 predicted proteins | sample BlaSpr_A8_OM2_M2_FD_15846 | JGI IMG/M metagenome (IMG submission 15846) | reverse complement strand
TCGTGGTCATCGGCGATCAAGATTCGAGCCACATCTCCGCCCGCTCGAACTACAGAGAAGTTAGTAGATTATTTTTCAAAAAGAGGCCATACGTACATTGCTGTAGGTTAGTAGATCCACGAATGTAGTCTTTCCTACCAAGCGCTGATCTGCAGCCCTTGATCGCTCCGGAAAAACCCTTTCTTATATGCCAGAGCCGCCGCTAGTAGAAACTTTCAGGGCTCAGGTGCTGTTTTTTGTCACTCTGTCATCACAATTGTGGCCTTAACAAATGAGCCACAATGCGTGGGGTAATCCTTTACACCTTCGTCGCTTCGTGCTAATTTTTTATTCCGTACCGCCATCCACGCGCCAGCGTCGGCGGCTAGGGTTCTCATCGAGATCCAGCCAACGTTTTTGTCGCCACACCAGCCTTCCTCTCCGGGAACCAAGACTCGTCTCTTATTGCGCGTTTGGAGCCGCCGTGGGCCGCAACTGTCTGAAACCGCGACTTGTTGGCTCAAATTTTGCAGGCGGCTAGAGACACAAAGAGGAAACCTTGCTTAAGCTTCGGAAAGTCGAAATCGTCGGCTTTAAATCGTTCTGTGAACGCACCATTGTGACGTTCAGCGGTTCAGGCACAACTTGCATCGTCGGCCCTAACGGGTGCGGCAAGTCCAACGTCGTGGACGCCATTTCCTGGGTACTCGGAGAACAAAGCCACAAATCCCTGCGTGCCGAGCGCATGGCCGATTGCATCTTCAACGGCACCGTCAAACGCCCTCCAATGGGACTCGCCGAAGTCACCATCACCATGGAAGACCCCGAACTTGCTGAAGCCGCGCGATTCGTGCTGGAGACTGCTGACATACAGTCGCAGGCTCCTGCAACGCCCGCCGAAGGCGCCAACGCCTCTCAGCCTGCCCATAACGCTGACGGCCATGATGCGGCGCTCGCAGCAGACGATCCGAACTACAACACCGAAATTCACTCGCTCGTCCCCGCGCAGTCCCTTGAACACCCGGAAGGTACGCCAGAAGACAAAGTCGAAGCCCCGGCTATGCCGGAAGACCGTTTTAAACGCCGCAAAAAAGCTGCGGATAAACCAGTGTTAGCAACCAGGCCCGGCGAAGTGGTCATTAGCCGCAGGCTTTACCGTTCTGGCCAGAGCGAATATCTAATCAACGGCCGCACCGGGCGTCTCCGCGATATCCAGGAGATGTTTATGGGCGTGGGCCTCGGTCCGGATTCCTACGCCATCATCGAACAAGGCCGCATCGGCCTGATCCTCTCCACCAAACCGATGGAGCGCCGCGCCATCATTGAAGAAGCTGCCGGCGTAACCAAATTCAAAACAAAAAAACGACTCGCGGAAGCGAAGCTTGAGTCCTCCAACCTCAATCTCTCGCGCGTGAACGACATCGTCGTGGAAGTCGAAAAGCAACTTGGCTCGCTGAAGCGTCAAGCCTCCAAGGCGCGCCGCTACTCCGAAATTCGCGATCAAATGCGCGGCATCGTGCGCCAAATGCTGGCGGGCAAAGCGCGTGAACTGGATCAGGAAGCAGATCGCCTGGCCGCGCAACTCGGCGAGATGACCGCGGCCGAAACTCAACACGCCAGCAACATAAAACAGCAGGAAGACGACCACGACCGCCTGAACCAACGCATCTACGCACTCGACGCGGAAATCCGCCAGAATCAAAATGTTTTGAACCTGACGGCGCTCGAGGTCGACCGCGGCGAAAATAAAATCAATTTCAACCGGCAGCGCTCGGAAGAACTCTCTCTGCGGCACACTCAGGTTTCGAGCGAACTGAGCCAGGCGGCCGCGCAAGCCGCCGAGTGCGAACGCCGCAGCGCCGCGCAAATCCAGGCGGTCACGCAACTAAGAGAGGAATCGGGCACTTTGACGGCACGAGTCGAAAATCTAGCCGGTCACGCGCACTCTCGCGCCGCGCTGATTACCGAATCCGAAGAGCGCATTGAAACTTTGCGGCGCTCCGAACTTGAAGCTGGCGAAAGTCTGCTACGCTTGCATGGCGAACAGAAGCAGGCCGAAGAAGCTCTCGTTCATCAAGCTCAAGCGCTATACAAACTCGAGTCCAACGAACACGAATTGCTGGAGTCCTCCATAAAGGTCCGCGATGACGCCGATAGCGCGGCGCACGAATTCGAAACTGCCAGCGGCCAACTGAGCGCACTCAAGCAGAAGGCCGCGGACTGGCAGTCCACCATTCACGAATTGCGCCAGCAGCAAGAAACGATCAAGCAGCAGGTCGACGCGCTGCGCGATTCCCTGTCCGGGGTGCGTGCTCGCCATTCCACTCTCACGCAAATTCTGAACGATCGCTCCTACACCGCCGATGCGGTGCAGAAACTTTTCGCTGCCAATGAACGTGGCGGCGGGCAGGATTTTCGCGCCGTGGGTGTCCTGGCCGATTACGCCGAGGTGGAAGAGCACCACGAGGCCGCCATCGAACAATACTTGCGCGATGAGCTCGAGTACATCGTCGTGGAAACCTACGATCACGCGCGCGCTGGCGTCTCCCTCCTACGTAACGAAGTTGGCGGACGCGCAACCTTCTTCGTCGATTCCCTGCGCAATCTGCGCCTGGCCGACTACGAGCCGATCATAAATTTCCGCGTCGAAGATGGCGTGATTTCCCGCCTCGACAAGCTGGTTGAATTTCGCGATCCCCTGGGTGCGGCCGCCAAACAATTTTTGCCGCGGCTCAAAGCCGCTTACCTTGCCGACAATGCCGGCGCGGCGGAACGTCTCGCTCGTGACAATCCCCAGTTCGCCTTCGTCACTCCTGACGGCACTTGTTACCAGGGCCGCATGGTTACCGGGGGACGCGCCGATGAAGCCGGCCCGCTAGGCATGAAGCGCGAGCTTCGCGCCCTAGACGCCGAAGTGATGCAGCTTGAGCACGAGACCAGCGCGCGACAAGCTACATTGGAAGCGCTCATCGCCGATTTGCAGCTCGCACAGAAAGCTCTGGAAGATGTCGATTTACAACAGAGAGAAGCTGACCGCAACGTTTTCGCCTCGAGACACCGCCACCAGCAGATGCAAGGCGAACTCGCTCGCCTGGGACTCGAATTGACCGTGTGCCAGAATGAATTGCGCCGTATTCGCCAGGACGTGGAACAAGCACGTACCCGCGCGGACCGCGCCAAAAATGAACACGCTACCGCTACCGCAAATCGCGCTCACGCCGAAGCCGAAAGGTCGCGTCTCACAGAACATTTGACTGAACTTCGTGGCTCCATTGAATCGGACCAGAATGAACTGGCTGCCGGGCGCGCGGAGTTAGCGGCCATGAATGAACGCCTCACTGCTGCCGAGGCCCTCGCCACACGCCTGACTGAAGAACACGCCGAACTCATGCGTCGCGAAGCATCTCTTCATCAGCAACTTAATTCTGTAAGAGATGAACTGGCCAGCCTCGCGCAACAAAGTGAGGAACTGTCTCTTCAACTCGAAGGCCTGCGCGCCGAAAAGTTGCGTCTCGAAACGCGCCAGCACGAAATGGAACGGGAATGGGACGGCGGCCGGGATCGTGTCGCGCAAATGGAAGATCACCTGCGCATGGGACGCCAGTCGCTACAAGAGTTGCGCGAACAGCGCAACCACGCCGAAATCGCTCGCGCACGCAACGATTCCGACCGCCAACATCTACGCGAAACTTGTATGGCGGAAGTAAACGCACAGCCCGAAGACCTGCTCGCCACCGAGACAGCCTTTATGAGCGGCGAAGAACTCGCCGCCGCCGAAATCAGCTACCGCGAAATGAAGGAGCGCATCGACTCCATGGGCGCCGTAAATATGATGGCGCTCGAGGAATTCAATGAGTGCGACCAGCGCTTCACGTTCCTCACCCGTGAGCGCGATGATTTGCTGAAATCCATTCAAGACACGCAACAAGCCATCGCGGAACTCGATGCCGCCACCAAGGAGAAATTCGAACACGCTTTCCACGCCATCAACAAAAGCTTCTCCGACGCGTTCCACACCATCTTCGGCGGCGGCATGGCGGAAATGCGCCTGACGGAAGCGGACAGTTCCGGTGACGCCGGCATCGATATTGTCGCCTCGCCTCCCGGCAAGCGGCTGCAAAATATTTTGCTGCTCAGCGGAGGCGAAAAAGCCATGACCGCGCTGGCGCTACTCATCGCCATCTTTCGCTATCAGCCCAGCCCCTTCTGTATTCTTGACGAAGTAGACGCGCCACTCGATGAAGCCAACGTGGGACGCTTCACGCGTCTGATCGGCGACATGAGCGATCAAACTCAATTCATCATCGTGACCCATAACCGTAAGACCATGGAGATGGGCAGCGTCTTGTATGGCGTAACCATGCAGGAACCCGGCGTTTCAAAACTTGTCAGCGTCCGTTGGGAAGGCGACGCCGAACCCAAAAAACGCGCTGCTTCCGCCGCATAAACTTTGGCGAATTCAATCGAATAGCTGCGAGCAGAATTACGGCTTGCCCGTTTGCTCAAGTGCAATTTTCGTTTTGGCCCGCTCGGTCGCGTCGCATCGCAGTTGCGATCAAATTTTTTGAGACGACTAATTTTTGTTCGCCACAGAACTTTCTTCAAAAAATCTTTCCTTAGTTTTCCACCGTTGTACGTTTGACATCGACTCACGCTGCGCTAGAATGTTTTTCACTTTGTCGGGGGAAAGTTTTTTGTCTGCCATTCCTGCCAGCCGCGTCCTTCGCGAAACACATTTTGCCGGCCTCGAGCCTTCTGCTCGCGGCAAGGTTCGCGATATTTACGCCCTCGGCGACAAGTTACTGATCGTCGCCACCGATCGCCTTTCCGCTTTCGACGTCATTCTGCCCACTCCGATTCCCGCCAAAGGCCGCGTCCTCACGCAGCTCTCGCTTTTCTGGTTCGATCTTTTTAAGGACGTAATACCCAATCACGTGCTGAGCGCTGATCACTTCCCCGCTCCCTTTGACGCATATCGCCACGAGCTGGCGGGTCGTTCCATGATTGTTCGCAAGACCCATCCTCTGCCGGTCGAATGCGTTGTACGCGGCTACCTCTCCGGCTCCGGCTGGAAAGACTACCTGGCCATCGGAAAGCTTTGTGGCATTGCGTTACCCCCTGCTCTGCGCGAGTCTGATCGCCTGCCCGCGCCGATCTTCACGCCCTCAACAAAAGCCGCCGCAGGCCACGACGAGAACATTTCTTTTGAACAAGTCATTTCCATGATCGGCAACGAGTTGGCTACTCAAGTCAAGGCGGTCAGCATCGACCTTTACCAGCGCGCCGCGGCATATGCGGAGCCGCGTGGCGTCATTCTTGCTGACACTAAATTTGAATTTGGGCTCCTTGATGGCGAATTGATATGGATCGATGAAGCTCTTACGCCAGACTCTTCGCGCTTCTGGCCCGCGGCGCAGTACCGCCCAGGCGGCGCCCAGCCCTCTTTCGACAAACAATTCGTGCGTGATTATCTCGAAAGCATCCGCTGGTCCAAGGTTCCTCCAGCGCCCGAATTGCCTGCCGAAGTCGTGGCCGCCACCAGCGAAAAGTACCTGGAAGCCTTCCGCATTCTCACGGGCCGTGCCCTGTAGCGGAGCGTGTGGTGGAACGACCTTGGCAAACTTGAGTTTTTCTCACATGGAGCGTCTGACGTGAAGGATCAACTGGAAGGGCTCGTCAATCAAATGGTGGAGCGCGGGATTCTTTTCGACGAAGCGGTCTGCGAATTCGAAAAACGTTTTATAAAACGGGTTCTGGATGGTGCCGAAGGCAATCAGTCCCGTGCGGCCGCAGCTCTAGGAATCCACCGTAATACCCTCAGTCGCAAAATCGGCGAATACCAACTGGATCACAACGGCCACCGCAGGTCCCGTCACTAAGCCGCTGCTTCATCTTTTCAAGCCCCAAAAAAAACATCCCGCCAATAAAAAAACGGCTCCCCACTTAAGGAGAGCCGTTCTCAAACGCTAGACGTTTAATTATTGCGCCGGTTTCTTGGCCGCTGGACGTCGAGGCGCCGGCTTCTTGGTTCCTTCTTTCGGCAGATCCTCTTCCTTAACCTTCGCCTTGTCAAAGTGCAACATGAACGCGGGATCAGGATCATACGAGACCAGCGTGCCGGTAAAGTGCACTGCGCCGTTCTTTTCCAGTTTGGCTGCCTCGGGCTGCCCAACGACTTTTACGTCCATATTAGGTGTAGTAGCCGATTCAAATTCGGCTTCACTAGTTACGAACGCAACTTTCAGCTGCACGGAATCGGTCCCGGGCGTAACCTCGATAACTTTGCCAGGCACCTCTGGAAATTCCAGTCCGCATGCCGCGAGCCACGTGACCTTCGCTTTATCGCCGCCAGCCTTGAGATCTTCGACGACAGACCTCATGGTCATGTCCTTGCGCGCCGCCGTCAGGTTGTCCGCGCTCGGCAACTTGTAGCTCTCTGGGCGCTCCGGCGAGCTGCTCGCCAATTGCAGCAATTCGTTCAGCTCCGCATCGATAAGGTTGTCGCAAGCCGCCTGCTGGTAATTTACGATTAGCTTTCGCAGATAATCTTTCACCTTGGCGGATTGCGCTTGCGTCGCGCCTTTAGCGGTCACCGCCCGCGCAATGGACCAGAAAGCATTCATCTGCTGCGGAGGCGTCATGGCCATATAAGCGAGGCCCAAGCGGTAGCTCGTGATGGCGTCATCCGGATTCAGCGCCAGTACCGCCTTGTAATGTTGCACCGCGGCATTGTAATCCTTGAGCACCATCGCGGCCTGCGCCGCCGTTCCATGGAAATAAATTTGTATCTGTTTTTTCTGCGTAGCAAACGCATCGTCACTCATGGACTCAGGCTTCTTCACTTCATCCAGAGCTTTCAATCCAGCCACCGCCGCATCCAGCGCGCTCTTGGCTAGCGCCGTGTCGGTAGCGGCAGTTTTGGCTTGCGCCGGGTCGGCAATCATCGCGTTGTAAGCAAACGCGCGCGCATACAGCGCCTGGTAGCGCGCCCCCGCATCCACCTTGTCGCCCAGGGCCACCAGCTTGTCCGCATACTCGATGACTTTTGGATAATTTTTCAGCTGGCTGTATGCCTGGTAATACAGCGGGTAGATGTAAATCATCAGCGCGGAGTTCGGATACTTGGCGACAAAATCATCCAGCGCCTTGATCTGCGTAGTCGGATTTTTGTCCGCCGCGGCAGCCTGGTAGGAGTTGTACTCCGCCATGGTGTACTGCGGCTTGGCACCGGCAGCATCTTGCCCCGCGGGCGGAGCTTGTGTGGCCTGGGCCCTTGTCCCAGCCGCCGCTCCAAGATTTAGACTAAGCGCCGCGGCCATCGCGAGGCCTATTATCTTCTGTGTTCCATTCATTCCGATTTCTCCTCGCTCAAACTGCAACCTTTGGGATTTTATTCCCGTTCACCCGGGTCGTTCCTGCCCGGGAATTTCTGTTATGGTTCGGAAAACTCTGGGATTATAGGGAAGACGCAAGGCCTTCGCAAGTCGTCACGTACATGAAAAATAATCTACTGAGACTTTCGAAGTGACGTCCTGCGTTGTCATCGCGTGATTCGCCCGGGGACTAGATTCCAGCCTCCAATGTTAAGATGAGTTTCGCATAAAAACCGTGGCCCACACGAGAAAGAATTTTGATGCTTCAGACACGTAAGTCGGGTGCTCAAGACGCTGACCAAAGGCCCCTTAGCGATTCGGTGGCACTGGTTACCGGCGGTAGCCGGGGGATCGGCCGGGCCATCGCCGTGCGCTTGGCGTCGCTTGGAGCGGCAGTGGCTATCTCCGGCCGCGATTCCAACGCCCTGAATGACGTCAGCGCCCAACTCGCCGGCTTAGGAGGTCGAGTATTCTCGCATGTAGCCGATGTAACCCGCCCCGCCGATGTGGCTGATCTGGTCGCGAAAACAGAGTCCGCTCTCGGACCGATAACCATCCTGGTAAACAACGCCGGCATCGGCGTCTTCGGTCCCGCGCATGAAAAATCCGAAGAAGACTGGGACCGTGTTCTGAATACCAATTTGAAAAGTGTGTTTCTGGTTTCCAAAGCCGTCGCACCCTCGATGATAAGTCGCAAAAGCGGCGATATTATCAACATCAGCTCCTTGGCCGGCGTAAACGCCTTCAAAGGCGGTGGCCTATATTGCGCTTCAAAATGGGGCCTCCAAGGCCTCTCCGCCTGCATGGCTGAAGATTTGCGAGGCTACGGCATTCGCGTCAGCACGATTTGTCCAGGCAGCGTGGCGACAGACTTTTCCGGCACCAGCCCCAAAGACCCCACCAAAGTCTTATCTCCGGAAGACATCGCGCACGCCGTGGAAACCATCGTGACGCAAAGCCCGAAAAGTTTCATAAGCCAGCTCCAGATCCGCCCACTAAGCAAACCCTGATCGCGCGGCTAAGTTGCATGCAACTGCCTATTTCATCACGCGGAGTGGGCTGGTTGTTTCTTGTGACGTTAATTTAGGTTTGACAATTATCGTTATAACGATTATAGTGACGCCGTGAGTTCCTCATCCCATAAAAGCTCCGACACCCATCTAGAAGCCGGTCTGTTCGTCGCCTTCATGCAAATCGCCGACACCCTGGGCGCTCAAGCCGAACAGGTGATCAAAACCGCGGGCCTGACCGCGGCCCAATACAATGTATTGCGTATCCTGCGCGGCGCTGGTCGCGCCGGACTGGCGTGCCGCGAAATCGGCGAGCGCATGATCTCTCGCGACCCTGACATTACGCGCCTCCTGGACCGCATGGAAAAACGCAACCTCATCACCCGGGAACGCCAGAGCGACGACCGTCGCGTTGTCAAGACTTTTGTCACTCCGGAGGGTCTTGAGCTTCTGAAAACTCTGGACCGCCCGGTGAGCGCCTTGCACAAGCGGCAATTCCAGGGCATCTCTCCGGCTAAATTAAAACTCCTGGCTGCCATGTTGGAAGAAATCCGCTCGCAGCACGCTGGCCAAAAGGCGGATTGCGACTTGCCTGGCAGCGCACTCAGCAAATCGAAGCAAAATGATCCAAAGTAAATCCGAGCCGACCAAAAGGAGAACACTGGTGAAGTATCCCTTAACAAGAATTACCTCCATCGCGGCCGCCGCCGCGTTGGCGCTGCTCAGTTCCGTTCCAGCCTTCGCGGCCACCACCGAATGGAAAATCGATCCGCAACACAGCGCCGCGCAATTTTCCGTTCGCCATCTCGCCATCTCCACCGTTCGCGGCGCCTTCAGCAAAGTCACCGGCATGGTATTAGTTGATGACCAGAACCTCTCCAAGTCCGCGGTAAATGTCGCCATTGACGTATCCACTGTCGACACTCGCGAACCGGCCCGCGACAAAGGTCTCCGCAGTGATCATTTCTTTGACGTCGATCACTTCCCCACCATGACGTTCAAATCCACAAAGGTCGAGCAAATTTCCCCAGGCAAACTCAAAGTAACCGGCGATCTCACCATTCGCGGTAACACCAAGCAGGTTGTTTTGGATGTAGACGGCCCGACCGCCCCGGTAAAAGATCCTTGGGGCAATCAGCGCGCCGCCGTGAACACCACCACCAAGATTAACCGTCAGGCCTTCGGCGTGAAATGGAACGCCACTATGGACAACGGCGGCGTGGTCGTCGGCGACGACGTTAACATCAACATCGATGCCGAAATGATCAAGCAAGTCCCGAAATAATTTTGCGCGGTCGCAATGAAAAAGATGCATCGCCGATGGCGTAATCTCAGTCTAATTGCTGGGTTGCAACCAACGATCCTGTTCGGGGGCCGCGATTTTACAATAGGTTTCCCGTTATTGCCGATCATCAAACGTCAAAAGGAAAGGTGACAATATGAGCATCAAAGTTCAGGTGATTTTCTACAGCATGTACGGCCATGTTTACAAAATGGCCCAGGCCGTTGCCGATGGAGCCAAGCAGGTATCCGGCGCGGAAGTTTCGCTGTACCAGGTCGCAGAACTTATCCCCGACGACGTATTGGAAAAATACGGCGCCAAGGCCGCCAAAGCCGGCTTTGCCAACATACCGGTAGCGACGGTAGACAAGCTTACCGAAGCCGACGCAATTATCTTCGGCACTCCGACGCGTTTCGGAAATATGTCTGCGCAAATGCGCAATTTCCTCGACCAGACCGGTGCTTTGTGGATCAAGGGCGCCCTGGTAGGAAAAGTTGGTAGCGTCTTCGCTTCAACCGGCACTCAGCACGGCGGCCAGGAAACCACCATTACGAGTTTTCATTCCACACTTCTGCACCACGGCATGGTCATCGTCGGTGTGCCCTATACCGAGTCCGGGCTGACGTACATGGACGACATCACTGGCGGCACTCCTTACGGGGCAACCACATTGGCNGGCGCCGACGGTAAGCGCCAGCCGAGCGAAAATGAATTAAAGATTGCGCGCTTTCAAGGCAAACACGTAGCCGAAATCGCCACCAAGCTAGCTCGCTAAATTTCGTCTGAGCCACTGCAGCTCTGAATAGCGAAAGGACACGTTCATGCACAAGAGGGCGCCAACGGATTTTCCGGTACACGATTTTATCGCTGAGCGCTGGAGTCCACGCGCCTTCAGCGATAAACCCGTTGCTCCCGATGTGCTGCAAAGCTTGTTTGAAGCAGCGCGCTGGGCCCCTTCCAGCAGCAACGAACAACCGTGGGCCTATATCGTCGCCACCAAGGACGACACAGAAAATTTCGCCAAATTAGTCTGCGTGCTGGTGCCCTCCAACGTTACGTGGGCTCAGCACGCCCCAGTCTTGGCTCTCGCCGTAGTTGAATTGGCCTTCGCAAAAAGCGGCACGCCAAATCGAAACGCGCAACATGATGTCGGCGCCGCCAGCGCATGGCTAACCGTTGAGGCCACTTCGCGCGGACTGTTCGTCCACCAAATGGCCGGTTACGACCACGATAAAGCACGGCAAGTTTTCGGAATACCCGCAGGCTGGGAGCCTATCGCGGCAATCGCCATAGGCTATCCGGGCGATCCTGATTCTTTGCCGCAACCTTTGCGCGATCGCGAAGTCGCGCCACGCACTCGAAAACCCATCTCCGCTTTTGTTATGTCCGGTAGCTGGGGGAAAAAAGCGCCCTTCCTTCCCTGAAATTTAGGGTAAATTTAACCGGCCCCAATGAACAGCACACTCGAATTCCTGGTTCGCCACGGATATGTACTTCTCCTTGGCTGGGTGTTCGTTGAGCAGCTTGGCCTGCCCATTCCTTCCGTCCCATTGCTTCTCGCCGCTGGCGCGTTGGCGGGCGCAGGCCGCATGAACATTTTTGTCGCGCTCCTCGCCACCATGTTCGCTGCCCTCTGTGCGGATTCTCTGTGGTATCAACTCGGCAGAATCAAAGGCATCGCAATTCTCCAGTTACTCTGCAAAATTTCGCTGGAGCCGGATTCTTGCGTGAGACGCACCGAAGGTGTTTTCTCTCGCCAGGGCGCCCGCTCACTCGTCTTCGCGAAGTTTCTTCCAGGTGTCGGCGCCGTCGCGCCGCCACTTGCCGGCGTCTTCCACATGCGCCTGGCGCGCTTCATGATGTTCGATTCGATGGGCACGCTGTTGTGGGCCGGCACATTTTTGGGCGCAGGATTTGTATTCAGCGGCCAGATCGAACAAATCGCCGCACACCTCGCTTCTTTCGGCGGAAACCTGGGCGTTATGTTGGTCACAGCGTTCGCCGTATATATCGCCTACAAATTCATCGCCCGCCAAAGATTCATCCGCCAGCTTCGCATCGCGCGCATCACCGTCGGTGAGTTAAAAGACAAAATCGATGCAGGCGAAGAAATGGTCATCGTCGACTTGCGCCATTCCATGGATTTCGAAGCGGACCCGCAAACCATTCCAGGTGCATTTCGCATGGACGCTGGAGAGCTGGAGGAGAAAAACGACCGCTTGCCGCGCGACCGCGATGTCATTCTCTATTGCACTTGACCCAACGAAGCCACCAGCGCCCGTGTGGCGCTGCTCCTACGTAAGCAAGGCATCAAGCGCATCAGACCGCTGCAAGGCGGTCTCGCAGCCTGGCGCGAAAAAGGCTACCCAGTAGAGGGCACAGCTCCGACGGTGAAACTCATCCCTATCGAACCCGCACTAAAATAAATTTCACGGAGTTCCGAGCTTTGCTACTTTAGCCCGCACTGAAATGCTAGAGCCGCGGTAATACAATCCCACCCTGCGACTGATACTTTCCCTTTTTATCTTTATAGCTGATCTCACAATCCTCGTCGGACTCGAAAAAAATTACCTGGCACAGCCCTTCGTTTCCATAGATCTTCGCCGGCAAGGGTGTGGTATTACTGATCTCCAAGGTCACAAATCCTTCCCACTCCGGCTCAAATGGCGTCACGTTTACAATAATTCCACATCGCGCATAAGTCGATTTCCCTAAACAAATCGTCAACACATTCCGCGGAATCCGAAAATATTCAATCGAGCGCGCCAAGGCAAATGAATTGGGCGGAATGATGCACACGTCGCCTTTGTAATCCACCAGCGACCGCGAGTCGAAATTCTTGGGATCCACAATCGTGGAGTTAACATTCGTAAAAATACGAAACTCGTCGGCAACCCGGATGTCATAGCCATACGACGACACTCCGTAGCTGATGACCCCTTCCCTCACTTGCCGGTCCGTAAAAGGCTCGATCATTTTATGCTCCAGCGCCATGCGTCGGATCCAGCCATCTGGCTTAACGGACATTCACTTCCTCCTCGAAAAGTTCACGATAAAAAATTTGTCATTACTCATTCAAAAATTAACCACTCGCCGCAAAGGAACGTCAGTGTAGTGTACGCCTCCGCATCTTGACAACCTGCGCCACACCCTCTAGCATCTGCCCACGCTCCGGGGAGGTTCCTTTTGATCAAGTTGGACATCGTTAACGCCGTCGTGACCAAGACAAATATCAGCCGCACCAAGGCCGAGCAGGCCGTCGAGACCGTGTTCGAATCCCTCAAGACTGCCTTGGGCCGCGGCCAGCGCATCGAATTGCGCCGCTTTGGCGTCTTCAGCGTGAAACCCCGTAAAACCGGCATTGGCCGTAATCCGCGCACCGGCGAAGAAGTCAGCATCCCGCCAGGAAAAGCGGTGCGCTTCAAACCCGGCAAGGAATTGCAGGGCCTGGAAGGCGCCAAGCCA
>JGI12635J15846_10003797_pt1 | contig 13117 bp, 10 predicted proteins | sample BlaSpr_A8_OM2_M2_FD_15846 | JGI IMG/M metagenome (IMG submission 15846) | reverse complement strand
GGGACGCCCCGCAGGTAGTCCCGTAGGGACGCCCCGCAGGTAGTCTCGTAGGGACAAGACGCTATCAGCGCTATTCGACGTGAGGAGGTGTTTCAAATGAATGAAACGGCACGGGGCTCGGCAAGGTCCACTCCAGGCCCTCGGCACCATCCCACGGTTTCGCGTCGGCCCGTACTTGCCCCGTCCCGCGGTAGGTAGGCAACGCCACCCAGAACAGAAAGTAGACCTGCAAAAGACCGAAGCCGAACGCGCCGATCGTTGCGATCTGGTTGAAGTCCGTGAACTGCGCAGGGTAGTCGGCATAGCGTCGCGGCATGCCGGCAAGTCCCAGAAAATGCATGGGAAAGAACGTGATGTTGAAGAAGATCATCGATCCCCAGAAATGAATCTTTCCGCGCAGTTCGTTGTACATATAGCCGGTCCATTTCGGCACCCAGTAGTACCAGCCTGCAAAGATACTAAAGAGCGAACCCGCCACCATCACATAGTGAAAGTGCGCAATGACGTAGTAGGTGCCGTGCAATGCGACGTTCAACGGCGCCATGGCGAGCGTCACGCCGCTCAGTCCCCCTATGACAAACACAAAGATGAACCCCATCGCAAAGAGCATGGGCGTTTCGAAGGTGAGCGAACCCCGCCACATCGTTGCGACCCAGTTGAACACCTTCACGCCGGTCGGCACGGCGATCGTCATGGTTGCGTACATGAAAAACAGCTGGCCTGTCACGGGCATGCCGGTGACGAACATGTGATGCGCCCAGACCATGAAAGAGAGAATGCCGATGGATGATGTGGCATACACCATCGAGGCATAGCCAAACAACGGCTTGCGGGAAAACGCTGGAATCACTTGAGACACCATCCCGAAGCCCGGCAGGATCATGACGTAGACCTCCGGGTGACCGAAGAACCAGAAAATGTGCTGGTACAGGACCGGATCGCCGCCCCCCGCCGCGTTGAAAAACGACGTGCCGAAGTGCCGGTCAAACAGCAGCATCGTCACCGCGCCAGCCAGCACGGGCATGATTGCGATCAGCAAAAATGCGGTAATGAGCCATGTCCACGCGAACATCGGCATCTTCATCAACGTCATGCCGGGCGCGCGCATGTTGAGGATCGTTACGATGATATTGATCGCTCCCATGATCGAAGAGGCGCCGGCCAGATGAATGGCGAAGATCGACAGGTCCATCCCGGGTCCCATCTGCGTGGAAAGTGGCGCATACATCGTCCACCCTGCGGCCGGCGCGCCGCCGGGTACCCAGAACGAGCCGATCAATAACACGCTGGACACAGGCAGGAGCCAGAAGCTCAAATTGTTCATCCGGGCAAACGCCATGTCGGATGCCCCGATCTGCAGCGGAATCATCCAGTTGGCGAGACCGACGAAAGCAGGCATGACCGCCCCGAAGATCATGATGAGCCCATGCTCGGTCGACAACTGGTTGAAGAACTCCGGCCGCATGATCTGAAGTCCGGGTTCGAATAATTCTGCGCGAATCATCAGCGCCATCACGCCGCCGATCATCAGGTTAGTGATCGAGAGCAGGAGATATAGCGTGCCAATGTCCTTGTGATTCGTCGCCAGCAACCATCGACGCCAACCGGCGGGAATAACGTGCGCATCGTGGTGTTCGACAACAGGGTCCGAGGTGACATCACTCATTTTTATTCATGATCCAGAGTTGGCGAAACAATCGAGAGCGCTCTTTAAACAAACGCGATCCCCGACTATTCGTGTTGATTTGAATCTTGGCGCTAGTAACCAAGCAACGCTGCGCAGGCGACGAGCGCATCGTTGCCGGAAAGACGGCGAGAGAGTTCCGGGGGAATGACAAGCGGCAAGCGCAGCGTCGCATTCATCCATCCGATCCGGTGTGCGAGCCACTTTGCCGGGACAGGATTCGTGTCGGCCGAGAGAAAGTCATAGAGCGGCCGCAAGCTGTCATCGATCCGGCCGGCGTCTCTCGTGTCGCCTCGCCGGAGTGCGTCGCACAGGGCGCGAACCGCGGAGGGCGCGACGTTCGCCGCCACGGAAATGACGCCCGCGCCACCGGCAGCCATCAAGGCGAAGGCCGTTGAATCATCGCCGCTGACAATCTGGAACCCGGCGCTGACAGCACGCAGCAGCCGCTCTGCCCGATGCAGGTCCCCCGTAGCGTCCTTCAGGCCGATGATGTTCGGATGGGCGCTCAACTCCACGATCAGATCTTCCGGAAGCGCCACGCCGGTGCGGCGCGGTACGTCATAGAGGATGACCGGCGTATCGGTCGCTTCAGCCACTGCCGTGAAATGACGCTGCAAGCCCAAGGGATTGGGCCGGTTGTAGTACGGCGTCACGCAGAGGATGGCGTCGACCTGCTCAGTCGCGGCCGCTCTCGCCAACTCACAGGCGGCATGCGTGGAGGGTGACCCCACGCCGGCGATCACCGGAATGCGGCCCTCGGCGCAGAGGACGGCGGCGCGATACAGAAGCACATGCTCTTCGAACGTGAGCGTTGGCCCCTCCCCCGTTGTCGACGCAACCACGATCGCGCTCGTTCCAGCATCCACATGCCGATCGATGAGCTGTTCGAGTGCAGGGAAATCGATTTTCTCATCGGGGGTCATCGGCGTGAGCAACGCCACGATTGATCCCTGCAACAACGACGAATCTGTCATGGCAATTGCTCCGCCCGCGTAATCCGATTTGATGCCTCAACGCGCTCCCACCGGATACAGCGTGCGAGACGCCGGATGCCCTCCCCAATCTGCTCGACCGATGCACTGGCAAACGACAACCGCAAACGCGTGCGCTTTGGATGCCCGGCGTAAAACGCTGCTCCGGGAACGTAAGCCACGCCGTGCTCATCTATCGCGTTGCGCAGCATGGCCGTCGTGTCCACAAACGGAAGGTCCGCCCAATAGAACATGCCGCCCTCGGGATGCATGGCGTTGAACGGCGTACCGCTTAGTTCCGCCTTGATCGCGCGCTGCATCGCGCGTGCCTGATTTTCATAGAAGCGCCGCGTGCGGCTGAGCGAAGGTTCAAGCGAGCCCGCGTTCAGGTAATGGAAGGCAACGAGCTGCGACAGTGTCGAGGCGTGGGTGTCGCCCAGTTGCTTCGCGACGACCACGTGGCGCAAGAGTTCCGCTGGCGCCGACAGCCATGCGAGCCGAAGCCCGGGCGCCAGTATTTTCGAAAAGCTCGCCAGATGGACCACCCACTGGCGCTCTTCGTCATTGGCCAACGCAAATAACGATGGCGGGGGCGGATCCCGGAAATAGAGCTCCCCGTACGCATCGTCTTCGACAATAAAAAACCGGTGAGTCTTCGCCAGCGCCAACACTTGCTTGCGACGCCGTAAAGACATCACATAGCCCGTTGGATTGGCGAAATTCGGAATGAGATACAGCAACTTCGGCCGATGCTGCACGACCATCGCTTCCAATTCCTCGACCCTCACCCCCTCGTGATCGGCCGGCACGGCCTGCAGGTCAGCACCTTGAAACTGGAAGGCTTGCAGTGCGCCCAGATAGGTCGGTGCCTCAACCGCAACGCGGTCACCCGGATCCACCAGCACGCGTGTGATCAGATCGATCGCCTGTTGGGATCCCGTGGTGATGAGAAGGTCCGATGCGTCGAGCTTCATGCCCTTCGTCTTCGCACGCTGGGCAATCAATTCCCTGAGCGGCTCATAACCTTCGCTATTGCCATACTGAAGCGCAGTCGCAACCGACAAGATGAGCGCACGCTCTGTGGCTCCGCGCAACCCGTTCAGGTCGAGCGCGGCGGCGCTTGGGAAGCCGCCGGCGAGCGAAATGACATCAGGTCTGGACAACAGCGAAAACAACTCGCGAATAGCCGACGGTTGAACGCGACGGGTCGCACTCGCATAGTGTGAAGTTTCGATAGTCAATTCGAGCTAGCTTCCAATAACCGCATACAAATGATTGGGAGGGCGGACAATCAGTCACAGTGGAGTCACGCGACGACGCTTTCCTTCTGATACGAAGCATAAGAAAATGGCAGGCACTGCCATAGCAGCAGATGACGATTTTTTAACGAAGCAGTTGGGTTGCGCAGGGACATTGAGAGCCGATGAACAGATACGAAATACTGGCCAACGCAATGGCGGCCGAAATTCGCTCGGGCAGCATCGCGGTCGGCTCGCGCATGCCCTCGCTGCGCCAGATCATCGCGCAACACGGCGTGAGTCAATCCACCGTGTTTCGTGCGTACTACCTGCTTGAGGAATGGGGCCTCGTTCGCGCGCAGGAACGCTCCGGTTATTACGTGGCACCCGGCGCGAGTGTCACCGCCGCACGAACGCCTCGTACCGCGGCCCTCGCCGAATCAAGCAAAGTCGACATCAGTGACCTGGTGTTTTCCGTGCTGGACGCGGCAAAAACGCCGGGCATCGTGCCGTTGGGCTCCGCCTTCCCCTCCCCGCTTCTTTTCCCGCTGCCCCGTCTTGCGAAGTCGCTCGCACAGGCCTCGCGGCTGCTCAGCCCGTGGAGCACCGTGGTCGATCTGCCACCGGGCAATGAACACCTGCGCCGTCAGATCGCCATGCGTTACATGGGCATGGGTATATCGCAGCCCATCGAGGAGATCGTCATTACCAACGGCGCGCTGGAGGCATTGAACCTGTGCCTGATGGCGGTCACCCGGCCTGGCGACGTGGTCGCCGTCGAATCCCCGGGTTTCTACGCCGCGCTTCAGGCCATCGAACGGCTGGACTTGCGGGCCGTCGAAATCCCGGTCGATCCGGTGACCGGCCTCGATCTCGACGCACTCGCCGACGCCTTGAAGAAGCATCCAATCCGCGCCTGCTGGTTCATGACGAACTTTCAAAACCCGACCGGGGTGACGCTCTCGCTTGAGAAGAAGAAGACCCTCGTCGCATTGCTCGCGGAGCATGAGGTACCGTTGATCGAAGACGACGTCTACGGCGAGTTGCACTTTCAGCCCGAGTATCCGTTGCCGGCATTGGCGTTCGACAAACAGGGACTCGTCATGCACTGCAGTTCGTTTTCGAAGACGCTCGCGCCGGGCTACAGAATCGGGTGGACGTCGGCAGGACGGTTCACGGACAAAGTGCAGCGGCTGAAATTGATGACGACCCTGTCGGCCAGCATTCCGGTGCAGGCCGGTATGGCCGATTATCTTCAGCATGGGGGCTACGACAAGCACCTTCGAAAATTGCGCGGAGCACTGAGCCAGCAACTCGGCGAAATGGATAACGCTATCCGGCGCTGGCTACCCCACGGGGTGCACCGCACGCATCCGGGCGGCGGATATTTTCTCTGGCTCGAACTTCCCGAAGCGATCGACGCAATGGAGTTGCACCGTCTTGCAATCGAACAAGGCATCAGCCTTGCCCCGGGCCCGATCTTCTCTGCCACCCACGCTTTCGAGCACTATGTGCGGCTCAACTTCGGGCATCCATGGAGTCCCAGGATCGACGACGCAATTCGCGTACTGGGCGAGTTACTCGCTCGCCCGTCGGTGCGTGCCAAATAGCGACGCCCCGCTATGCGACTGAACCGTCCCCAAGGAAACCACGTTGTGAAAACTCAGTGCGCCACTGTTGAAGCAAGCCGCGCGAGACAGAACAGGAGCGCGCCAAAACCTCCAGCCAGTCCGATTGCAATCACCGGTAGCAATGGCAGCTTTACCGCCGCCATATCGGCCTGATGCGACGCGCTCTTGCGGACGCCAAAAAAGCTCCACAGTACGATTCTCAGCATTCTCAGAAGAGTCATGACTCACCTCTCTCGCTCTCTCGGTTTACCAACGACAAAACATTTTCATCGATTCCATCATAGACGGGCTGAGGCGCGCAAAACAGCAGCAGTTGGGTGAAGTTTTGCAGCAGCAATCTGCTACCCAACATTCGGCGCCATCTGCTTCTTGAACCCGACGCGCGACTCCCTTACCTTAAGACACTGCCCTAAGTCAGAGGTCAGGGTGATTTACGCAAACGTCGGCTCGTGAGCATTCTCTATCTGGCCCATTTCGCCTCACTTTCCAGTGCGAAGCGATTTAAGGTTCAGCGGACGTATTCCAACGCTCAAACATTCGCTGACCAATCGAAAACAACACGCGGCTCCAATCGATAGGGTCGCAGGATCGTCTCGACAATGTACCAATACACCGAATTTGACAGAGCCTTCGTGCACAGTCGAGCTGCGCAATTCCGCGACCAGATCGAGCGGTGGCAGACCGGCAAGCTGAGTGAAGATGATTTCCGTCCGCTTCGCCTGCAGAACGGCTGGTATGTCCAGCGCCATGCCCCGATGTTGCGCGTGGCCGTGCCATACGGCGAATTATCAAGCGCTCAGCTTCGCGTACTCGCCCGAGTGGCCCGTGAGTACGATGAACCCGAAGCGGAGGTATATCGCCTCGCATCAGAGGCCCAACGAAAGCTCGGCACCGTTCGTCTGCCCACCCACTACGCTCATTTCACCACGCGCACGAATGTGCAGTTCAACTGGATCCCGCTGTCAAAGGCGGCCGACGTGATGGACCTCCTGGCAAGCGTGGACATGCACGGCATCCAGACCAGCGGCAATTGCATTCGCAACATCTCCTGCGACGAACGGGCAGGTGTTGCACCCGACGAGGTCGCCGATCCTCGACCCTTCGCGGAAATCATGCGCCAATGGACGACGCTGCACCCTGAATTCGCATTCCTGCCGCGCAAGTTCAAGATTGCCATTACCGGCGCGACCGAAGACCGTGCTGCCACAGACTGGCACGACGTAGGCCTCCATTTACTGCGCAATGACGCGGGCGAGCTGGGTTTCCGTGTGTCTGTCGGAGGAGGCATGGGCCGCACGCCAGTCATTGGAACCGTGCTGCGTGAGTTCCTGCCCTGGAACCAGATCATGAATTACATCGAGGCGGTTGTGCGCGTCTACAACCGGTATGGCCGTCGCGACAACAAGTACAAGGCACGCATCAAGATTCTGGTGAAGGCCGAGGGCCAGCGTTACATCGATGAAGTGGAGGAGGAATTCCACCAGATCGTGGAACACGATGGCGGCCCGCACACCATCCCGCAAGTCGAACTGGACCGCGTGAGCGCATGCTTCCTCCCTCCACAGTTGCCGGGGCGGGCGGCGCAGGCAAGCCCCGACGCTCTTGATACGCTGAACACCAGGGCCGCGCAGCATCCTTTGTTCGAGCGCTGGCTGCACCGCAACGTCTCCCTGCACAAGGATCCGTCGATGCGCATCGTCACGCTCTCGTTCAAGCGGCTCCTTCAGGCGCCCGGCGACGCGTCAGCCGATCAGCTCGACTTGGTCGCCGGGCTCAGCGACCGCTTTTCTGCAGGCGAAGCACGCGTTACACATACGCAGAATCTGGTGCTCCCGTGGGTCCATGCCGACGACCTGTTCGCGCTTTGGGAAGCAGCACGCGACGCGGGCCTTGCAAGCGCGAATGTGCGTCTGCTCACCGACATGATCGCGTGTCCCGGGGGCGACTTTTGCGCCTTGGCGAATGCACGCTCAATCCCGGTGGCCGAAGCAATCACCGAGCGTTATCAGGATCTCGACGAACTCAATGACATCGGCGAAATCGATCTTCATATCAGTGGCTGCATCAACTCCTGCGGTCATCACCATAGCGGCCATATCGGCATTCTCGGCGTCGATAAGGACGGCAAGGAGTGGTATCAGGTCACGCTCGGCGGATCGGACGGCTCAGCCACGAGCGGTGCTGCGCAACCGGGCAAAGTGATCGGACCATCTTTTTCAGCGCCGGAAGTGCCCGAGGTCATCGAGTCGGTCCTTTCGACCTACCTGGCCATCAGGCAAAGCGCCGGCATACGGCAAGAGCACTTCATCGAGACGGTCAGGCGCGTTGGACTCGATCCTTTCAAGGCGGCCGCGAACAATGTGCGCACGAATGGCGAGCGAGTCGCATGACGAATACTGCACGCATCAGATTGCTGACAACACTCGAGCACTCGCTGGACTCTGGTTACCAGGTTGTGTCGCTCGCCAATGACGAAGATCCCCTGACATTGAAAGACAAGATTGACACTATCGAGCGCATTGATCTGCATTTCCCTCATTTCACGGACGGCCGTGCTTACAGCCAGGCGTATCTGCTGCGCCGAAGACTCGGCTTCAAAGGTGATCTGAGAGCGACCGGCGATGTGCTGATCGACCAGCTCATCCAGATGAAGCGCACCGGGTTCTCCAGCGCCGTATTGAAAGAAGGCGTGGATCCAGCTGACGCCCAGCGTCAATTCGAGCAGTTCCCTGCGTTCTACCAAAGTGATGTGGTGAATGAAACGCCAGTGCTTCGACGTCATACCTCGGAAAAACTAAAGTAAGCGAGACGGGGCGAAGACTGGCTTTCGTGGCACGCGCCATAGTTGTTCCATAATATGCGAGCGGTATCGCCAAGGACAGGGGGCACGGCCTCCCAGCCAATATCGACATCAAAGGAAACCCCTTGGAACTACGCCAGCTTCGTTACTTCGTTCGCGTGATCGAACACGGCAGCATGGGCCGTGCGGCGATGGAGCTTGGCGTGGTGACGTCGACGCTGAGCCAGCAGATCAGCCGCCTTGAAAGCGAGTTGTCCACGCGCCTGCTGCAACGCACCGCGAACGGCGTGCGCCCGACCGACGCGGGCCTCGCGTTCTGGCGCCAGGCGCAATTAGCGCTGCGGCACGTCGACGACGCTGCGCACGCGGCGCAGCACGCGCGCCTGTCCGGCCACGTCAGCGTCGGCATGGCGCCGAGCACAACGGGTGTGCTCGGCCTCGCCTTCATGCGCGCCATGCGCGAGCGATATCCCGATGTCCGCCTGCGCATGGTGGAGAGTCTCTCGGGCCACCTGTCGGGCATGCTCAGCGCGCGTCAGATCGACCTGGCCATCCTGTTCCAGAGCGACAACATCAAACGCTTTAGTGTGACGCCCCTGCTCGACGAGAGCCTGTTCGTCATCTCGGCCGCAAGCTTCGAGTCGATGCCAAAGACCAAAAGCGCGAAGCTCACGCACATCGCGAAACTGCCGCTGATTCTCCCGAGCGGCCCGCACGGGTTGCGTTCGCTGCTGGACACGGCCTTCGCCCGCGTGAACGTCGAACCGAACATCGTCGCTGAAATCGACGGGCTTGCGATGCTGATGGATGCGGTCGGCGGCGGACTGGGCGTGACCATCCAGCCGGGCGCAGCGCTTGCTCGACGCGATGCAGCGTCGTTCCGGGCGATTCCCATCAGCGATCGCTACATGGTCCGTCCGAACCAGCTAGTCAGTCTTTCCGACGATGAACTTTCGCCTGCCGGCCTCGCTGCACGCGTGGTACTGGCCGATGTCGCGCGTACGCTCGTCGCCCACGGTCAATGGGCGGGCGCGACCTTACCTCTTCACGATTCGTGAACACCTGTTTGCGGTTGCCTGCTGGCGGCTAAACACCTGACGTCCTACACTCCGTGTCATTGGGGAGACGTTGAACATGGTGGATGTATTAGTGATCGGCGGCGGCAATGCGGCCTTGTGCGCCGCATTGGTGGCGCGCGAGGCGGGTGCATCGGTATTGTTGCTCGAAGCAGCGCCGCGCGAATGGCGCGGCGGTAATTCGCAGCACACCCGCAATCTGCGCTGCATGCATGATGCGCCGCAGGATGTACTGGTCGAAGCCTATCCGGAAGAAGAGTACTGGCAGGACCTGCTCAAGGTCACCGGTGGTTTGACCAACGAAACGCTCGCACGCCTCGCGATCCGCGAATCGTCGACATGCCGCGACTGGATGCGCCGCCATGGCGTGCATTTCCAGCCACCGCTCTCCGGCGCACTGCATGTCGCGCGCACCAACGCATTTTTCATGGGCGGCGGCAAGGCCCTCGTCAACGCCTACTTCCGCAGTGCGCAAGCACTGGGCGTGCAGGTCCGCTACAACGCGCCAGTAGACGCTATCGAGCTCGACGGCGATCGCTTTGTCGCCGCGCACATCGGCCACGAACGCATTGAAGCGCGCGCCTGCGTACTCGCATCCGGCGGCTTCGAATCCAATCGCGAATGGCTGCGTGAAGCGTGGGGCCAAATCAACGGCGAATGGGTGGCGGACAATTTCCTGATCCGCGGCACGCGCTTCAACATGGGAGTGCTGCTCAAATACATGATCGATGCAGGCGCCGATTCCATCGGAGACCCTTCCCAGTCGCACTGCGTGGCGATCGACGCGCGTGCGCCGCTTTATGACGGCGGCATCTGCACGCGCGTGGATTGCGTGTCGCTGGGTGTCGTGCTCAACCGCGACGCCATGCGTTTCTACGACGAGGGTGAAGATTTCTGGCCAAAGCGTTACGCGATCTGGGGCCGTCTCGTGGCGCACCAGCCGGGGCAGATCGCTTATTCGATCATCGATTCGAAAGCAATCGGCCGCTTCATGCCCCCCGTTTTTCCAGGCATAAAGGCGAACAGTCTCGGGGAACTGGCGCGAGCGGCGGGACTCGACGAGTCGACCTTCGTCAAGACCATCGAAACCTATAACGCCGCATGCCGCGTTGGTTCATTCGACCATGCAGTACTCGACGACTGCCACACCGAGGGCATTGCGCCCGCCAAGACGCACTGGGCGCAACCCATCGATAAACCGCCCTACTACGCCTACGCGCTTCGGCCCGGCATCACCTTTACCTATCTTGGGCTGAAGGTGAACGAGCAATCGGCCGTGCATTTCGGCGGCAAGCCGAGCCCGAATCTTTACGTCGCGGGCGAGATGATGGCGGGCAACGTGCTGGGAAAGGGATATACGGCGGGCGTCGGCATGGCGATCGGCACGGCATTCGGACGCATAGCAGGAACCCAGGCCGCGCGCGCCGCTCAGCAATCGAAGGAAGCCAGTCATGCAGTCGCTTGAAGCACTTACCCGGGAGGCGAGCGCGCTGGCCTCGAACGAAGCCCCGATCACCTTCGCCATGACACCCGCCGAAGGTGAAGTCAGCCGCATCATGCAGATCTGCAATGCCTGCCGCTACTGCGAAGGCTTTTGCGCCGTATTCCCCGCAATGACCCACCGCCTCGAGTTCGGCCGCGCCGACGTGCACTTCCTTTCGAATCTCTGTCATAACTGCGGCGCGTGCCTGCATGCGTGCCAGTACGCGCCGCCTCATGAGTTCGCCGTCAACGTGCCGAAGGCGATGGCGCAAGTGCGCATGCAGACCTACGTGGACTATGCGTGGCCAGCAGGTTTGGGCGCGCTTTACAAGCGCAACGGCCTCACGCTGGCGCTTGCGTTGGCAGGCGGCCTCGCGCTTTTCCTGATCCTGACGATGGCACTCAAAGGCTCGCTGTTCCTGCCGCCGCTCGCCGGTAACTTCTACGCGGTGTTCCCGCATAATGCCCTGGCCTTGCTTTTCGGCGTGGTTTTCGTGTTCTCGATGATCGCACTTGGCGTAGGTGTGCGGCGCTTTTGGCGAAATGAAGATCCCGGCGCGCTGTCGAGCGTCGCCATCGGTGAGGCAACGCTTGACGTGCTGAGCTTGCGTTATCTCGGTGGCGGCCACGGCGAAGGCTGCAACAACGCCGACGATGCGTTTTCCCTCGCCCGCCGCTACTTTCATCACCTGACTTTTTACGGCTTCATGCTGTGCTTTGCGTCGACCTGCGTGGCGACCCTCTACCACTATCTGCTGAGAATCGAAGCGCCCTATGCCCTTTCGAGCTTGCCGGTTCTGCTGGGGATCGCAGGAGGCGTCGGTTTGCTGGCGGGACCCACCGGGCTCTTTTGGCTGAATATCAAACGACATCCGCAACACGGCGACAGCGCGCAAAAACCGATGGACCGGGGGTTCATCGCACTCTTGTTGCTGACCAGTGCGAGCGGTCTCGCGCTGTTGATGCTGCGCGATACATCGATGATGGCTTTGCTGCTGGCCATCCATCTCGGCATCGTGATGGCACTGTTCCTGACGCTGCCTTACGGAAAATTCGCGCATGGGATCTACCGCAGCGCAGCACTGCTGAAATGGGCCGTCGAAAAGCGTCAGCCGAGCAGGCTGCTGGTCGAGGACTGATGCCTGATGGACCGCGCCGGGCTTATGATGACCGGCATAAAGATAAAAACCCAGGAGATGACATGGCAACTGAAAGCGACATCCAACCACCGGCGCCCGGCGCAATCTCGCCCAGTACCTCGAAGCTCGGAGCAGTGCTGCGCGTCACCAGTGGTAATTTCCTCGAACAGTTTGATTTCTTTCTGTTCGGCTTCTACGCGACTTACATCGCCAAGACGTTTTTTCCGGCCGCCAGCGAATTCGCTTCGCTGATGCAAACCTTCGCCGTGTTCGGCGCAGGTTTCCTGATGCGCCCGCTTGGTGCCATTGTGCTTGGCGCGTATATCGACAAGGTCGGGCGCCGGCGCGGCCTGATCGTGACATTGTCCATCATGGCGAGCGGTACGCTCCTGATTGCATGCGTTCCGGGATTTGCTTCGATCGGTTTGTTCGCGCCTGCCCTCGTGCTGATCGGCCGGCTGCTGCAGGGCTTCTCAGCCGGCGCGGAACTCGGCGGCGTCTCCGTCTATCTCGCCGAGATGGCGACCCCGGGCAAGAAGGGGTTTTATACCGCGTGGCAGTCCGCTAGCCAGCAGGTCGCGATCGTCGTGGCGGCCGCGCTCGGTTACGCGCTGAACAGCTGGCTTTCTCCCGCGCAGATCGGTGGTTGGGGATGGCGCGTGCCATTTTTTATCGGCTGCCTGATCGTGCCGTTTCTCTACGTTCTGCGCCGTTCGCTGCAGGAGACCGCCGAGTTCCAGGCGCGTCGCCATCACCCCGCAACGGCTGAAGTATTTCGTTCCATGCTTACGAACTGGAAGACGGTCATCGCCGGCATGCTGATGGTCGCGATGACCACCACCACCTTCTATCTGATCACCGTCTATACCCCGACGTTCGGCCGCGCCGTGCTGCATCTGAGCACGTCGGACAGCCTGATCGTCACGTTGTTTGTAGGCGTATCGAACTTTATCTGGTTGCCCATCGGCGGCGTAATCTCCGATCGCATTGGACGCCGGCCCGTCTTGCTGTTCGTCTCGGCGCTCGCCATTGTGACCGCCTATCCGGCGCTCTCGTGGCTCGCGCACGAGCCGAGCTTCCTGCGCATGCTGGC